>Ga0315910_10002229_pt1 | contig 17235 bp, 13 predicted proteins | sample EdamamesoilMG_FD_204470 | JGI IMG/M metagenome (GOLD analysis project Ga0315910, IMG submission 204470) | Garden soil microbial communities collected in Santa Monica, California, United States - Edamame soil | ecosystem: Environmental > Terrestrial > Soil > Garden | place: USA: California... | reverse complement strand
GCGATTGACGGACGGAGATGAAGTGCCTAGCAGCGACGGTCATGGCCTCGCATTGTTGATGTGTAAAATCCCGTCATCCAGCCCTTGGTGTGGTGGTCAGTCGGGCGCGGTAAAAGTAAGTCGCGGCGTCTGGCCGGCGGGGGTGGTGGCAATTCCCGAAGATCGTTCCTTTTTTGGCAAACCCGCTGAAGCCGTATTGATCCAGAAATTCCCGCCGCTACGGAGCGGCAAAAGCGGCTGGATTGAGATTGAGTATTCACCGCCCGGCGCGTCGTGCATTCCCACGCCGATGGTCCTCGCCCCTTACGAGAATTGAACCTTCAAAACCGCCGCGCCGGCCAGCCCGTCACGCCGCGACTCCGCTCCATCACTCGCGCGTCAATGTCCGACGGATTCAAACTCCACCGCGCTGCCAGCATCGGCACCTTCTCCACATTCGCCGCGATCAGGTCGTTGAAGCTCCAGTCCGCCGGCCGCGGCCCTTCGCCGTAACCGAAGCATTTCAGCCCCAGCTCCGATTCCGCGTGCGTTTTCATCCCTTGACTCCATACCACGCCGCCGGCCCAGCCATACGCGCGCACCACGCGGCCCGCCTCCACGCGCGCCCAAGCGTGATGCATCAACGTCGCGTCGGCCTTGAACAATTGCACGTGCCCGACCCGCCGGCTCAACTCCATCAGGAAACGGAAGCAAGCGTCCACGTCATCGCCGGGATCAGGCAAGCCCGCGCCCATGACTAGAATCCAACCTTGCAGCGGCGGTGATACAAACAGTTGCCGGTCACTGCTCAACCCCTCGGTCCACGAGCACGGTTTGGGATTATCAAGGCCCAACGCCGATTGGACCGCGTCGAGATTACGACTGCGGATCGCCAGCCAGCATGTCGGCCTGCGCCAAAAGGCCCGCAGCGGGGAAACGGTGAAAGCATTCTCCGGCGGCGAGTTGTCCAGGCTGTTCGTGAAATCCTTCCAACCCGCCTCCCGTCGCCGCAGCCAGCGCACCAGACTGAACAACGCCATGCCGGCTCCAAACGCTGCCCCAAAGAGCAACAGCAACAGCAACGGAATCAAATCGCCGGTGGTGGGCACGCGCAGCACTTTACGCTGCCCGATGAATCGTTCAATCCGAAATTCTTCCGACGACGCATTTCGTTCGCCAACCCGATTCGGAACGGAGCGCGGATACGCGTGCGGAAGGTCCTGGATCAACACGTCGCGCCTTTTGGAGTGCGGCGGCTGGACGCCGCTTTGTCGCTTGGGGCGACTTTTCGCCCATGCAGCGCCGCGCCGGGCGGCGCGGCGAGCCACCCGAAACTTACGTCCGGCTGATACGCTCGTCCCACCGTGCTTGACGGCGGCAAGCCGCCTTCGCAAAGCGATGCCAAGTCATCGCACTCCAAAGCGGGCCGCCGGCCGGCTTGCGCTGTTTTATTTCCCGGCTTGCACGTCGAGCACCCGCCCGCTTTACTCTCGCGACGAATTACCAGCACTGTTGCCTCATGAATCTTAAATTGCTTTCCCGCACCACGATTCTCCTGACATCCCTGCTCGCTCTCTCCAGCCTGCCCGCCGCAACGCCGCCGTTTGAACTGCGCGACGGCGACCGCGTGTTGTTCATCGGCGACACGTTCTTCGAGCGCGAGGTGGATTACGGACACATCGAGACACGGCTCACGGCGGCGTTCCCGGATCGCAACGTCACCTTTCGCAATCTCGCCTGGGCCGGCGACACCCCGATGGGCAAGGCGCGGGCGAGTTTCGATTGGAACAAGCCCGAAGCCGACTGGCTCAAGCGCGTGAAGGAACAGGTCGCACTCGTGAAACCGACGGTGGCGTTTCTGAGTTACGGGATGACGGCAGCGTTGGAACTGAGCGAAACCAAACCCGAGGAGCAGGCGGCGAAGCTGGAGAAGTTCAAGAACGACTTGGGCAAGCTGATGGATGCGATCGAAGAAGTCAGTGGGCAGAAGTTGAGGTTTGTTTTGCTGGGGCCGACGGCATACGAACTATGGTCGCCAAATGCACTAGAACAGAATCGGACCTTGCGCATTTGCGCCGTTGCGATTTCGGAACTCGCTGTCGCGAGACAATGCGAGTTCGTGGACATGATGAAAGCCTGGTGGGAATTGGCGGCAATCAAACGCAACATTCCTGTTCATCACCGCACGGACAACGGTCTCCATCTGCACCCCGCCGGTCATGAAAACATCGCCAGCTGGCTACTCGAACAGCTCGCCGGCGCATCCACTACTCCTGCGGAAAAGCCAGCCGGAATCCTCCGCTCCGCCATCCGCAAAAAGAATGAACTCTTCTTCCACCGCTGGCGGCCGGCGAACTGGACCTACCTCCTCGGCTTTCGCAAACACGAGCAGGGCCAGAACGCCGTCGAGTTGCCCAAGTTCGAACCGCTCATCGCTGAGTGGGAAGCGCGCATCGCCAAACTGCGCGACTTGAAAAACCAGGACGCGGCCACAGTGAAGGAAGTTCAAGCATTGCTCGCCGACAAACCAGACACGCACCACGATCCCAACTTTAAGCCGCAACCCGTTCCGACCTTCGACGTGGCGGAAGGCTTCGAGGTCACGCTCTGGGCCGAGAACCCGATGCTCTACAAGCCCATCCAGATGAACTGGGACGCGCAAGGCCGGCTCTGGGTCGCCAGTTCGCGCGTGTATCCGCAGATCGCCCCCGGCCAGAGCGCGGAGGACGCGGTGATCGTCCTCGAAGACAAGAACGGCGACGGCAAAGCGGAAACGTCCCGCGTGTTCGCCGATGGCTTGCTGATCCCGACCGGTGTGCTGCCAGATAATCAAGGGGGCGCGTACGTGGCCGCGAGCCATCAGTTGCTGCACTTCGCGGATAAGAACGGCGACGGCAAGGCGGACGAGAAGAAGATCGTGCTTTCCAGCTTCGGCACGGAGGACACGCACCACAATCTGCACACGCTCCGCTGGGGCTACGACGGTCATCTCTACATGAACCAGTCCATCTACACGCACACGCATGTCGAAACGCCGCACGGCGTGCGCCGCCTGAACAGCGCCGGCATCTGGCGGTTCAATCCGGACACCTGGCGGATGGAAATCTTCACCAAGGGCGGCTGCAATCCGTGGGGGCATCACTGGGATCAGTTCGGCAACTCCTTCTTCACCGACGGCGCGGGCGGCAAGGGCATTTACCACGCGATGGAAGGCGCGACCTATTTCACCTACGCCGACATGCGCCGCGAGGGCGAAAGCATCACGCCGGGCAACTGGCCGAAGTTTTGCAGCCTCGAACTCATCCGCAGCCCGAACTTCCCCGCCGACTGGCAGGGCGACGCGATCACCTGCGACTTCCGCGCGCATCGCATCGTGCGCTTCAAGCTGAACGACGCCGGCTCGACGCTGGCCGGCAAGGAAATGCCCGACCTCCTGCGCTCCACGAACGTGACGTTCCGCCCGATTGATCTGCGCATGGGCCCGGACGGCGCGCTCTACATCGCTGACTGGTCCAACCCGATCATCCAGCACGGCGAAGTGGACTTCCGCGACCCGCGCCGCGACCACGAACACGGCCGCATCTGGCGCGTCGCCATGAAATCTCAAATTTCAAACGCCAAATCGCAAATCGCGAAGCGGCCAGACCTGACCAAACTCAGCACGGCGAAGCTTCTGGATGCAACGCTGTCCGCAAACGGTTGGAAACAGGAACAAGCCCGACGCGTCCTGAGAACGCGCGACGCGACCAAGACACTGGCCGAGACGAAGAAATGGCTGGCAAAGCAAACCGACCCGCACGCGAAGTTGGAAGCGATGTGGCTGCACGAGGCGTTTGGAAAGCCGGATGCAAGCCTGACCACACAACTGGCGTCCGCCTCGGACGAACGAACGCGGGCGGCGGCGGCGAGGCAACTTTCGAAGTGAGGCAGTCATGAAGTACTTTCGCATCCGCCCCAACTTAAAATGGAAGGCTGCGAACGCATCTTCGGCCTTCTTGAAGACCAAGAACAAGGCTGAGTGTGTTATGCCTTGGATTGACTGCCCAGTTTGCGGAGGCAATTGCAGAGCCACAAAGAATCCGGGCTTTTGCTACCCTGCGGCCGACATCAACTGTTTTCCGAAGCAGCTTCGCAAGCGGCTCGATTACGGCACAAATCCGGGGCCGGAAGTCTGGGAGGCATTGCGACAGGAAGTCGTTGCCCACTTGCCATACGAAGTTCCAATCTCGCCCGGCACGTTGTTTGGACCGGGTGTGCTCGAAGCTAGTGGCGTCTTCGCTGACTTCTATCCCAATCTCGGCTTTTTCCATGACGGGAGGTTTATGATTTCGCAATCGGCCATCGAACGTCTTTTTGGAAAAGGCATTGAAGACCTGTTCGGCGTGCCAGTGCGCGTTGAATCGAAGCGCAAGCTGCCTTGCCAATATTGTGAACTACAGATCGAGCATGCGGTTCGACTGCGCGGCGACTTAGATCGGGGCAGAATCAAGGCAACGCTAGACAAATTCAGTGCCGCCTTTAATCAAGCACTGTTCGCTGATTCACCCAAATCTTCCACCAAACGAAAAGTTCCGGCAGGAGAGGTTGATCTGCAAATCGAGGTCATCGCGGGATCCACCAGGAAAGGTGCCCAAAAGAAGCTCCAAGAGGATCTCGGCCAAATGAAGGCCAAATGGGCTCGAAGTGAGATTCTTATCTGCGACCGTTGTGGACGTGAAGACGGCGACTTGCCCGTACCGATGATTTTGATCGGTTCATCCATACCAGCCAACAAGAGTTTGTTTCGTTTGGCTCAGCGGCCCGCCAACGTTTTTTGCACGCAGCAGTTTGCCGACGCTGCAATCGACCTTGGTTTGACAAACATTCTCTTCGAACTTGTCGAAACTGATGGTAGCGAAAAGCAAAACGGCTTCGCGAAGGTTAAACCCAGCCGCCCGGAACTTTGGCTTGGCAGCCAGGCAGTTGCCGACTCGCCAAAACGTTCGCAGCCCGCAAAGCGATTCCCCAAGTCCAAACCACTGCCTCCGGCAAAACAGCTTGCCAAAGTTCTCGCATCGCCAGCGTTGAAAGAGTGCCACGCCAAGTTGCAGGCGCTCGCCCGACCCTGCGTCCGGTTTGCCTTCACTTCAAAACAGAAATCACCCATCGGCGTTTCCCGCTTCGGTGGTCTGCCAGATTTACCCAAAGGCATTACTTGGCCAATTCATAACGGGTCCCAACTGGACTTCTTGCTTCAGCTAGATCTGGAGGAAGTCGGGAGCGGACTTCGGGACAAGGCGTTACCCAAAGGCGGCTGGCTGTGGTTCTTCTTCGATACCGAGAACAGTCCGTGGGGGATTGATTCGGACGATCGCAAGGGTTGGGAAGTGCGGTACTGGAACGGTCCGGTGAGTGATCTGGCTCCGGCAACCGCCCCCTCATGGCTTGCGGCGGATGCTGTTCTGCCGGCTCGCGGGCTTTCCTCGCAACCCACTGACTGGCTCCCTGACGCAAAGGTGCCCGAAGTCCGAAAGCTCAAGTTGACCAAACCAGAGGCGGCGGCTTACGACGATGCCGTCAAGAAACTGCGTGAGCCGGATGACCGCCCAATTCACAAGCTGCTGGGCTGGGCGGATACGATCCAGGAAGACATGGCACAGACCTGCTCGAAGATAGCCGGAGGTCGGGACTGGCGACTGCTTGTGCAAATGGATTCCGATCCAAGTGTGGGCTTGAGTTGGGGCGACGGTGGTCGGCTCTACTTCTGGATTCGCCAGCAAGACCTTGCCGCCCGGCGCTTCGACCGGTGCTGGGCCATCCTCCAATGCCATTGAACTCATTCATGCGAAGCCGTATGGTTGCACCATGAGCATCACCCTCGAACTGCCGGACCTCGTGAAAGAACAACTGGGCGAATCGCCCGAGGCGCTTACTCGCGCGCTGCTGGAAATGGCTGCCATTGAGAGCTACCGGGCCGGAAAGATTTCCCACGGCAAAGTGGCCGAACTGCTAGGTCTGAGTTGGCATGAAGCCGAGGTCTTTCTGCGGCGTAACGGAGTCGGATTGAACTATGCCCAAGCGGACCTTGAAGCGGATCGTCGCAATTACGCCGCCTTCCTCAACGACAAATGAGCCTCGTGGTAAGCGATACGGGCCCGATCCATTACCTTGTCTTGGCTGACCTCGCTGACATTCTGCCGCGCCTCTTCTCGACCGTGTTCATTCCCGGCGCGGTCGAACGCGAGTTGCTTCACCCCTCCGCGCCCACCCGGGTCCGCGCATGGCTTACCGCGCCGCCAGCGTGGTTGCAGGTGCGCGATGCGATCATAACTCCACCGGATTCATCCACGGGAGCGGGAGAGCGGGCCGCCATCGCCCTGGCTCTGGAGGTCAAAGCAGATGCCTTGCTTGCCGACGACCATCGCGCCAGGACGGAGGCTGCCGCAAGGGGACTGGTCGTGATTGGTACGTTGGGCTTGATCGAACTCGCGGCGATGCGGCGGATTGTGGACTTCAAACCCGCGATCGCCCGGTTGCTCGCCACCAACATTTTTCTCTCTTCAATTTTGATCGAACAGTCGCGTTCCCGTGTGGCCGCGTACTTGTCCCAGACCCGGTAGCACCTCCGCCTATGCCTTCTCTGAAAATTCAACGCCTAATCTTATCAATCGCAGCCACAATGGTGTGCTTTACTGCACTCGCGGCTGAGAAGTCTGAGGACACCAAGCAGGCATTGCTCGCCAAACTGGTGCGCGACGAATCACCGCGCGTGCGCGTGGAAGCGTTGCGTGCGCTGGCGAAGATTCCCACTGCGCAATCCGCCGAACTTGCGCTAAGCGTTCTCGATAAACCGATGGACCCAACGCTCGATTACGCGCTCTGGCTCACGATCAACGATCTGGCCGAGCCGTGGATTGCCGCCATCCAAAGCGGCGCGTGGAAGCCGGGAGGCCGGGAGAAGCAACTCGAGTTCGGCTTGAAGGCGCTCAAGGCAGAGCAAACCAGCCGCGTGCTCGGCCAGATGCTCGCGTCGCGTCCACTCACGCGCGATGGCCAGGGTAACTGGATTGAAATCATCGGCAGCGCCGGCACGCCGAAGGAGTTGCGCCAGTTGTTCGATCAGGTCCTGAGCGGCGGCTTTGATGACGCAGCCTCCACCCGCGCGCTCAAGGCGCTCACGGAAGCCTCGCGCCTGCGCAAACAAAAGCCCGGCGGAGACATCAGCGAAGTCGGCAAGCTGTTGGATCATTCCTCCGAGAGCGTGCGGCTCGAAGCGCTGAAACTGGCCGGCGAATGGAAGGAACTCGGAAACCACTTCCCGAAGCTGGGCGAACTGGCGGGTTCAGCAGACTCCAGCCCGGCACTGCGGCAGGCTGCCTTCACCACCCTGCGGCAAATCGGTGGCAAAGGCGCGGAGGACACGTTGGTTGCCCTGACTGTGAGCGACAAGGACGCGGCCGTCCGCCGTGAAGCCGTGATTGCGCTCGCCGCCGTTGATCTTGGTAAAGCCGTGCCGCAAGTCGTCGAGCTTGCGAAGGCGACGACGGACGAAACCGCCGCGTCAGAACTGTGGCGGGGTGTGCTTAACGTGAAAGACGCGGGCAAGTCGCTGCGGGATGCGTTGCCGGAAAAATCACTGTCCGAGGCCGCCGCGAAAGCCGGAATGCGCGCCGCTCGTGAAGGCGGGCGAAACGACGTTGATCTCGTCGTGGCGTTCGCCAAAGCCGGCGGACTAGCAGCGGACACCACGGCGTTGACCGGTGAAGTCGTCAAGGAACTGGCGGCGAAAGCGGCGGCGAGTGGCGACCCGTTCCGTGGTGAGTTTGTCTATCGCCGCGCCGACCTCGCGTGCGTCACCTGCCATTCCATCGGCGGCGCAGGCGGCAAAGTTGGGCCGGACATGACGAGCATCGGCGCGAGCGCGCAGATTGATTATCTGGCCGAAGCGCTGTTGCTCCCAAGCGCAAAGATCAAGGAAGGCTACGCTTCCCTCAACATCGAGACGAAGGACGGTGAATCATTCACCGGCACGCTCGCGCGTGAAACGCCGGATGAAGTCGTTCTGCGCAACGCCACCGGTGCGGAAGTGAGCGTGGCCAAGAAGAACATTGAATCGCGGCAGAACAGCACCTTCTCGCTCATGCCCAACGGCATCCTCGATCCGCTCAGCGAACAGGAGCGGCTCGACCTGATCGCGTTTCTCTCGCGCCTCGGCAAGCCCGGCGACTTCGACGCCAGCAAGGGCGGCGTGGCGCGGCGCTGGCGCATTTACCCACTCACGCACACCGACCAGCAGAACGGCCTCGGCAACTCGATGTGGGAAAAGCCGCTCGCCGACAAGATCTGGCAACCCACCTTCGCCCTCGTGAACGGCACGCTAACGAAGCGCGTCATCGAAGAAGCGAGCCGCCGCTCCGTCTGGGTGGGCACGCTCGATATTTTTGCGGCGACAGAACTGCAAACCGCAAAAGCCGGCCCGGTGAAATTCAACCTCGAAGCCACCGCAGGCGAGGTGTGGATCGCAGGCAAGAAAATCGGCGGCACGGGCGAATCCATGGCCGAGTTGCCCGCCGGCACGCACCGTGTGCTGGTGCGGATTGATCCGAAGAAAGTCTCGGAGAAGATCAGCTTGAAATCGTCGGACGGGACGTTTTTGACGAATTAGCGAAGTGGTCATGCCGTGTCTTGGCCCCTTTGCGTGGGATCTGTTCCCGAAAGCAGTGCTAAAGTCACGCGCACTCCAGACGCTTCGCGACTGCCGAACGTTTCCAAACCACGCACAGCGTCTGGACTGCGGCGCGTTCACCGCCGCTATTTCTCCGGGCATTCCAATCACTTCACCACCATGTCGGTAAACGGTGCGACGTAGGCCTGGAGATAAACCAAGATTCCCATCAGCACCACCAGCACGAGACTGTGCCAGAAAACTTTTCGCAGGATTTCGCCTTCGTGACCGTAAAAATTTGTGGCGGTGCTCGCGACCACGATGCTTTGCGCATCCACCATCTTGCCCATCACGCCGCCGGAACTGTTCGCCGCGCCCATGAGGATCGGACTCACACCGGTTTGTTCGGCCGTGATGCGCTGCAAGCTGCCGAACAGAACGTTTGACGCCGTGTCTGAACCGGTGAGCGCCACGCCGAGCCAGCCGAGCAGGGTGCCGAAGAACGGATAGAACCCACCCGTGTGCGCCAGTGCGAGGCCGAGCGTCGCGTCCGTGCCGGAGTATTTCGTCACATTGCCAAGCGCGAGCATGGCGGCAATTGTGAGCAGCGAAAAGCGGACATGCCAGAGCGTCTTGCCGTAAGTGCGGAACATCTGGCGCGGCGTGTAACCCATCAGCAAACCGGAAATCAGCGCTGCTGCCAGAATCCCCGTGCCGGTGGCAGAGAATAGATTCAGCCGGAATTCAGCCTTCTCTGGTGGCGCATTGAGTGGCGCGACGGGCGCGACGCGTTGGACGACGTTGTGCAATCCGGGCACGGCGATTTTGATCGGCGAAAGCTTGTCGAGGAGGGCTTTGACTTGCGGTGTGCCCCACAGCAACAGCAACGCGGTGAGAATCGCCCACGGCATCCAAGCGCGGGCAACTTCGCGGCGCGGGACTGCCACCGCCGCGGATTCCTTGGCCGCGATGGTGGCTTCGTCCACGGGCAGTTTCATAAGCTCCTTCGGTTTCCAGAATCGCAGCAGAAATACTGTCGCGCCGATGGAGCAAGCGCCGGAAATAATGTCCACGAGCCACGGCCCGTGATAGTTCGACACGAGGAATTGCGGAATGGCAAATGCCGCGCCCGCCGTGAGCGACGCCGGCCAAACCGCCAGCATTCCGCGCCAGCCCGCGTACGCGCCGACAATCCAGAACGGGATCAGGAGCGAAAAGAACGGCAGTTGCCGGCCCACCATCGCGGACACGAGCTTTGCATCCAGCCCCGCCACGGCTTCCAGTGTGGTGATCGGAATGCCCAGTGAGCCGAAGGCCACCGGCGCGGTGTTCGCGATGAGCGCCAGGCAGCAGGCTTGCAGCGGCTTGAATCCGAGTTGAATCAGAATCGCGCCCGTGATGGCGACGGGCGTACCGAAGCCAGCCATGCCTTCAATGAATGCGCCGAACGAAAACGCGATGAGCACAAGTTGGATCCGAGGATCGGGCGCGACTCGGGCGAGGCTGTTGCGCAAGATGGCGAACAGTCCTTTGTCCACGGTGAGATGGTAGAGAAAGATCACGTTCAGGATGATCCAGCCGATGGGAAACAGACCGAACGCCGCGCCGTACACCGTCGTCGCTCCCGCCGCCGCGATCGGCATGCGATAAACGAACACGGCGATAAGAAGCGCAACCACCAGGCCCGCCACCGCCGCGAGATGCACGCGGACGTGCAGCCAGGCAATCGCCGCCAGTAGCACCACCACCGGTAATGCAGCAATGACGGTAGAAACAAAGGTGTTGCCGAGCGGGTCGTAGTTTTGAGGCCAGGTCATGGTGACGGCGGCAAGAGAATCGAAAACCCTCCGCCGCGTCCAGTACTCATTCGGGCTAGTGGTGGGTAGAACTGCTCGCGCTGCGAGCAGTTGCACCGCCTACAGTGGTACATCGGTTTAGTCTGAGCGTACCCATCTGCCATTCGTTCCGCCCGCGCTGCGAGCGGAGTTCTCGCAGCGCGAGAACTCCCACCCTCAAGCACCCCTACTCTGGCCGGCAACTCTCCGCCCACCACTTCAAGTAGCGCTCGCTAACCTGCCCCACCGGCAACACGATGAATTCCGCCGTGTCATAGGGATGCAGCTTGAGAATGAGTTCCTCCAACTTCGGCAACGTGCGCCGCGTTGCTTTCAAGATCAGCAGCAGCTCATTGCCGCGCTCCAGTTTGCCCTGCCACCAATAGTGCGATTCGATACGCGGAACAAGATTCACACATGCAACCAACCGAGACCTCAGAGCCGCCCGCGCCAGTCGCCGCGCGATCTTCAGGTCTGGAGCGGTGACGAGGACAATGGAAAAAGTCTTGGCCGGTTTCATCGCGGTGTTGCTTTCGGCCAGCCCAATGGCAAACCGTCCTGCGTGAGCAGATTGCGAAACTCACTCAGCAGCGCAGCCTGTTTGCGCACTTCGCGAGGCAGTTTCTTCTTCACGGCGCAAAAAGCCGCCAGCGCGCCGACGGCTTCACCAATGTTCCACTCGACCGGATGCAGGCGGTAACAGCCATTTGTGATGTGGGTCACCCCGAGATTCTTGCAGGCGGGCAGCAAATTCTCGACGCGCTTGGGAATCAGCGCGCCGAGCGGGATTTGAAACGGCAACGAGCCGATATCAATGTAATTGTCCCCGCCGGTGCTCGGGTGCAGGTCAATCCGGTAGCTGCCGATGCCCACGGAGTCCGGATAATTCTCCGCGGTCACCTCCTCGCGTTTCATCCCGGTCGCCTTCATGCGTGCTTCCGTGCCAACGTGTTGTTCCACCACGGTCAACTCGGCCCGGATCCGGCGGCTTTCACGGACGTAAATGTATTTCGCCATGCCGTCCTCCGTGCCGACGATATCCGGTCGCAGCCGCAGGCCTTTCCAGCCCGTGCCGCCGTCCGGACGCGGCGCTTCGGTTTGCAGCCAGTAGAGCAATGAAAGATTCAACTTGCGGGAGCCCTCGATATGTTTTGCCGCTTCCTGAGGCGGGCACTCGAAGGGATTGCCCAGGAGATAATCGTTCTGCGGCCAGTTCACCAAGGTCGTGTCGCCCATGTATGTGCCCGGCTTAAAATTCTTCCGGTCCACGATGCGCCGATAGAGAAAGAAACCCGTGCCCTTCTCCGCGTCGAAACCGTAATCGCGCGGCTCCAGCGTGGCAGGATTGGAGTAAACGAAACTCAGCAGCTTGCCCGGCCAAGGCGGCTTGATGGCCGGCACGTAATCGCGCCAGAACGTCCACTCGTCCGGACGTTCGATGGTGAAATCCGCGCCATGAATGTATTCCAAAGGGAAACAGAGGGTGAAGGCCTGCATGTTCTGTGGTTGAGCTTCCGTCTTGGCGTGTGGCTCGCCGGTTTCTGATTGCGCTTCCGCGCCGGTCACGTATTCGGTTTTGGTAAGCGGCAGCAGATCGCCCATTTCCGTAGCGTCCACAAACATCGGAGCCCGTAGAACGTATTCATGACCCGTCTCGCCACTGCGAACCTGCACGGCTTCGACTTTGTCGCCGTTGGTGGTGGCAGAGACGGCTGCGTGCCGAAGGAGGATTTGCACTTTGCCGCTGGCCAAAAACGGGGCGAGCATTTCGGTCAGAGCCGCGAGAGCTATGCGCGGTTCATGACACAACCGGGAAACACTACCGTTACCGGGGTTCAGATGCGCCTGTGCCCGCGCTTCGGCGGTAAGGGGAAAATTGCGCCGGTAATAGTCGCGAATGCGCGTGCGCAATTCCTGATAACTGCGCGTCCCACCGTACGTCTCGATCCACTGATTCTCATCGGGAGGCACGGCCTGCGATGTGAGCTGCCCGCCAATCCAATCCGTCTCCTCCGTCATGATGACGCGCAGACCATTCCGCGCTGCCGCGAGCGCCGCCGCACAGCCACCCAGACTGCCGCCGATGATGACCAGATCAGCGGCGAGTTCTTTGGGGCGAGACTTCTTGCCGCCAGCCGGGGCGGTTGAAGGCTTTTCTCCCTGAGCAAACGCGGCGGGTACACTGGTTGCCACCGGCGCGGCGAGGGCAATGGATTTTAAGAACGAACGACGGCGGATTTGAGACTGAGTGTTCATGTAACGACCCTTGCAGTGTTACCCGAAATTGCGCGGAGCGTAAAGTCACGAAGCCGCGCCGCAATTTCTGTTTGCGCCCAATCCCCGAACGACCGACGATGGCGTTGGGATGTCCACGATGCTTCAACTGGTGGCCGCACACGAGACCCGGCATTTTGCGCCGGGGGAGGTCGTCATGGAACAAGGGAGCGCTCAGGGTCCGTTGTTCGTGCTGATTGAAGGAGAAGTGGAAATCTTGCGGGACGGCGTTCAGGTTGCGAAGTCTTCGGAGCCGGGCGCGGTCTTTGGCGAAATGTCGGTGTTGTTGGCCTGCGCCCACACTGCCACCGTCCGCGCGCTGAAAGCCAGTTCGTTTGCCATTGTTGAAAACCCGCGCGCGTTTCTCGCGTCCTCACCGGAAGCGAGTTTTCACGTGGCCAGTCTGCTGGCCGCGAGGCTTGACGCGCTCACCAAATACCTCGTGGACGTGAAGCAACAATATGAGGGCCATGACCACCTTGGGATGGTGGACGAGGTTCTCGAAACGCTCATGCACCGGTCGCCCCGTCGGCGGGAACGTCCAAAGATTGAATGACCTGGCCTTCAACCGAAACCCACTCCACGCTCATTCGGTCGAGGTCAAATGCCAGGTAAGTGGGCGTGGCGCCAATTTGCTTCCCAGGATTGAAAACCCACGTTCTGCCAATCCGGTCAATCCACGAGCCCTTGGAAATAAAAGGCGCGTTGTGAATGTGGCCGCTCAGGACCATGTCCGGCTGGTGGCGCCGGATCCATTCTACAAGGAACTCGTCGCCACCGAATTTCTTTCCCGCCCAACTTACGGGCGAACCTTCGGGGGGCGAATGATGAATCCAGATCCATCGGGACTTGGTCCGCGCGGCATCCTGCGCGAGGAGTTTTTCAATTTCAGCCCGCGTTGTCGGTCCATCCCACCAAGGACAAATGGTGATTAACGTCCCGCCGATTTCCACACTGTCCCCGTCCACGAACAACTGCCCGGACCTGGCCTCTTGCAGCCATTTGCAGATGGATTCGTTGGCGGAGGAACGGGCGTCGCCATCGTGATTTCCCGAACTGACCAGCACCGTGGTTTGCTGGCAAAGCCGTCCGAGATATTTTTCCATCACCACAATCTGTACATCAATGTCCAACACCGAGCCCAAGTCCAGCAGGTCGCCGCCAATAACCACAGCGTCAAAGCCAGCGGCGTTGGCCGCCAGCCAGTCGAATTGCTTCAGCGCGTAATGGAGATCAGCGACAAATAGCAGCCTCATGCTCGCTGGCGAGCCTGCCGTAACGCGCGGGAACCGTCCACGAGTATTTCCTGAAACGTAACGTCGCGCCGGCCTTGGGACTCACGCCACTAGACCAATGCAACCTTGCACCGTTTCAACGCCGCACCGCGATTCGGATAGATCCGGTCAATCGCCGCCAACATCTCGCCATCGGCGCTGCGAATCTCTTCCTCGCTCGGCACCCGGCCCAACTTTTGGGCCAGCGTCTGCAGAAAGGTCTCAATCGCTTTCTTGGTGATGAAACTCTTTTCCTTTCGTGTCGAGGTACGTGGCACGATGTATTCGCCGAACAGGTCGGCGTGTTCCTTCATCGCCGCGAGTTTCTCGTTCGTGATGCGGACGTATTTGGCATCGCATTCCGTCGTCACGAAATGCCGGCCCAGCTTGCGCGCGGCGATGGCCGTCGTGCCGGCGCCGCAGAATGGATCAAACACCAGCCCGCCAGGGTTCGTCGTGAGCCGGATAATGCGCTCCATCAATTTATCCGGCAACTGGCACGGATGCGCGTCCCGGTCGCGCTTGTGTCGGATGCGATGGATATCGAACCAGATGTCGGAAAGCTCAACCTTCTCATCGTCGCCGGCCGCCTTGCGATCGCGAACACAAGCAGCACGGAGGCAGTACTTGGGCGCATCGGGTGGCAAAACGAATTCACTCACAGCACGTTTGCCGGCGGGTGAGTAATTGAACACGGGTTTGGCTCCCGGCTTGGTGTAATAAAGGAGCGCGTAATGCGCGGGCATGAGTTTGCCGCGCGGATCGGACAGCGCATCCCATGCAATCCAGTGGCGAAATTCCAGCCGTGAATTCAGGAACGCCGCGTGATGCAGCGCCCACTTGGGCAGATTCAACACAAACAAACTGCCGCCCGGCTTGAGCGTCCGCGCCATGCCGTCGAGCCATTGATTGCACCAGGTGAGATATTCCTGGTCGGCCAATGTGTCATCGTAGTTGGCGTATTTCTTCGCGAGATTGTACGGCGGATCAGCGAACGCGAGATCGAACACACCTTCAGGATGTTGCCCGGCTAACTCGTTGAGATAGGCGACGCAGTCGGCTTGCAAGACCTGATCCAGCGGTTGGAGTTCACGCTTTAGCGTGTCCGGCGAACAAGCTGAAGCTTGAACTTCAACAGGCCGGGCCGGAAGCCGGCGGTCCGCTTTCTTCCGCGGCAGTTGAATCACATGCAGACCGGTCACACCATCACGCACTGTTAATCCACGAATTTGTTCCAGCACACACTCCGGCGCCACGGAATCGCGCAACCGGGTCTTCGGCAAATCTCGCCATACATCTGAACGTGCCACGCCTTTGGGATGCATCCAGTGTGTCTTACCACCCCAGTCCTTCAGCGTCTTGCTGCACGCAGAGCAAAAACCGTGAGGGACCTTCGCGTCCGCAGTGTTAAACGGCGCGGCGGAAGGCTTCTTTTGCTTCACTGCTTGCTTCATGAACATCAGCAGACCGCGATGTGATGGCTTCAGCGAATCCGTGCGGGGCGTATCGTCAATGTCCAAGGCAATCCAATACTTGAAGACCATGCGCCACGTTTCACCATGAGCCGCCGCCAGTCGTGCCCCCCACGGTGGCAAATCACGCGGATGTCCATAAACGAAGAGCATGCCGCCTGAAGCGACCATCCCAATGCATTCGTCAAGGAGGTGGCTGGACTCAGCAGCCATTTGCCCGACCACTACCTCTCCCGATGTGCGCGTCTCGATAGTTGTGCTCAGCAGAACCAAATGGCGGCTCGCCGAGGCTTGTCTGCGTATGGCCTCACCGCTGGCGGTTGCGATCTGTTCCCAAAATGAATTCGACACACGCGTGTTTTAGCGGAATTGCGCAGTGAAAAAAGACGAAATTGCGAAACATCGGGCCCAGAGACCCTATTTAGCTGAAGCGACCGCGGGGACGCTAAACACTCAGCGCCTTGCGCGACCCGCAGGAGTTTGCTCCACTGAGGCCATGGCGTCGTGGCTTAATGAAATCACCATAGGGCTTTGGCAGAGACTTTTGTGCTCGAATCCGAGCGGGGGCACAATATGATTGATCGTGCCCCGATTCCGCTGGTGCAGAAACCTTCATTTGAAGATTTCATCAAAACATGCACACCGTTGTACAGGAATTCCTCTCTCGAAAGAGAAATGGAGGAGAAAGTTGAATCGATCGTCTCGAATTTGCTAGATTTTAAGTCGGACAAAACGACCGAGGAATTGCTTGCAGAATTTCTGAAGCGAGAACCCGAGTTCTTGGGAGTCGTACTCGCCATGGCAAATCTGTCACAAGAGAAATTTCTGCGCATTCTGACTGCTGAGCGATTCTTCAACCACGACTATGGCAGAGAATGGAACGCCGACACGGTCTACAAAAAGCTCAAAGCCGATTCGGGGTTTGCTGTGCGGATTGCAAAACTCTTTATTGAGGGGAAGTCGAACGCGCTGCTTGCTTCGCAGATCGCGGATTTTTATTTGAGGCAGCTTTACTTGCCACCCAATTGGCAAGAGATCATCCGCGACAAGAACGTTATTGGGAATATCGTCAGAAAGAAGCTTTCCGGAGAATACACGGACCGGAAAGGCGATTACGTGGAGGGTTTATTACGAACAAGGCTTCTCGCACTGTTTGATGAGTACGGCATCACCTTCACGAAGGGGCAGGTAACTCTCCTGGGCAAGGAAGTCGATCATGTCGTTCCTTCGTTGGACGAACCTTACGTGTTGATAATGAGTTCATACATGGAAACCACGTCCAGCGGACAAACCGCACGCGCCAATGAACAGCAGGCGATGTCCGCGAAATTGCAAGAACACCATATCCGATACGGAAAGAAGATCGCGTTTGTCAATGTTGTGGATGGGGCCGGCTGGTTGGCGCGCCGATCCGATTTGGAAAAGCTGTATCGCGGCTGCGACTTTTGTTTAAATATAGCCACTCTGGCAAGTTTAGACGCAATTGTTTTGAAATATGTGCCCGAGCAATACTTTACGAAAAAAGAAAAACCGAATGTCGAAATTATCTGACGACACTCACTCCAGCATTTCAATTAATCGAAACCAAAAGCCGATGAGGGCAAACAAATTGCCTTGGAAGACTATCACTTGTAGTCACTCCAAAACGGTCGAAGGAATCGAATCGGAGAGCATGGATGTCGTGGTAATAAGCTCGTTCTTCGAGCGCAACGTAAAGGAGCGCGTCGCCTCGCAGCGACTTGAGCTTTCCGAGCATT
>Ga0315910_10002228_pt1 | contig 17238 bp, 11 predicted proteins | sample EdamamesoilMG_FD_204470 | JGI IMG/M metagenome (GOLD analysis project Ga0315910, IMG submission 204470) | Garden soil microbial communities collected in Santa Monica, California, United States - Edamame soil | ecosystem: Environmental > Terrestrial > Soil > Garden | place: USA: California... | reverse complement strand
GAGGGCTACACGCCCTACCTCGAGGCGTACGACCTGCGGATCCGCAACTGGCTCTTCCCGCTCTGCCCGAAGCCGCCGAAGGAGGATCCGCTGCTGCCGGTCTTCGTCTTCCTGAACGAGCAGCGCTACCGCGACTACCAGATGGCCGACCGCGGCGACCCGGGCAAGGGGTCGACGCGCGCCCACTACGAGCCGTGGAAGAAGCAGTGCTTCACGTGGACGACGGTGATCAAGCCCGGCCTCGGCGCGTTCGAGGAAGGGGTGCAGGTGCTGCTGCACGAGCTGACCCACGCGTGGGTCGACCAGCTCGCGTCGGGCGACGGCGGAGAGACGCGGACGATCCAGGCGCTCGCGACCCACTGGTTCAGCGAGGGGATCGCCGAGTACATGCGCTTCCACTTCCGCGAGAAGCTCGGCGGCCAGATCAGCTACCAGTACCAGCCGTGGCGCTCGTCGCGGCTCGGCGAGACGGGGCGCAGCGCGAAGCTGCGGCTCGGCCTCAAGCGCGCGCTCGCCCTGCCGCCGCACGGGCTCGACGCCGCGGCGGCGCTCCTCGCGCGCGACGTGCCGGAGAGCGAGCGAGCCGGCGTCATCGGCCAGATCGGCAGCGGCTTCTACGCCGACATGAGCAACTTCATCCTCTGGCTCAACTTCCCGGCGCCGGACGGCGCGGGGCTCTCGAAGCAGTTCAAGGAGTACGCGAAGGCGGAGATGTCGGGCGAGGGCGGCACGAAGGCGTTCGAGCGCTGCTTCCCCGGCCTGCTCGCGCAAGGCGACGAGCTCGACGCGAAGGTCGACGCCTTCGTGCTGCAGATCGCGAGCGGGAAGCTCAACCCCTATCGGGTGCTGCGCGACTCGGGCGTCGACTGGTAGGCGCCGCGCCCTCGTCGTCGTCCTCGTCATTCCTCCGTCATGGTGGCGCGTCCGCGCCCGGCGCGCCGTCGCGTCGCGCGCGGCGTCGCTATGGTCGCGCCGTCGCGCGCGTCCGCCCTCGCCGCGCGCGCGATCGGGAGGAACGGTGATGACCATCGCGTGGCTCGTCTCGCTCGGGCTCGTCGTCGCGACCGCGTTCGGCGCCCCGCCCGACGGCTGCCCTTCGTGCAGCGCGACGGCGCTCTGCGCGCAGCACCAGAAGGAGGAGAGCGCCGCGGTCGCCGAGCTCGTCCCGAAGCTCAAGTCGAAGGACGCCTTCGAGCGGCAGTCGACGGTCTCGAAGCTGGCCGGCCTCGACCTCGCGCGGCCGATCGGGCCGTCGGCCGAGATCGCGAAGCTGGTCGCCGGGATGGTCGACGACGAGAAGGCGATCGTGCGGACCGAGGCGGTCAAGTCGCTGGGCGGCGGGATGCATCCCGACGTCGCGGTGCCGGCGATCGCCGAGTGCCTCGGCGCGACGATGAAGGAGCTCGCGAAGATCCCGTTCGGGCGCGGCGACTGGTCGCCGCCCGGCGCGGCGAACGACGACCCGAAGGCGGCCGAGCGGCGCAAGCAGCGCGAGGAGCTCTACGCCGTCGCCGGCGCCGCGATCGCCGCGTTGCGCCAGCTGCCCGACGACCGCAGCGTCGCGGCGCTGGTCGAGGCGCTGCCGCAATGGTCGCGCTGGCACGAGGAGCAGCTGCGCGCGACGACCGAGGCGCTGATGGCCCTGCGCGCGCGCAAAGGCGTCGAGGCTGTGATCCAGCGGATCAAGGTGGCGCCGGTGGGCGACGCCGGCAGCAAGTGGGGCGGCCCCGACAAGAGCGGCGCGATGCTGCGCGACGTCGTGGCGCGCGCGATCCAGCCGATGGAGATCGAGCCGCTGCCCGAGTGGAACGACAAGGAGGCGCCCGATTGGGAGAAGTGGTTCGCGAAGAACCAGAAGCACTTCGCCGCGAAGCTCGGCAAGTGCAGCCTCGAGGAGATGAAGAAGGCGCAGGCCGGCGAGCGGCCCTGAGCCGCGCGTCCCGCCGCCGCGATCGCCGCGGCGCTACTGCAGCGTCAGCTCGACGACGTTGGTGAGCGCGCCCGCCTTCGGCTTGTAGCTGTCGACCACCAGCGACTGCAGGTAGCCGGTCAGGCCGATCAGCGTCGGGTCGGCCGGAATGTCGATCGCGACGGTGCGCGCCCCGTTCGCGCCGATCGGCCCGCGGTCGAGCAGCAGCGCGGCCGCGAGGTCGATGCCGAACTGGCCGAAGGGCGGGAAGGGGAACGACGCCGGCGCCGCGCTCGCCCAGAGCCAGCAGTCGGCGCCCTGCGTGCCGGTCGTGTCGACCTCGATCGTCGTGCCGATCACCGGCGCGCCGCGTTCGAGCAGCACGTAGGGCGGCACGCCCCAGAGCTCGAGCTCGACCGCGTCCCACTCGATCGTGTAGCCGTCGGCCGCGCCGACGGGCAGGCCGACGAGGCGCACCGCCAGCGTCGCGAGGTCGCCCCACGCCAGCGACGGCGCGCCGTCCTCGGGCGCTCCCTTCGTGACCAGCGCGCTCACGTCGCGCCAGAAGCCCTGGTCGCGCGCCGCCAGCACCGGCACGCCGTTCCCCGCGCCGCCGACGATCGGCACGCGCGTGTTCCAGGTCGACGAGGTCGCGCCGGCCGCGGCGAAGCTCCCGTCGACCGACGCCTCGATCCGGTAGTCGTCGTCGGTCGACGGCCCGACCGTCCGGTAGCGCGCCTTCACGACCACCTGCGACAGGAGCCCGCGCGGCGTCGCGTCGAAGCCGGAGAGGCGCACCTCGCTCGCGCCGGCCGGGATCACCGCGCCGACGTCGTCCTCGACGAGCGCGTCCGGGAGCTGGCTCGCGTTGCCGCCGACGTCGGTCGCGACCGTCGCGAAGCGGCTGGCGAGCCGCTCGACGAAGCCGAAGTCGCGCGTCTCGGTCGCCGAGGTCGCGGCCGTCACGCCGCCGATCCCCTGCCACACCTTCTCCTCGTGGAGGTCGTAGCCGCGCTTCTTCGGGTGGATCTTGTCGAGCCCGAAGAAGCCGCAGATGAGGTCGTCCTCGCCGAGCAGCGTGCCGGTCGCCGGATCCTCGTGCTCGTAGTCGGGCCACACCTCGGCGATCGCGACGCGGCGGCGCTGGCCCCACGCGACGTCGCGCAGCGCCTGGTTCCAGACCCCGGCCCACTCGTTGTGGAACGCCGAGCCGCCGTGCTCGTTGTCGTAGACGGTGTTGAGCACGATCGCGGCGTCGGGCAGCTCGCTCTCGAGCGTCGCGAGGAGCTCCTGAAGGTTCTGGCGCGCGGCGACGAGGTTGGCGGCGGTCGCCGCGTGGTTCCCGTCATCGGCGAGGAAGTCGTTGCCGCCGATCGAGATCGTGACGAGCTGCGCGCCCGCGGCGATCGCGTCGAAGATCGTCCCGGGCTGCGCCGGGTCGAGCAGGTCGGCCGTCTCGTAGCCGAGCTCGGGCAGCTTCTGCAGCGTCGCGCTGCCGGCGCGGTCGAGCTTCACCGTGGTCAGCGGCGTCACGTAGTCGTTCTTGCCGCCGGGCGAGTCGCAGAGGTTGAAGCCGTAGCCGATCGAGTCGCCGAGCGCGACGTGGACGAGCGGGCTGCCCGGCGTCGAGGCGCGCAGCCGCGCGACGAGCCCTTCGGCGAGTCCGGGACGGCGACGCCCTTGCGGCCACGCCGGGATCGGGTCGGGGTCGGCGCCGAGATCCTGGAAGGAGAGGCGCCACGCCGCGCCGGGCGCGACGTCGAGCACGTACTGCAGCCCCGCCGTGGCGGCGAAGGAGAAAGTGCCGTCCGCGCCGCTCGCGATCGTCGTGTCGACGCCGCCGTCCGCGCCGTAGAGCGTGACCGCGGCTCCTGCCAGCGCCGGCTCGCCCGGATCGCGCACGCCGTCGCGGTCGACGTCGTGGAAGAGCGTGCCGTCGATCGTCTGCGCGGGCGCGCGCGCGGCGGCGAGGGCGAGGAAGCAGGGCGCGGCGAGCGCGAGGTGGGCGCGGTGCACGGCGTTCTCCAGGCTCCGGGACAGGCGCGTGATGATCGCTCCGCGCGGCGATCGGCGGAAGAGTCGTGCCGGGCGCGCGGCCGCGGCATCATGCCGCGCCTCCCATGACCCCCGACCCGGACGAGAACTCCGCCATGAGCCCTCCGAAGCGCCTCGCCCTCGCCTTGGCCGCGACGACCTCGACGCTCCTCTCGTGCCGCGCGCCGCAGGAGGGCGAGCACAAGTCGGCGGAGGCGGGCTCGGGCCTCGACCTGCGCGACCTCGACCGCACCGCCGATCCGGCGAAGGACTTCTACCGCTTCGCGAACGGCGGCTGGCTCGCGCGCAACCCGGTGCCGGCCGACGAGTCGAGCTGGGGCGTCTTCCACGAGGTGGAGCAGAAGAACCTCGCGGTGCTGCGCGCGCTGCTCGAGGAAGCGGGCACCAAGCCGGCCGACGACCTCCATCGCAAGCTCGGCGATTTCTACGCCACCGGCATGGACGAGGCGGCGATCGAGGCGCGCGGGACGCAGCCGCTCGCCGAGCCGCTCGCCGCGATCGACGCGCTCGCCGACCTCTCGGCGCTGCCGCGGCTGCTGGCGCGCCTCCACTCGCTCGGCACCTCGGCGCTCTTCGGCACCGTGGTGCTGCCCGACTTCGCCGACGCGACGAGGAACCTCCTCTGGATCGTGCAGGACGGGATGGGCCTGCCGGAGCGCGACTACTACCGCCGCGACGACGCCGCGTCGGTCGAGCTGCGCGCGAAGTACGCGAGCCACGTCGCGCGGATGCTGGTCGCTCTCGGCGGCGATCCGGTGGCGTCGGCGGCCGACGCGGCGACGATCCTCGCGATCGAGACGGAGCTGGCGAACGCCGGCTACGGCGCGCTCGACTTCCGCGACCCGCAGAAGCTCCAGAACAAGGTCGACTTCGCGAAGCTCCAGGCGACCACGCCGCGCTTCGACTGGGGCGAGTACCTCGACGAGCTCGGCCTCGACGGCAGCGTCGCGATCAACCTCGTCGCGCCCGCCTACTTCGAGGCGCTCGGCAAGGTCGTCGAGGCGCGCCCGCTCGCGCAGTGGAAGTGCTACCTGCGCTGGCAGCTCGTCCACGGCCAGGCAGAGTTCCTGCCGAAGGCGTTCGACCAGGAGCACTTCGCCTTCTATGGCCGCGCGCTCGGCGGCGCGCAGGAGCAGCGGCCGCGCTGGAAGCGGGTGGTCGACGCGGTCGGCGGCGGGATGGGCGAGGCGCTCGGCCAGGCGTTCGTCGCGAAGACCTTCAGCCCGCGCGCGAAGGAGCGCTGCCAGAAGATGGTCGACGACCTCCTCGCGGCGTTCCGCGCGCGCCTCGAGAAGCTGCCGTGGATGGGCGAGGCGACGCGCGCGAAGGCGCTCGCGAAGCTGGCCGCGTTCAAGACGAAGATCGGCTACCCCGACCGGTGGCGCGACTGGAGCGGGCTCGCCATCGCGCGCGACTCCTACGCGCAGAACCACCAGCGCGCCGTCGCCTTCGAGCGGGCGCGCGACCTCGCCAAGGTCGGCAAGCCGGTCGACCCGACCGAGTGGGGCATGCCCGCCTTCCTCGTGAACGCCGGCTACAACCCGACGCAGAACGACATCACCTTCCCGGCCGGGATCCTCCAGCCGCCCTTCTTCAGCGAGGCGTACGACGACGCGCTCAACTACGGCGCGATGGGGGCGGTGATCGGCCACGAGATCACCCACGGCTTCGACGACCAGGGCAGCCAGTTCGACCCGGCGGGCAACCTCGCCAACTGGTGGACGCCGGAGGATCGCGCCGAGTTCGAGCGGCGCGCGGCGGTGGTCGTCGCCCAGTTCGACGGCTACGTCGCGATCGACGACCTCCACGTGAACGGCAAGCTCACGCTCGGCGAGAACCTCGCCGACCTCGGCGGCGTCACGATCGGCTACGACGCGCTGCAGCGCGCGCTCGGATCCGGCGAGCGCAAGGAGATCGACGGCTTCACGCCGGAGCAGCGCTTCTTCCTGGCGTGGGCGCGCGCGTGGCGGGCGAACGAGACGCCCGAGCACACGCGCCTCCAGGTGAACACCAACCCCCACTCGCCGGCCCGCTTCCGCGCGATCGGCCCGCTCTCGAACGTCGACGAGTTCGGCCGCGCCTTCCGCCTCCCGCCCGACGCGCCGGCGATGCGGCCGGCCGGCACGCGCGCGCAGGTCTGGTAGGGGCCGCCGCCGGCGCGGTCGCTCGCCGCGCGGTCAGCGCGTTTGCACAAAGCACCGGCGGCACGGCCGCGTGCGGCTCGCCGCCGCGGGGCGGGCCGGCGACGGACGGTGCGGCACGATTCGTGACATGGCGTCCTCCCGTCCGCTTCCAACGGAGGCCCGCGCATGCTCGAGACCATCGCCGTCGTCATGGTCGCCCTGTGGCTGCTGGGACTCGTCACGTCCACCACCATGGGCGGCTTCGTCCACGTCCTGCTCGTGCTCGCGATCGTGGTCGTGCTGGTGCGGCTGGTCCGCGGACGTCGCACGATCTGAGGCCGCGTCCGCTCAGCCCTGCACGTCGCGGCGGAAGGTCACGCGGCGGCCGTTCCAGGTGATGCCGCGCAGCGCCTCGATCACCGGCTCGATCGCGTCGGCCGGCAGGTCGACCAGCGCGAAGCGGTCGGCGATCCGGATCGCTCCGATCGCGTGGCCCGGGACGCCCGCCTGCTTCGCGATCGCCGCGACGAGGTCGCCCGGCCGCAGGCCGTCGATGCGGCCGGCGCCGACGAAGAGGCGCGCGCGGTCGGGGTCGAGCGCCGCGGAGCGCGGCCGCCCCTCGCGCTGCAACGGCGGCGGCGGCGCGAAGACGAGGTCCTGCTCGTCGGCCGCGTCGCCCGACGCCGCGTGGGCCGCGTCGTGGGCGAGCTTCGCGGCCGCCGCGGCGAGATCCATCACGTCGAGCTCGCCGGCGAGCTCCTCGACCAGCGACCGGAAGGGATCGAGCCCGCCCGCCAGCACCGCCTCGCGCAGCGAGGCCTTGGTCAGCTCGATGCGCCGGCTGCGCAGGTCGGCGACGGTCGGCAGCCCCTCGACGCGCAGCTTCTGGCGCGTCGCGAACTCGATGTTGCGCAGCAGGCGGTGCTCGCGCGGGTCGACGAAGGTGATCGCGACCCCCTCGCGGCCGGCGCGGCCGGTGCGGCCGATGCGGTGGACGTAGTCGTCGGGATCGGACGGGACGCCGTAGTTGATGACGTGGGAGAGGTGGTCGATGTCGAGGCCGCGCGCCGCGACGTCGGTCGCGACCAGCAGCTCCGCCTGCCCGCCGCGGAAGCGCTTCATCACGCGGTCGCGCTGCTCCTGCAGCAGCCCGCCGTGGAGCGCCTCGGCCCGCCAGCCGCGCGCGCTCATCGCCTCGGCCAGCTCGTCGACCTCGAGGCGCGTGCGGCAGAAGACGATCGCCGACGCCGGCTGCTCCATGTCGAGGACGCGGCCGAGCGCGGCGTGCTTGTGGGGCCGCGGCACGACGTAGGCGACCTGCCGCACCTTCGCCGCCTCGCCGGCGGCCGGCCGCTCCTTCGCGATGCGCACCTGCACCGGCTCGCGCAGGTGGGAGCGGGCGATCGCCATGATCCGGGGCGGAAGCGTCGCCGAGAAGAGCGCCGTCTGGTGCGCCTCCGGCAGCTTGGCGAGGATCGCCTCGATGTCCTCCGCGAAGCCCATGTCGAGCATCTCGTCGGCCTCGTCGAGCACGGCGAGCGCGACGTCGTCGAGCACCAGCGAGCGGCGATTGAGATGGTCGAGCGCCCGTCCCGGCGTCGCGACGACGACCTCGACGCCGCGGTCGAGCACGCGCAGCTGCTGCCCGATCGACTGGCCGCCGTAGATCGGCAGCACGGTGGCGCCGCGGCCGCGGCCGTAGCGGTGGACCGCCTCGGCCACCTGCATCGCGAGCTCGCGCGTGGGCACCAGCACCAGCGCGCGCGGCCGGTTCTTCACCGGCGCTCCCGTCACGCAGCGTTGCAGCAGCGGCAGCGCGAAGGCGGCCGTCTTGCCGGTGCCGGTCGCCGCCTGGCCCAGCAGGTCGCGTCCCGCCAGCAGCGGCGGGATCGACTCGCGCTGGATCGGGGTGGGCTCCTCGTAGCCGAGCCCCGCCAGCGTGGCGACGATCTCGGGCGCGAGGCCGAGCGCGGCGAAGGCGGCGGCGACGGTCGGGGTGTCGGTCGGTGCGTCGGTCGGTGAGTCGGTCTTGGGCGTCTCGTCCATCGCCCCATCTTGCCGCCTTCCGCGCGACGCGAGCTACAAGTAGTGGCGCGGCGCGGGTCGCACGACGAGGAGCGGATGGCCGGCACGATCGCAGCAGGATGGTGGGCGCTGGTCGCGGCGGCGGCGCAGGAGACGGCGCCCGCTCCGGCGGTTCCGCCGTCCGGCCACGCGCAGGCCCCCGCGGCCGACGACTGCTGCATCCGGCGCAGTCGCGCGCGCGCCGCCGACGCGCCGCTGCCCGCCGACCGCAAGTCGCGCCTGCTGCGCGAGCTCGCGGCGAAGGTGAAGGCGGGGGACGGCCTCTTCTACGGCGAGGCGCCGCTGCACGCCGCGCGCGCGCGGCTCGCGGCGCTGCCGCCCGACGCGCCGGCGGCCGAGGCGTTCGACGTCCGCTGGCCGCTGGCCGACGCGCTCCTCTCGGCGGGCGACCTCGACGGCGCGCGCGAGCAGCTCGACCACTGCCTGCGCCTCGCGCTCGCCGCGGGCGAGAAGGAGGTCGTCGCGACGGTCACGCGCCAGCTCGCGGTCGCGTGGCTGCGGACCGGCGAGCGGGAGAACTGCGTCGCCGGCCACCACGCGGAGAGCTGCATCGTCCCCTTCAGCGCGGCGGCGCAGCACTCGGCGCGGCGCGGCAGCGAGCAGGCGATCGCGCTGCTCGAGCCGCTGCTGAAGGAGCGCGGCGACGACGTCGTCGCGCAGTGGCTGCTGAACGTCGCGCACATGACGCTCGGGAGCTGGCCCGACGGCGTGGCCGAGGCGTGGCGCGTGCCGCCGGAGCGGTTCGCCTCCGAGGCGCCGTTCCCGAAGTTCCGCGACGCGGCGGGCGAGGTCGGCCTCGCGACGGTCGGGCTCGCGGGCGGCGCGGTGATGGACGACATGGACGGCGACGGCCGACTCGACGTCGTCGTCACGTCGTCGGGGATGGAGGAGCCGATCGGCTACTTCCTCCAGGACGCGGAGGGGCGCTTCCACGACCGCTGCGACGCGGCGGGCCTCGCCGGCCAGGTCGGCGGTTTCCAGTGCTTCGCGCGCGACCTCGACGGCGACGGCCGTCTCGACCTCCTCGTGCAGCGCGGCGCGTGGACCCACCAGCAGGGCGAGATCCCCGACTCTCTGCTGATCCAGCAGCAGGACGGCACCTTCGTCGATCGGACGCTCGAAGCGGGGATCGAGGTCGCGGCGCCGAGCCTCGTCGCCGCCTTCGCCGACATCGACCTCGACGGCGACCTCGACGTCTATCTCGGCGGCGAGAGCCGCGGCAAGGGCTCGGGCGAGGACTACCCGTGCCGCCTCTTCCGCAACCGCGGCGACGCGACCTTCGAGGAGATCACGGCGAAGGCGGGCGTGAGCAACGACCGCCTCTGCAAGGGCGCGGCGTTCGGCGACTTCGACGGCGACCGCTACCCCGACCTCTACGTCTCGAACCTCGGCGCGGAGAACCGCCTCTACCGGAACCGCGGCGACGGCACGTTCGTCGACGTCGCGGCGGCGCTCGGCGTCACGGAGCCGATCACGAGCTTCAGCTGCTGCTGGCTCGACGCCAACAACGACGGCTGGCTCGACCTCTGGGTCGCCAACTACGCGACGCCGCGCGCGCGGCCGGAGGAGTTCGCGGCGTGGATCCGCCACGGCACGCCGGGCCTCGACACGATGCGCCTCTACGAGAACGACGGGAAGGGGAGGTTGGTCGACGTGACCGCGGCGCGCGGCCTCGCGCGCGTCGCCTTCCCGATGGGCTCGAACGTCGGCGACCTCGACGGCGACGGCTTCGACGACCTCTACCTCGCGACGGGCGATCCCGAGTTCGCGTCGCTCTGGCCCAACGTGCTGCTGAAGAACGACCGCGGACGGCGCTTCCTCGACGTGACGACGGCGAGCGGCACCGGCCACCTCCAGAAGGGCCACGGCGTCGCGATCGGCGACGTCGACGGCGACGGCGACCACGACCTCTTCGTGGAGATCGGCGGCGTGCTGAAGGACGACGCCTTCGCCAGCGCCCTCTTCCGCAATCCCGGCTCGGGCGCCCGCTGGCTCACCGTCCGCCTCGTCGGTCGCGAGTCGAACCGCTTTGGCGTCGGCGCCCGGATCCGCGCGACGATCGAGGAGGGCGGCGCGACGCGCGACGTCTTCCACTTCGTCGGCACGAACTCGAGCTTCGGCGGCAACAGCCTCCAGGCGGAGCTCGGGCTCGGCGCGGCGACGCGGATCGTCGCGCTCGAGGTCGCCTGGCCGCGCACGGGCAAGACGCAGCGCTTCGAGGAGCTCGCGCTCGACTCGGTCGTCGTCGTGGACGAGGGGAGCGCCAAGCTGGCGATCGTGCGGCGATGAAGGCGGGCGCGCTCGCGTGGACGCTGCTCCTGTCGCCGGCCGGCTGCGGGCCGGAGGGCGCCGGCGGCGTCGCGAGCGCGCCGGCGGGAGGGGAGTCGCTTCTCGACCCGCCCCGCGCCACGCCGCGGCCCGGCGACGCGGCGCGGGCGAAGCGGCGCCACGACGCGGCGCGCGCGGCGCTGCAACGCGACGACGTCGTCGTGGCGCGGCAGCGCTTCGAGGCGGCGGTCGCGGCCGACCCCTGCTGCGTGGCGGCTCGGATCGAGTTCGGCTTCCTGCTGATCGAGGGCCACGAGCGCGGCAGCTTCGGCGGCGCGCTCGAGCAGTTCCGCCTCGCGCTGCGGGTCGCGCCCGACGATCCGATGGCGCGCTGCGGCGAGGCGATCGTGCGCGCCGAGGTGGGCGACGCGGCGCGCGCCGAGCCGCTGCTGCTTGCGGCGCTCGCGACTCCCGCGGTCGTCGGCCACGCGGGACGCTGGGCCGTCGCGTCGGCGGCGCTCGCCCATCTCGAGGCGGGGAGCGGCCGGGTCGACGCGGCGGTGCGCCGTTACGGCGAGGTGATCGCGCGGCCGGGGCTGCCGGCGATCGCGCTCGCCAACGCCCGCGTCGCGCGCGCCGAGCTGTCGTTGCGGCAGGGCGCGCTCGACGCCGCCGCGGCCGACCTCGACGAGGCGCTGCGCCTCGCGCCCGAGCAGTTGCAGGGGCGCTACCTGAGGGCGCAGCTCCTGCGCCGCCGCGGCGACGCGGCCGGCGCGGCGCGCGAGGCGCGGGTCCACGAAGCGCTGCGCGAGCTCGTCGACCACGAATCGCAGCGCGCCCGCGTCGACCGCGAGCGGACGATCCGCCTGCGCCGCGAGCTGGCCGACGCGCTGCCCGACGACGAACGGCCGCGCCGCGCGCTGCTCGACCTGCTGCTGGCGGAGGGGCGCTACGCCGAGGCGCGCGACGAGCTGGCGAAGTGGCGGGGCGAGAGCCCGGCGCGCCACGCGGCGGCGGCGCGCATCCACGCCGGCTGCGGCGATCTCGTCGCGGCGAAGCGGGCGATCGAGGCGTTGCGCTACGACGACCGCGGCGTCCGCTCCCAGTTCGCGCGCCTCGTGCTCGACGACTGGCGGCGCGGGCAGCCGCAGGTGACCGACGAGCAGGCGGCCGCGCAGGCGCGCGCATGGGGGGAGCAGTGAGAGCGGCGCGAGGCCCCGCGCGCCGCCTCGCCGCGCTCGCGCTGTTCGGCGCGGCCGGTTGCGGCGGCGATCCGTCGGACGGCGCGCGCGACGCGGACGCGCGCGGCCTCTTCGTCCTCCACGACGAGGCGGGCGTCGACTTCTCGTTCGCGCCGGGCGGCATCGGCCGCAAGCACCTCGTCGAGATCACCGCGGCCGGCGTCGCGCTCCTCGACTACGACCGCGACGGCGACCTCGACCTCTTCCTGCCGCAGGGCGCCGCGCTGCCCGGCCATCCCGGCACCGGCGATTTCCGCGACCGCCTCTTCCGCAACGACGGCGGCTGGCGCTTCGCCGACGTGACCGCCGACAGCGGCGTCTCCGACGGCGGGCGCGGCCTCGACGACTACACCTACGCGGCGGCGTGCCCCGACTTCGACGGCGACGGCGATCCCGACCTCTATCTCTGCAACGCCGGCCGCAACCGCTTCCTGCGCAACGACGGCGGCCGCTTCGTCGACGCGACGGCGGAGTGGGGCGGCGATTGCGATCGCTGGTCGACCGCCGCCGCGTTCGTCGACTTCGACTCGGACGGCGACCTCGACCTCTACGTCGTCAATTACGTCGTCGAGTCGCTCGACCATCCCGGCTGCGGCCGGCTCGCCGAGGGCGAGCGCTACCGCAGCTACTGCCATCCCGACGAGTTCCCGCCGGCCGACGACGCGCTCTACCGCAACGACGGCGGGCGGCTCGTCGACGTCTCGGCCGAGTGCGGCCTCGTCGGGAAGGGCGGCGCGGGGCTCGGCGCCGTCCTCTCCGACTACGACGACGACGGCGACGTCGACCTCTTCGTCGCCAACGACTCGACGCCCAACTTCCTCTGGCGCAACGACGGCGGCTGGCGCTTCGCCGAGGTCGCGCAGGAGGCGTGGGTCGCGGTCGACGCGTCGGGGCTCTCGACCGCGGCGATGGGGACCGACTTCGGCGACGTCGACCGCGACGGCGACTTCGACCTGATCGTCGCCAACCTCGACATGGAGCCGAACACCCTCTACGTGAACAACGGCCGCGGCGAGTTCGAGGACCGCAGCGCCGCGAGCGGGCTCGGGCCGCCGTCGCTGCGCTGGGTCGGCTTCGGCTGCGAGTTCGCCGACCTCGACCTCGACGGCGACCTCGACTGCCTCGTCGCCAACGGCCACGTCTGCGACAACATCGAGCTGCTCGAGCCGACGCAGACCTTCCGCCAGCCGCCGCACTGCTACGTGAACGACGGCAGCGGCCGCTTCACCGAGATCGGCGCCGCCGCGGGCGCCTACTTCGCGGGGCGCTACGTCGGGCGCGGCCTCGCGACCGGCGACCTCGACGGCGACGGCGACCTCGACGCCGTCGTCGCCCATTGGGACCGGCCGCCCGCCCTGCTCGAGAACACGACACTGCGGGCAGGCGCGCCGTCGGGCGGCGCGCGGCCGCGCTGGCTCGCGCTGCGCCTCGTCGGGCGCGGCCGCAACCGCGACGCGCTCGGCGCCCGCGTGACGGTCGAGTGGGGCGGCCGCAATCAGGTCGAGGAGCTGCGCGGCACGAGCAGCTACGCCGCGTGGCACGGCACCGGACTTCTTTTCGGCTCGGGCGCGACGGCGCCGGGCGAGGCGACCGTCGCGGTGCGCTGGCCCGACGGCCGGCGCTCGCGCCACGGGCCGCTGCCGGTCGATCGCCTCCACGAGCTCGCCGAGCCGGAGTGACGCGCCGCCTCGTCCGTGCTAGGAACCGGTCGCCTTGGACCTCGCCCTGCCGCTATCGCCGACGCGCCTCGTCGCGCGGACCGCCTGGATCGTCGCGCAGCTCGTGTTGCTGTGCGCGGCCATGGCGTCGTTGGACACGGGCGGCGACGGACTGGTCGAGACGCTGGTCGCGTGCGGCGTCACGTTCGTCGCGCTCGTCCACGCGCCGATCGCGTGGCACGGGCGCATCACGCTGGCGGCGTCGCTGCTGGGCGGCGCCTGGATCGTCGCGCGCTCGCAGCTCGCCTACGGCCGGGCCGACGCGGCGCTCCTCGCGGCCGTCCTCTTCGTCGCGATGGCGGCCGGTCTCGCGCTCCTCTTCCTCTGGATCCTCGCGTGGCGCGCGCCGGCGACGCTGCGCGTCGCGGCGCTGCTGGCCGTCGCGGCGGCGCTCGCCGGGCTGCGCGCGCGCGGGCTCCTCTTCGCCGAGCCGCAGTGGCGGATCGTCGGCGCGCTCTTCATGTTCCGCCTCCTCGTCTACGCCTACGAGGTGATCGCCGGCAAGCGGCGGGAGCGGTGGCAGGACGGGCTCAACTACCTGCTGCTGCTCCCGTCGTTCCACTTCCTCCTCTTCCCGGTCGTCGACTACGCGACCTTCAAGCGCAGCCGCGCGCCCGACCTCCACGCGACGGCGCAGCGCGGCCTCGCCTGGATCGCGCGCGGGGTCGTCCAGCTCGCGATCTACCGCCTCCTCTACCACCGCGTCTTCGTCGGCCCCGACCAGGTCCGCTCGTTCGGCACGCTCTGCCTCCACCTCTTCCCGGCCTACCTGATGTACACGAACGTCTCGGGCCAGTTCCACGTGATCGTCGGCCTGCTCCACCTGATGGGCTGGCGCCTGCCCGAGACCAACCGCGGCTGGCTGCTGGCGAGCTCCTTCACCGACTTCTGGCGCCGGATCAACGTCTACTGGAAGGAGTTCATGGTCCGGCTCTTCTGGTTCCCGACCTGGTTCCGGCTGCGCAAGCGCGGCGAGCGGCTCGCGCTGACGGTGGCGACGGTCGTCGTCTTCGTCGCGACGACGCTGCTCCATTCGTGGCAGAGCTTCTGGCTCTCCGGCACCTTCGCGCTGCGCGACACCGACTTCCTCTTCTGGGGCGTGCTCGGCGCCGTCGTGCTGGTCGGCGTGCTGCGCGAGCAGTCGCGGCCGAAGGCGGCGGAGCGCGGGATCACGCTCGCGCGGGTCGCGTCGACGCTCGGCGTCTGGCTCACGATCTCGCTGCTCTGGTCGATGTGGAGCAGCCCGTCGGTCGGCGAGTGGCTCGACACGCTCGCGTGGTGGCGGCGCGCATGAGCGGCAAGCCGACGCGGCTCGCGTGGTGGTCGGCCGAGCGGGGCGGCGTCGCGCTGCTGCTGGCGCTCCTGCTCGGCGCGGCCGGCGCGACGCAGCGCGGCTGGCTCGGCCGCGGCGCGCAGCGGCTGCTCCACGACGTGCGCAACGACGGCCCCAACGACGCCGACGCCGGGCTGCTGACGCGCGACTACTACCGCGGGCTGCTCGGCGACGTCGCCGAGGTGCGCACCGGCGTCCCGATGCAGCTGGCGCGGTCGCTGCTGCGCGCCGAGGCGAGCGGGCCGCGCGAGGCGCCGTTCCACGAGGGAGCGGCGTCGCGGCCGTGCGACGGCTTCCCGTTCCGCGAGCTCGTGCCGGGCTCCGAGACGACGCTGGTCGGCTGCACGGTGCGCATCAACGCGCGGGGGCTGCGCGACGATCCGTGCGAGGCGACGCCGCCGCCGGGCGTCGTCCGGCTCGCGCTGCTGGGCGCGTCGAACGACATGGGGTGGGGCGTCGCGCACGAGGAGACCTACGCGACGCTGCTCGAGCCGCTTCTGGCCGAGCCGGGCCGCCTCGGCCGCAAGGTCGAGGTGCTGAACTTCGCGGTGCCGGGCTACACCGCGCTCGAGCAGCTCTGGGCCGCCGAGGCGCGCGCGCTGCCGCTGGCGCCGCACGCGCTGCTCTTCAGCGTGACGCTGCCCGACCTGCGCCACGAGCTGGTCGGCCGCCTCGCCGCGCGCGTCCGCGCGGGCCGCGAGCTGGGCTTCGGCTTCGTGCGCGACGTCGTCGCGCGCTCGGGCGCCGTCGCCGGCGACGAGCTGCCGGCCGCCGCGCGCAAGCTGCGCCCCTTCGCGCGCGAGCTGATGACGGGCGTCTTCGCCGAGCTCGCCGCGCTGCGCCAGCGCCGCGGCGTGCCGGTCGTCGTCCTGGCGCTCAAGCTCGAGGCGGGCGAGGAGGTGGCGCACGAGCTCACGTGGGCCGCCGACGCGGCGGAGGCGGCCGGCCTGCCGGTGGTGCGCGCCTTCACCGCGTGCGCGCCGCTGCTGCCGTCGGAGCTCTACGTCGACCCGCGCACCGACCACCACCCGGGCCCCGTCGGCCATCGCCGCCTCGCCGCGGAGCTCGCCGATCCGATCGCGGCGCTCGCGGAGCTGCGCCGCGTGCCGCTCGTCGCGGACTGACCGGAAGCCGGTCCCGGCACTACCATGGCGCCCCTTCGCCGCCTCGCGCGGCCACGGAGGGAGAGGCCATGGATCGTCGCGACTTCCTGAAGTTCTCGGGCGCCTCGTTCGCGCTCGCCACGTCGGGCGCGCTCGCCCCGTCCGTTCGCGCGCAGGGGACGCCGGTCGGCGTCGGCCCGACGCCGCGCAAGAACCGGATCAAGCACTCGGTCGCGCGCTGGTGCTACGGCGGGATGAAGCTCGACGACCTCGCGCGTCACTCGTTCGCGATCGGGCTCGGCTCGATCGAGATCCTCGGCCCCGACGAGTTCGAGGTGGTGAAGAAGCACGGGCTCGGCTGCGCGGTCGCGATCGGCATCGGCTCGATCCCCGACGCGTGGAACCAGAAGGAGCGCCACGACGAGCTCGTCGCGCAGGGCGAGGCGCTGATCCCGAAGTGCGCCGCCGCCGGCGTCCCGAACATCGTGATCTTCTCGGGCAACAAGCGCGGCCAGCCCGACTCGGAGGGGATCGCCAACTGCGTCGCCGGCCTGCGCCGCCTCGCGCCGACCGCGGAGAAGCACGGCGTCACGCTGGTGATGGAGATCCTGAACAGCAAGGTCGACCACGGCGACTACGCCTTCGACCGGATGCGCTACGGCCTCGACGTCGTGCAGGGCGTCGGCAGCGACCGGATGAAGATCCTCTACGACATCTATCACGCGCAGATCATGGAGGGCGACGTCATCCGGACGATCCGCGACCACCACGCGTCGATCGCCCACTACCACACCGGCGGCGTGCCGGGCCGCCACGAGATCGACGACAGCCAGGAGCTCCACTACCCGGCGATCTGCCGCGCGATCCTCGAGACGGGCTACAAGGGGTGGCTCGGCCAGGAGTTCATCCCGGCGCGCGACCCGATGACGTCGCTGCGCGAGGCGATCGACCTCTGCGACGTGTGAGCGTGCGCGGGCGCGCCTAGTCGGAAGGCGAGTCGGCGGAACGGTCGAGCAGTTCCACGTCGGCGCGCGCGATCCAGCGGGTCGCGTCGCCGTCGTCGTCGACCTCGACCCAGCGCGGCGACGCGGCGCGCACGCGCAGCAGCGTGCCGCGCGCGACGGCGGTCGCGCCCGTCGCGGCGGCCGACGGCTCCGGCCGCAACGCGGCGGCCTCGCGGGTCACGAGCGCGGCGCGGCCGGTCGGCGCGCGGCACCAGTTGCGCAGCGCCGCGCTCGCGGCCGGGTCGAGGCCGAGGCGGCGCGCGGCGAGCGCGACGTTCGCGACGAGGCCGGCGTCGTCGCGCAGCGACCGCGCGGCGCGCAGCCACTCGGCCAGCGCTTCGACGACCTGTTCCTGCGCGTAGAGCGCGTGGCCGAGGTTGGAGCGGAGCGGGCCCGCCG
>Ga0315910_10002227_pt1 | contig 17243 bp, 14 predicted proteins | sample EdamamesoilMG_FD_204470 | JGI IMG/M metagenome (GOLD analysis project Ga0315910, IMG submission 204470) | Garden soil microbial communities collected in Santa Monica, California, United States - Edamame soil | ecosystem: Environmental > Terrestrial > Soil > Garden | place: USA: California... | reverse complement strand
CTGCTGAAGGACGCACTGGCGCCGAACCTGGTGCAGACGCTGGAGAACAACCCGGCCTTCGTGCACGGCGGCCCGTTCGCCAACATCGCGCACGGCTGCAATTCCGTGCTCGCCACGCAGAGCGCGCTCAAGCTGGCCGACTACGTGGTGACCGAGGCGGGCTTCGGCGCCGACCTGGGCGCGGAGAAGTTCCTCGACATCAAGTGCCGCAAGACCGGCCTGCTGCCGAGCGCGGCGGTGATCGTGGCCACCATGCGGGCGCTGAAGTACCACGGCGGCGTCGACGTGAAGGAGGTGAGCAAGGAGAACCTGGCCGCGCTCGAAAAAGGCCTCGTCAACCTGGAGCGCCATGTCGAGAACGTGAGCAAGGTGTACGGCATCCCCTGCGTGGTCTCGATCAACAAGTTCACCTTCGACACGCAGGCCGAGATCAACCTCGTCACCGAGCGCATGAAGAAACTGGGCGCCGAGGTGGTGCTGGCCGCGCACTGGGGCGAGGGCGGCAAGGGCGCCGCCGACCTGGCGAAGATCGTGGTCGGCCTGTGCGAAAAGCCTTCCAAGCCGAGCTTCGTCTACGAGGATGCCGACAGCCTCTGGGACAAGATCAACAAGATCGCGAAAAAGGTCTACCGCGCGGGCAGCGTCACGGCCGATGCCAAGGTCAAGGCGCAGATCCAGAAGCTGCAGGACGACGGCTACGGCCACTTCCCGGTGTGCGTGGCGAAGACCCAGTCCTCGTTCTCGACCAACGCGGCGACGCGCGGCGCGCCCTCGGACCACGTGGTCAACGTGCGCGAGGTTCGGCTCGCGGCCGGCGCCGAGTTCGTGGTGATGATCTGCGGCGACATCATGACCATGCCCGGCCTGCCGAAAGTCCCGTCAGCGGAGAAGATCGACCTGGTGGACGGCAAGGTCGTCGGGCTGTTCTAGCGGCCGATAGCGCGTCCGGCAAGGCGATGTGCCATTATGCGGGCGCGCAGTTGGAGGTCTCGCGCCAGTCATGAGGGTGCTGCTAGCCGAAGACGACCGCATGCTTGCCGACGCGGTAGCGAGCGCGCTGCGCCAGTCGGCGCACTCGGTTGAGGTCGCGCGCGGAGGGCGCGAAGCGGACGACGCGCTCGCTTCAGGCGAGTTCGACCTCGTCATCCTCGACGTCAATCTGCCGGAGATGGGCGGTTTTGAGGTGCTGCGCCGCCTGCGCCAGCGCAAATCCCGCGTGCCGGTCCTCATCCTCACGGTGCGTGACAACATCGAGGACCTCGTCGCGGGCCTCGACACCGGCGCGGACGACTACCTGACCAAGCCGTTCAAGCTGCCGGAGCTGGAGGCGCGCGTGCGCGCGCTGCTGCGCAGGGGCAACGCGGCGCCTGCCGCCGAACTCGAGCACGGACCCCTGCGCCTTGATGTCGCCGGACGGCGCCTGCACTGCAACGGACAACCGCTCGAACTGTCGGCGCGCGAGCTGGCCGTGGTGGAGCTGCTGCTCATGCGCGAGGGACGCGTGGTCACCAAGCAGCAGATCGCCGAACACCTTTACGGCTGGGACGAGTCGGCGAGCAGCAACGCGGTCGAGGTATTCATCTACCGGCTGCGCAGGAAGCTCGAACCCTCCGGCGTGGACGTGCGCACGATCCGGGGCATGGGTTACCTGATCGAGAAATGGCCGCATGCCGCGTGATGCGGCGACCCAGCTTCGCACCCAGCTCCTCGCCTGGCTGCTCGTGCCGCTCGCCGTGCTGCTGGGGGCCGACGCATTCATCGGCTACGCGGTCGCGCTCAACTTCGCCGAGCGTGGGCACGATCGCGCTCTGGTAGAGATCGCACGCGACGTCGCGCTCCACCTGCGCGGCGTGAACGGCGCGGTGGAGCTCGATCTGCCCGAGGAGGCGCGTCGCGTGCTGTTCTCTGGCGCGCCGGGACGCATCACCTTCGAGGTGGTGACCGCGGACGGACGGCGCATCGCCGGAGAGCCGATCGCCGCCGCCGGCCCGATCAAGCCGCGCGTCGGTGGCGAGAAGCTCTACGACGGCACGCTCGGCAGTGACCCCGCGCGGATCGTGGAACTTGCGGTTATGCCCGACGGGCCGGCGCGCGCGCAGGCCGTGGTGCGTGTCGCGGAAACAAAGGAGCAGCGGACTGCGCTCGCACGCGACATCCTGTTTAGCGTGGTGCTGCCGCAGTTCCTGCTCGTGGTGTTCGCCGGCGTGGTGGTGTGGCACGGCGTGCTGCGCGGCCTCGCGCCGCTGCAGCGCCTGCAGCGCGCCCTCGCCGAACGTTCCCACGTCGACCGCAGCCCGGTATCCGACGAAGGCGTGCCCGGCGAGGTGCGACCGCTCGTGCTGTCGATCAACGAGCTTCTCGCGCGCCTGGACCAGGCGCTCACGCTGCAGAGCCGCTTCGTCGCCGATGCTGCACACCAGCTCAAGACGCCCATCGCGGCGCTGCGCACGCAGCTCGATGTCGCTCTGCGCGAGTCTGAGCCGGCGCGCCTGCGCGAGGCGGTAGAGGCCGCCTCCCCGGGGCTCGAACGGCTGTCCCGTCTTGCCTCGCAACTCCTTTCGCTCGCGCGCAACGAGCCCGCGGCTGCGGGTGGCGTGCGACTGGAGCTCCTCGATCTCGACGCGCTCGGTCTCGAGGTGGCCACGCAGTGGGTGCCCGAGGCGCTCAAGCGCGGCATCGACCTGGGGTTCGAGTCGGCGGGCGCACCGGTGATGGTGCGCGGCGACGCGCCGCGGCTGCGCGAGCTGCTCGACAACCTGCTCGACAACGCGGTGCTCTATACGCGCGAGGGCGGGCGGATCACGGTGCGCGTGCGCGCCTTGCCGGCGCCGATTCTCGACGTCAATGACGACGGGCCGTCGATCCCGCCGGAGGAGCGCGAGCGCGTGTTCGAGCGCTTCCACCGCCTGCTCGGCAACTCGCGGGACGGCAGCGGCCTCGGTCTGGCCATTGCGCGCGAGATCGCGCACCTGCACGGCGCCGACATAGGCCTGAGCGACGATACCGACGGCATCGGCAACACCTTCAGCGTCGCATTTCCTGCGCCGTAAGCTGGCGTTCATCCTGGCGTGGGCTTGTCGTAATGGCCCGGAAGGCCGGCGGTAAGCGGCGCTTCGTATGCTCTGGGCATGGACCTGCTCACCTCGAGCTTCTTCTGGGTCACCTTGGCCCAGATCATGATGATCAACATCGTGCTCTCCGGCGACAATGCGGTCGTCATCGCGCTCGCCAGCCGCTCGCTGCCGCCGCGCCAGCAGAAGCAGGCGATCCTCTTCGGCAGCTTCGGCGCGATCGTGCTGCGCATCGTGCTCACCTTCTTCGCGGTGATGCTGCTCGGCCTGCCGTTCCTCAAGGCGATCGGCTCGGTGCTGCTCGCGTGGATCGGCATTTCGATGCTGATCCCCGAGTCCGAGGAGGAGCACATCGAGGACAGCGGCCAGATGTGGTCAGCGATCAAGACCATCATCGTCGCCGACCTCGTCATGAGCCTGGACAACGTGCTCGGCGTGGCGGCGGCGGCGAAGGGCAACGTGCCGCTGCTGGTCATCGGCCTCGCCGTCAGCATCCCGCTCATCATCTACGGCAGCACGCTGATCCTGAAGCTGATGACGCGCTTCCCGGTGATCGTCACGATCGGCGGCGGCCTGCTCGGCTGGGTGGCGGGCGAAATGGCGGTGACCGATCCGGCCTTCGCGCCCTGGATCGACAAAAACGCCCACTGGCTGCACGAAAGCGCGCCGGGACTTGCCGCGCTGTTCGTCGTCATTGCCGGCAAGTCGGCGGCGAACGACAAGGTGAGCGCGGCGTGGAAAGCGCTGCTCGGCAAGCCGGTGCGCGAGGCTCCCCCGCCGCCGCCGCCAGGCTACCGCTGGGCGTACCGCCGCTGGCAGCCCGGCCCGCGCGGCCGGCGCGACTACGCCCTGTACCACGGCAAGGAAGAGTACCGCTACCTGTTGCCGGTCTCGCGTGTGCGTTCGGGCCGCCGGCGCGGCAACTAGCGCGCGCCGGCCAGGGTCCCGAAGACTACGCCCCCAACGGCATCACCTGATCGGCCATGGGCGGGCCGTCGCCGATCAGCGCCTGGCCGCGCTTGTCGGTCGGGTGCCAGCCAACCAGCGCCAGCATCACCATGAAACCGGCCACGTAGGCGAGCGCCACGTGCCAGCCGTGGCGCAGCCAGAGGCCGACCGACCTCGCCTCGGGGTACAGGTTCGCGATGGCGACGCCGGCCGAGGAGCCGAACCAGATCATCGAGCCGCCGTAGCCGACCGCGAAGGCGAGCATGCCCCAGTCGTAGCCGCCCTGCTTGAGCGCCAGGGCCGTGAGCGGGATGTTGTCGAACACCGCCGAGATGAAGCCGAGCGAGAACGTCGTCTGCCAGGCGGCGGGCGGCAGCTTTTCCACCGGCATCATCGAGGCGCAGGTCACCAGCGCGAGCAGGAACACCGAGCCCTTGAAGGCCTCGGGCAGCAGCTTCCAGTCCGGCTGGCGCAGCGGGGCGGTCGCCAGGATCGCCGCCCAGACCGCGGCGCCGATGACCGGGAACTGGTCGAGCAGCGCCGGATACTTCAGGTTGGCAAACACGTTGGCAAGGATCGCCGAGGAGAGGATGACGGCGACGATGGCGAGGCGCAGCCAGTCCACCCGGTCCTCGACTTTGGCCTCCTTGATGATCGGGGCGTAGGCGTGCTGCTGGCGCGAGGCGACATAGCCGCTGATGGCGAGCGCCACGAACGCGGCGACGTAGGCGTCCATCACCACCAGCGGGCTGACGCCGTCGATCCACATCATGGTGGTGGTGGTGTCGCCGACCACGCTGCCCGCGCCGCCGGCGTTCGAGGCCGCGACGATGGCCGCGAGGTAGCCGATGTGCACCTTGCCGCGGAACACCGCGCGCGCGATGGTGCCGCCGATCAGCGCGGCGGCGATGTTGTCGAGGAACGACGACAGCACGAAGATGATGGCGAGCAGCGCGAAGCCGCCCTTCCAGTCGTCCGGCAGGAAGTGCGGCAGCACCTCGGGCGCCTTGCTCTTCTCGAAGTGGTTGGACAGCAGCGCAAAGCCGAGCAGCAGGCCGAGCAGGTTGGTGAGGATGATCCACTCGTGCGCCAGGTGGGCGCCCAGGCCGGCGAGGCCCGGGCCGGGCTTGAAGCCCGTGAAGCCGAGCTTGTAGAGGGTGATTACAGCGAGGCCGATGAGCGCGACCTGCAGTACGTACTTGTGAAACAGCGCCACGCCGGCCAGCGTGAGCGCGAACAGCGCAAATTCCACCGGCACACCGAACGCCCCGGCGCCGAAGGCGACGATGACCGCGCCCATGAAAAGCCCGCGCTCACGCGCGAGCGCCTGCACAAAATTCGGCATCCGCTCCTCCTGAGTAGGTGCCGATTATAGCCAGCGCGCGCTGCGCCTGCGGCTATTCCGGCCTGCGGCGCATGCGCATGCGCTTGCGCATGCGCAGGTTGAGCATCTCCACCGCCACCGAGAAAGCCATCGCGAAGTAGATGTAGCCCTTCGGTACGTGGAAATCCAGGCCGTCGGCGACCAGCGCCATGCCGACCATGATGAGGAAGCTCAACGCGAGCATCTTCACGGTGGGATGGCGCGAGACGAAACGCCCGATCGGGCCCGCCGCCATCATCATCATCAGCACCGAGGCGATGACCGCGGCCACCATCACCTCGATGTCGTCCACCATGCCGACCGCAGTAATGATGGAGTCCAGCGAGAATACGAGGTCGATGATGGCGATCTGGACGAGCACGCCGGCGAACGTGCTCGCGACGGCCTTGCCGGCGTCGTGCGCCTCGCCTTCACCCTCGGCCAGGCCGTGAATCTCGCCGGTCGCCTTCCAGATGAGAAACAGGCCGCCCGCGATGAGGATCAGGTCGCGCCCGGACAGTTCTTCTCGCCAGACGGTGAAGAGCGGCGCCGTCATGCCGACCATCCAGGCCAGCGTGAACAGCAGTGCGATGCGCAGGAACATGGCGAGAAACAGGCCGATGCGGCGCGTGAACTCGCGCCGCTCCGGCGGCAGGCGGTCCACCAGGATCGAGATGAAGATGATGTTGTCGATGCCGAGCACCAACTCGAGCGCCGTCAGCGTCGCGAATGCGATCCAGGCCTGCGGGTCGGTCAGAAGTTCCACTTGATCCCGGTCAATTTTTGCCGCACGGGGCAGTTTAACGCGGCTCTCCGTGTTGACCCGCGCTCGGCGAGCGTGCTAAAAGTCTCTGCCTCGCTTTGCGGGGCTCAAAGGGGAGTAGCTACCGCGATTCGCGTGCAAACAAAGCGCGGGTCGCGGCGGCAGGGCCGTCATCCCGGGTTGCGCGGAAGGTCCGGCGCGTCCCCGGCCCTTCCGGCAAGCGCCGTCTTGCACGCGAGACCTTTGCCGAACGGGCAAGGTCTTTCTGGGAGAACCCATGGAATCGATGCAGTGGCTCACGCTGGTCATTTTCGCCGTCACCATCATTGCCGTCGTCACCAACGTCATCGACAGCACGCTCGCCGGCATGATCGGCGTCGCGGTGATGATCTGGGCGGGCGTGATGAGCGAGGACGACGCCTTCAAATACGTCGACTGGAACGTGATGGCGATCCTGGTCAGCATCTGGCTGATCGCCGGCTACTTCGGCAAGTCGGGGGTGCCGAGCTGGCTCTCGGTGCGGGCGCTTAAGCTCTCGGGCGGGCGCCCGGGGCTTCTGGTGATGATCCTGACCTTCCTCGCGGGCGTGATCTCGATGTTCGTCGACAACGTCGTGACCATCCTGATGATGGCCCCGGTGGCGCTGCCGCTCGCGCGCGCGATGGGCATCCCGCTGGTGCCGGTGATTCTGATGATCGGCTTCGGCGCCAACTTCATGGGCACCGCACTCATCATCGGCGACCTGCCGCCGCAGATGCTGCATAGCGTCGCCGGCGCGGAGTTCTTCGACTTCATCTGGCAGCATGGGCGGCCGTCGTCCTTCCCGATCCTGATTGTGACCTTCCTGATCACGCTCGGCGCGATGTATGCCTACGGCTTCCGCGGCACCAAGCGCGTGTCCGACCTTGGCTCGCTCGGCATCGACGCGAAGATCCAGAACCCGCTGTTCGCCACCGTCGTCGTCGGCTGGTTCCTTGCCACCGTGATCGCGATGTCGATGCGCGAGCACATCGGCGTCAAACTCGGCTTCATCGCGCTGACCGGCGCGCTGTCGCTGGTGCTGGCGCTGCATTTTCTCGGCGAACGCGTGAAGGAGGCGCCGAGCTTCGAGGAGATGGTGCAGGAACTGGACTGGCGCGCGATCTTCTTCTACATCGCGCTGTTCGCGCTGGTCGGCGGACTGGAGAAGAGCCACATTCTCGATATGCTGGCCAACGCCATGAAGCCGATGTTCGCCGAGAGCTATGCCTGGGGTGTCACGGTGCTGTATTGGGTGACGATCCCGATCGTCGGCCTGGTGGAGCACGACGCCTACATTCTCACCTTCCTCTACACCATCAAGGACCTGGGCGCGGCCGGCATCGAGCCCTGGCCGTTGTACTGGATGCTGCTGTGGTCGGGCACGCTGGGCAGCAACCTCACGGTGGCCGGCGCGCCGGCGCTCTATGTCGCCCTGTCGCTCGCCGAGAAGGAGGAGGGGCGCAAGGTTTCGCTGCGCGAGTTCCTCGCCTGGAGCATCCCGTTCACGCTGATTTGCTCGATCGTGTGCTACATCCTCGGCATGCTCATCTGGGTCCTGCCGTACGTCAAATAGCGAGGTCCTGACATGTACAAGAACATCCTCATCCCCACCGACGGCTCGGAGGCGAGCCGCCGCGCGGTCAGCGCGGGCGTGAAACTGGCGCGCGCGGTCGGCGCGCGCATCACCGGCGTGTTCGCCGCGCCGGCCGCCACGCCGATCGTGTTCCGTAACCGCCTGCCGGCGGGCTATGACACGCCGCGCCATAACGAGGTGCTGATCGCGCGCGCGGCCGCGGCGCATCTCGCGACCATCCAGAGGGCCGCAAAAGCGGCCGGTGTGCGCTTTTCCGGCGTCACGGTGAAGAGCGACTACCCGGCGGAAGCAATTGTCGAAACGGCGCGCAAGAGCAAGTGCGACCTCATCATCATGGCCTCCCACGGCCGCCGCGGTTTGAGCAGATTGCTGCTAGGCAGCGAAACCCAGAAAGTCCTCGCCGCGAGCCATATTCCGGTGCTCGTGCACCGCTGAAGGGAATTCTTGACCGCAGTCAAGGTCATAGACACTGCGGAGAAATCAGAATTCCAACCTTGAGGAGGGACCATGAAAGCCAATTTCGTTCGAATCGTTCGTTTAGCTGGCCTTGCGGCAGCCGTAGGCATGGCGTATGCACCAGCCGGCGCGCAGGCGCAGGGCTGGGAGCCGACCAAGACCGTTGAGTTCATCATTCCGGCCGGCACCGGCGGGGGCGCCGACCAGATGGCGCGCGCCGCCCAGGCGATCATCGCCAAGCACAACCTGATGAAGCAGTCGATGGTGGTGGTGAACAAGGCGGGCGGCGCCGGCGCCGAGGGCTTCCTCGACGTCAAGGGCGCCAAGGGTGATCCGCACAAGATCATCATCACGCTGTCGAACCTGTTCACCACGCCGCTGGCGACCGGTGTGCCGTTCAACTGGCGCGACCTGACGCCGGTCAAGATGCTGGCGCTCGACCAGTTCGTCCTCTGGACCAATTCGTCCAAGCCCTACAAGTCCGCCAAGGACTACATCACCGCGGCCAAGGCGGCAGGCGGCAAGTTCAAGATGGCGGGCACCGGCTCGAAACAGGAGGACCAGATCATCACCGCCGCAATCGAGCAGCAGACCGGCACCAAGTTCATCTACATCCCGTTCAAGGGCGGCGGCGACGTCGCGGTGCAACTGGTCGGCAATCACGTGGATTCCACGGTGAACAACCCGATCGAGGCGGTCGCGCACTGGCGCGGCGGCAAGCTCAAGCCGCTCTGCGTGTTCGACCCCAAGCGCATGCCGTACAAGGCCAAGGTCACCGACACCATGTCCTGGGCCGACATTCCGACCTGCAAGGAAGGCGGGCTGGACGTGGATTACCTGATGCTGCGCGGTATCTTCATGCCGGGCGGCGTCACGCCGGACCAGGTGAAGTACTACGTGGACCTGTTCAGGAAAGTCCAAGCAACGCCGGAATGGAAGGACCTGATGGAGCGCGGCGCGTTCAACCAGACCTCGCTCGAAGGCCAGGAATACGCGGACTGGGTGGCGCGCGAAGAGGCGCGCCATGTTTCGCTCATGAAGGCGGCGAAATTCATCGCCGGCCAGTAGGCGGACAGCGAAGGTAAAGGCGGGGGCCTCGGCCCCCGCTTTCGTTACAGGGGGGGGCATGTCGGAAGGCAGCGAGGGAAAATCCGCGTTTGGCGTGCGGGCCGCCGAGGGAGTTGTGGCGACCGTGTTCCTTGCGCTCGGCGCAATCGTGATCTTCGACAGCATGCGCCTTGGCTACGGCTGGAAGGAAGACGGGCCGCAGGCCGGTTATTTCCCCTTTTACCTCGGCATCATCATGTGCGTGTCGTCGCTGATCAACCTGGCCGTGGCGCTCTTCGCGCTGAGAGCGAAGGACCAGAGCTTCGTCGAAGCCGGGCAATTGAAGCTGGTGCTGTCCGTCCTGGTGCCGTCGGCGGTCTACGTGGGCGCGATTGGCTGGACCGGAATCTATGTCGCGTCCGCGCTGTTCGTCGCTTTTTTCATGCGCTGGCTCGGCAAGTACACCTGGTGGAAGGTCGCCGCGGTGTCGATCGGCAACAGCGTGGTGTTCTTCCTGATCTTCGAGGTCTGGTTCAAGATTCCCCTGCCCAAGGGGCCGCTGGAAGCCTTCCTGAGGCTGAACTGAGGCATGGACGAGATCCAGTCGCTGATCCAGGGCTTCGGCATCGCGCTGACGCTGAAGAATGTCGCGCTGATGTTCACCGGGATCATCCTCGGCGTAATCATCGGCGTGCTGCCCGGACTGGGCGGCGCCAATGGCGTGGCGATCCTGCTGCCGCTCACGTTCTCCATGTCACAGGTTCCCGGCGGCACCACTTCGGCGATCATCCTGCTGTCGTGCATCTACTGGGGCGCCCTCTTCGGCGGCGCGATCACCTCGATCCTGTTCAATATTCCGGGCGAGCCCTGGTCGGTGGCGACCACGTTCGACGGCTACCCGCTGGCGCAGCAGGGCAGGGCGGGCGCCGCCCTGACTGCGGCCTTCACGTCGTCCTTTGTCGGCGCGCTGGTGGCAGTGATCGTGATTACCTTCCTGTCGCCGCTGGTGGCGAAGTTCGCGCTCGAGTTCGGCCCGCCCGAGTTCTTCTCGGTCTACCTGCTCACGTTCTGCGCCTTCGTCGGCATGTCAAAGGAGCCGCCGTTCAAGACGCTGGCAACGATGATGCTCGGCTTCGCGCTGGCGGCGGTCGGCACCGATCCCGTGACGGGCGCCCTGCGCCTCACTTTCGGATCGACGCACCTGCTGACGGGTTTCGACTTCCTGATCGCGGTAATCGGCCTGTTCGGCATCGGCGAAATCCTGCTCACGCTCGAGGAAGGCCTGGCGTTCAAGGGCGCCCAGGCTAAGATCAATCTCAAGGTGGTCCTCGAGACCTGGAAGGAACTGCCGAAGTACTGGCTGACCTCGATCCGCTCCTCGGTGGTCGGCTGTTTCATGGGCATCGTGCCGGGCGGGGCAACGCCGGCCTCGTTCATGAGCTACGGCGTGGCGCGCCGATTCTCCAAGGACGGCGACAAGTTCGGCAAGGGCATGGTCGAGGGCGTGGTCGCGCCGGAAACCGCGGCGCACGCCGCCGGCACCGCCGCGCTGCTGCCGATGCTGACGCTCGGCGTACCGGGCTCGCCGACCGCCGCGGTGCTGCTCGGCGGCCTGCTGATCTGGGGCCTGCAGCCCGGACCGCTGCTGTTCGTCGAACAAAAGGATTTCGTCTGGGGCCTGATCGCCAGCATGTACCTCGGCAACATCGTCGGCCTGATCGTGGTGCTGACCTGCGTGCCGTTTTTCGCCGCGATCCTGAGGGTGCCATTTTCGGTGATCGCGCCGATCATCATCGTCATCTGCGCGATCGGCGCCTACACCGTGCACAACTCGATGTTCGACGTCTGGATGATGCTGGTGTTCGGCGTGGTGGGTTACGCGTTCAAGAAGCTTCAATATCCGCTCGCCCCGCTGGTACTGGCGATCGTGCTGGGCGATCGCGCCGAGTCATCCTTCCGTCAGTCCATGCTGGTGTCGCAAGGCGACATGACGGTGTTCTTCTCCAACGCGCTGGTCGGCTCGCTGACCGGCCTCGCGCTGTTCCTGCTCGTCTGGCCGCTGATATCCATGGCCATCGCGCGGCTGCGCCAAAGCTAGCGGATTGCGGGCGCGCTCGCCCGCCACATCTGGCGGTACAGGTCCTCGAGTTGGGAGGTGAATGCGGCGCCGTTCATCAGGCTGGATCCTTCCAACCTGCGCCTCAATCCCGACCTCAATGCCGCAAGCGCGCCGGTCCGCGCGGCATGGTCGGCGGCCAACTGAACGTATTCCTCCGCCGAGCGCGCAATCCAGTCCTCCATGCCGAGCGTCGACAGGATGCTTGCCGTGCTGCGCGATATCGGCGCGGCGCCGGCGAATGTCAGAACCGGCACCCCCATCCACAGCGAATCGAACGTCGTGGTGGCGCCGCTGTAGGGGTAGGGATCGAGCGCGATGTCCACGCCGTGGTGCAGTTCGAGGAATTGCTCGAGCGGCAGCCGGCCGGCAAATGCCAGCCGCGCGGGCTCGATGCCGTGCGCAGAAAAGATGCCGCGGATTCCGTCGCGGCGGGATTCCTCAACGGCTGCAAGCAGGAGGCTCGAACCGGGGGTCCGCCGCAGGATGCCGGCCCAAAGCGCTAGCGCTTCGCGCGTGAGCTTGGAGGACTTGTTGAACGAACCGAAGCGCGGCGCAGCCGGGGACGCCGCCGGCAGCGGCGAGACGGCGATGCTGGTTTCGTATTCGCGCCGGCACCACTGGCTTTCGGGCAGCCGGACGAGCGTCTCCGTATGGAAGCGCTCGGTCAGTCCCGGGGGGTCGGTGTGCCGGTCGGTGATCCGGTAATCGACGGCGCGCAGGCCGGTGGTATTCAGGTAGCCCAGCCAGGTGGCGAGCACGGGCGCGGGTTTGCGCGCAAGGACAGGGATCCGGCCCCAGTCGGTATGCCCGGCGAGGTCGACCAGGATGTCGATGTCGTCAGACTGGATGCGTGTCGCGATCTCTTCGTCAGGCCAACCGGCGCAGTCGACCCAATGCTCGCTCAGCTGGCGCAGGTATTGGCTGACGGCGTCGTGCCGCGGATGGAGGTAGTAGCAGAAGATCTCGAACTGCTCCCGGTCATGATGCCTGAGCAGCGGTTCGACAAACTGGGCGACGGCGTGGTACCTGAGGTCCGGAGACAGGTACCCGATCCTCAATGGGCTGCGGCCCTGGCGGTCGGCGCCCATCCGTGGCCGGCCCTGCGCCAGTGCGCCGAGCAACCGTTCGCATTCCAGGTGTTCCCGGAAGACTTCCTCGCGCCCGGCATGCGGGCTCAGGTTAAGCGTGAACAGGTAGGCGCTCAGAACGTCGAGATCATCCGGGGCCAGGGTGCGCGCGCGGCGCAATAGTGCGATTGAATCCTCGATCGATCCAAGGTCGCGGCGCGCCGAAGCGGCGTTGCACAGTGCCCCGAGCGAGCCTGGTGCAAGCTCGAGCGCGCGGTCGAAGCATGCCTGCGCCTGCACAAGCTCGCCCAATTCCTTGTTGACGATCCCCAGCCGGTTCCAGTCCTGCGGGTCGGAGGGTTCGAGTTCCAGGACTGCACGCAAGGACGCTGCCGCATCGCGCCACTGTCCGGACTCGAAATGGCGGCGGGCGAGATCGCGGCGGAATGCCGGAGTGCTGCGATCCGTCCGCAAGGAAGCAAGCGCCGCCCGGAATAACTGTCTGAGCACCCGTGGCCCGGCCCGGCCGGCGTCAGCTCGCGCCCAGCTTCTGCTTCAGGCGCGACAGCGTTTCCGGGGTGAGGTTGAGGTAGGCGGCAAGCTCCTTTTTCGGGATCCGCGCCGCGAGATCGGGGTGCTTGCGGTGGAAGCGCGACAGGCGCCCCGGCGCATCCAGCAGGTGCAGCGTGATGGTGTGCGCCATGACTTCCGACATCAGCTTCATGACCTGGTACTCGAAGCGCGACATGATCTCGGGCTCGCGCTCCAGGAAATCGACCCATTGCGGCATCGGCAATTCGGCCGTGCGCACGCCCGTCACCGCGACAATCGAGTAGGGGATCGGGGTGCGCAGGCGCCAGGCCGCGTACGAGGTGTCCATCTCGTTCTCGGCCGCGAAGCGCAGAATCATCTCGTGACCCTCGGGGTTGGAGACCACGCGCTTGACCATGCCCTCGAGGATGAAGAACTGCAGCATTTCCTCGTCGCCCTGGCGCGCCAGGCGGTCGCCCTTGCGGTAGTCGCCGACCGTCAGCAGCGGCTCCAGCGCTTCCCACTGGTCCGGGCGCATGTCCTTCAGCAGGTGGTTCTCCCTCAGTTGCAGGCGCAGGGTGTTGCGTTGCGGGTGATTGGCGATCGCGGTCATGGGCGGCAGGTTCGGGGAACCTTTGATTAGACTGAAAAAGCTTGACCTCAGTCAAGGTTGGCGTGGGGCCGCAATCCCTATCATTTTCGACTCTTTTGCAGAGAGGTCCCCCATGGGAACCGTCGAACCCCAAGTCGCCAGCACCGATGCGCAAACACCATTGATCGACGGCTTCCAGCTGGTCATCGATGCCCTGAAGCTCAACGGCCTCGACACGATCTACGGCCTGCCCGGAATCCCGATCACCGATTTGACCCGGCGCGCGCAGGCTGCGGGCCTGCGCGTGCTTTCGTTCCGCCACGAGCAGAACGCGGGCTATGCCGCTTCGATCGCGGGCTTCCTGACGCAAAAGCCCGGCATCTGTCTGACGGTCTCCGCGCCCGGTTTCCTGAACGGCCTCAACGCGCTTGCGCATGCCACCGTCAATTGTTTCCCGATGATCCTGATCAGCGGATCGAGCGAGCGCGAAATTGTCGACCTGCAGCAGGGCGACTATGAGGAAATGGACCAGCTCGCGATCGCCAAGCCGGTCGCCAAGGCGGCCTTCCGCGTGCTGCATGCCGAGGACATCGGCGTCGGCATTGCGCGCGCCATCCGCGCCGCCGTTTCGGGCCGGCCAGGCGGTGTCTACCTCGACCTGCCTGCCAAGCTGTTCGCCCAGAGCATCGACGCGGCCTCGGGCAAGAATTCGCTGATCAAGGTGGTGGACGCCGCGCCGCGCCAGATCCCGGCACCCGACGCGGTCCGGCGCGCGTTTGATCTGCTGAAGGGCGCGAAAAAGCCGCTGATCATCCTGGGCAAAGGCGCGGCCTACGCCCAAGCCGACGCGGACATCACGTCCCTGGTCGAAAAAACCGGCATTCCCTACCTGCCAATGTCGATGGCGAAAGGCTTGCTGCCCGATACGCATGAGCAATGCGCCTCCGCTGCCCGCTCGTTCGTACTGCCCGAGGCCGACGTGGTGATGCTGATCGGCGCGCGCCTGAACTGGCTGCTGTCGCACGGCAAGGGCAAAACCTGGGGTGGCAAGGGCCACAAGTCCTGGGGCAGCCAGAAATTCGTCCAGATCGACATTTCGCCTCAGGAAGCCGATAGCAACGTGCGCATCGACGCGCCGGTGGTGGGCGACATCGGATCCTGCGTTTCAGCCATGCTGTCCGAAATCAAATCCGGATGGACGAAGCCGCCGGCCGATTGGCTGAACGCCATCCGGGAGAAGAAGACCACCAACGTCGCGAAGATGGCCGAAACGCTGGCCAGGAACCCGACGCCGATGAATTTCCACAGCGCGCTCAACGTGGTGCGCGACATCGTCAAGGCGAACCCGGAGGCGATGCTGGTGAACGAAGGCGCCAACGCGCTCGATTTCACGCGCAGCATCGTTGATGTTTACAAACCGAGGAAGCGCATCGACGTAGGCACCTGGGGGATCATGGGGGTGGGCATGGGCTATTGCGTGGCCGCCGCCGTGGTAACCAAGCAGCAGGTGATCGCAATCGAGGGCGACAGTGCGTTCGGCTTTTCCGGCATGGAAGTCGAAACGCTTTGCCGCTACAACCTGCCGGTCTGCATCGTGATCATGAACAACAACGGCGTCTACAAGGGCACCGACGTCAATCCGACCGGCGGCCCCGATGTGGCGCCGACCGTGTTCGTCAAGAACGCACGCTACGACAAGCTGATGGAGGCCTTCGGCGGCGTGGGCGTGCATGCCACGACCCCCGCCGAGCTGCGCAAGGCCATGGAGGAGGCCGTGCGCTCGCGCAAGCCCACGCTCATCAACGCCGTCATCGATGAAACTGCCGGCACCGAAAGCGGTCGAATCACCAGCCTCAACCCCACTGCAAAGAAGAAATAGCCATGCAAGCACTCAAAGGTGTCCGGATTCTCGATATGACGCACGTCCAGGCGGGCCCGACCTGCTCGCAGCTGCTCGCGTGGATGGGCGCCGACGTCATCAAGTTTGAAAACCCCGTGGGCGACGCGACGCGCGGCCAGCTGCGCGACGTGCCGAAAGCCGACAGCCTGTACTTCACGATGCTCAACTGCAACAAGCGCTCGATCACCGTGAACATGAAAAGCGACGAGGGCAAGCAGGTGTTCGTCGACCTGCTGAAGAAGTGCGACATCATCATGGAAAACTTCGGCCCGGGCGTGCTCGACCGCTTCGGCTTCACCTGGGAGAAGATCCACGAGCTCAATCCGAAGATCGTCATGGGTTCGATCAAGGGTTTCGGCTCGAGCGGCCCGTATGCCGAATTCAAGGCCTACGAGAACGTCGCGCAGGCGATGGGCGGAGCGATGAGCACCACCGGCGTGCCCGACGGCCCGCCTTTTGTCACCGGCGCGCAAATCGGCGATTCGGGCACCGGTCTGCATCTCGCCATCGGCCTGCTCGCGGCGCTGCGCCAGGCGGAGAAGACAGGGCAGGGACAGTACGTCGAGGTGGCGATGATGGACGGCGTGATGAACCTGTGCCGCGTGAAATTCCGCGACCACCAGCGCCTGAACCACGGCGGCCTGCCCGAGTATTCGGTGCCGACCTACCAGAACATGGGCGACGTGCCACGCGCGGGTAATGATTCCGGTGGCGGCCAGCTAGGCAATGCCATCCACTGCAAACCGCACGGTCCGAACGACTGGCTCTACGTCGTGGTGCAGGAAGCAGTGTGGGAAGACCTCGCCAAGCGCATCGGCCCGGATGTGGGCGTGCCCGACATGGCAACCAATCCGCAACTTGCCACCATCGCCGAGCGGCGCAAGAACCAGAATCTCATGTGGACGCTGATCAACAAGTTCGCCGAGAAGTACACCAAGCGGGAACTGATGGCGATCCTGAATCCCCTGGACGTGCCCTGCGGCCCGATCATGAGTACCACCGACCTGGCCACGGACGACCACGTGCGCGGCCGCGACATGTGGGTCGAACTCGACCACCCGCAGCGCGGCAAGTGGTGGAACGTCGGCATGCCGATCAAGCTGTCGGCCTCGCCCGCGGTGATCAAGCGCTCGCCGACGCTGGGCGAGCACACCGACGAGGTTCTCCAGGAGGTCCTGGGTTACCAGAAGGAAAAAATTTCCACACTGAAAAGCGCCGGCGCCTTTGGCCTGCCGCCGAAGAAGGCGGCCTGATGAAAGTCGCCATCGTTGGACAGCAGGATTTCGGCAAAGCCGTGCTGGAAGCGTTTCTTGCGCGCGGCGACACGGTGGCCGGCGTGTTCTGCGCGCCCGAGAAGCCGGGCGCGAAGCCCGACGTACTCAAGGTCGCCGCGCAGGAGAAAGGCGTGCAGGTGTTCCAGTTTCCCGGCCTGAAGACGCCGGAAGCGAAGGACGCGCTGAAAAAGCTCGATGTCGAAATCGGCATCATGGCATTTGTGCTGCAGTTCGCGCCGCAGGACTTCGTGTCAATCCCGAAGCACGGCACGATCCAGTACCACCCATCGCTACTGCCAAAATACCGCGGTCCGAGCTCGATCAACTGGCCGATTTCGCGCGGCGAGACGAAGACCGGACTGACGATATTTCGTCCGACCGATGGTCTCGACGAGGGCCCGGTCATCCTGCAGAAGGAAACCGCAATCAGCCCCGACGACACGCTCGGTACGGTCTATTTCGATCGCCTGTTCCCGATGGGGGTGCAGGCGATGCTG
>Ga0315910_10002225_pt1 | contig 17248 bp, 15 predicted proteins | sample EdamamesoilMG_FD_204470 | JGI IMG/M metagenome (GOLD analysis project Ga0315910, IMG submission 204470) | Garden soil microbial communities collected in Santa Monica, California, United States - Edamame soil | ecosystem: Environmental > Terrestrial > Soil > Garden | place: USA: California... | reverse complement strand
GCGATTTCCATTTCAACGGCCACAAGCTGCTTGCGCAATTTCCCGATTGCGCCAGCGCCCTCGACAAGTACCGCATCAATCCCGGCAACGTGGGGCGCGGCAGCCGGCGCGACGAGCAGTTCGCCGTCATGATCGAGACGGCCTGCCGCTACGAAAAACCGGTGCGCATCGGCGTCAACTGGGGCAGCCTCGATCCCGAGCTGCTGGGCCGCATGATGGACGACAACGCCCGCCGCCCCGAACCCTGGGACGCCGCGCGCGTGATGCGCGAAGCGCTCATCGCTTCGGCGCTGGAGAGCGCCGCCAAGGCGGAAGAACTCGGCCTGCCCGCAAACCGGATCATCCTCTCCTGCAAGGTCAGCGGCGTGCAGGACCTGATCGGGGTCTACGCCAGCCTGTCCGCGCGCTGCGACTATCCGCTGCACCTCGGCCTTACCGAAGCGGGCATGGGCTCCAAGGGCATCGTCGCGTCGACCGCCGCGCTGGCGGTGCTGCTGCAGCAGGGCATCGGCGACACGATACGCGTGTCCCTCACGCCGGATCCCGGCGGCGATCGGGCGAGGGAAGTGGTCGTGGCGCAGGAGATCCTGCAGACGATGGGCCTGCGTTCGTTCACGCCGATGGTCACGGCTTGTCCCGGCTGCGGACGCACCACCAGCACGGTGTTCCAGGAACTGGCCGACAAGATCCAGGGATATCTGCGCCAGCAGATGCCGATATGGCGCGGCCGCTACCCCGGCGTCGAGGAAATGCGCGTGGCCGTGATGGGTTGCGTGGTGAACGGGCCCGGCGAAAGCAAACACGCCAACATCGGCATCAGCCTGCCGGGATCGGGGGAGACCCCGGTGGCCCCCGTCTTCGTGGATGGCGTCAAGACCGTCACGCTCAAGGGCGATCGCATTGCCGAGGACTTCCAGCGGCTGGTGGACGACTACGTGGTGAGCCACTACGGGCGCGCGTCGCAAAAGGACGCAGAACACAGGACTGCGCTGCACGAACCCGGCTGATGCACGGGAAGGCGCCTTCAATTTTTCAATCATGAGCCAGACGATCCAGGCCGTCCGCGGGATGAACGACATCCTTCCGGACCAGAGCCCGCTGTGGGAGTTTTTCGAGGACACCGTGCGCGCATGGCTGGCGCAGTACGGCTACCGCGGCATTCGCATGCCGGTGCTCGAGAAAACCGAGCTGTTCGTGCGATCGATCGGGGAGGTGACGGACATCGTCGAGAAGGAGATGTACACCTTCGTCGACCAGCTGAACGGGGAGAGCCTGACCTTGCGCCCCGAAGGCACGGCGTCCTGCGTCCGTGCCGCGATCCAGCACAATCTCCTTTATGCCGGGCCCCAGCGCGTTTTCTACACCGGCCCGATGTTTCGCCACGAGCGCCCGCAGAAAGGGCGCTACCGGCAATTTCACCAGGTCGGCGTCGAAGCGCTGGGTTTTGCCGGACCGGACATCGACGCCGAGCACATGGTGATGGTGGCGCGGCTGTGGCGCGCCCTGGGACTGGAAGGGATCCGTCTCGAGATCAATACGCTGGGCAATTCGGCATCGCGCCTGCGTTACCGCGAGCGGCTGATCGGCTATCTGGAAAGTCACGCCGACGCCCTCGACGAGGACGCGCGCCGCCGCCTGCACACGAACCCGTTGCGCGTGCTGGACAGCAAGAACCCGGCGATGCAGGCGCTCATCGAGGCCGCGCCGCGGCTGGCCGGGGACCTCGATGCGGAATCGCTTGCCAATTTCGACCAGTTGCAAGGCCTCCTGCGCGCGGCGGGCGTGGAGTTCGTCGTGAATCCGCGGCTGGTGCGCGGCCTCGACTACTACAATGACGTCGTCTACGAATGGACGACGACGCGGCTGGGCGCGCAAGGCACCGTCTGCGCGGGCGGCCGCTACGACGGCCTGATCGAGCAGATCGGCGGCAAGCCCGCTCCCGCTTGCGGGTTCGCCATGGGGGTCGAGCGCCTGCTGGCGCTGCTTGCGGAATCCGCGGCTCTGCCGGCGGGCGGAGGAGTCGATGCCTATCTGGTGCACAGCGGCGAGCAGGCGGCGGCTTTTGCCTGGACGGTGGCCGAAAAACTGCGCACCGAGGGGCTGTCCGTTGTCCTGCATTGCGGGGGCGGCAGCTTCAAGTCGCAGATGAAACGCGCGGACGCGAGCGGCGCGCGCTTCGCGGTCATCATCGGCGATGACGAGGCGGCGCGGGCGGTGGTTTCGCTCAAGCCGCTGCGGGAACTGAAAGAGCAGGTGCAGGTCAGTCCGGAAGCGGTCGCCGGCACCATCAGGGAAGCGGCGGCGCAGGCGCCGTCGCGAATCGTTACATAACCAGGAAATACCGGGGAATCATGGCATTCGATCTGGAAGAACAGGAACAGATAGACGCCCTCAAGCAGTTCTGGAAGCAGTACGGCGGGCTGATCATCGCCCTCGTCGTCGCGGCGATCGTGACCGCGGCCGGAGTGCAGGGGTGGAGGCATTACCAGCGCGCCAAGGCCGAGGATGCATCGGCGCTGTTCATGAAGCTGGAGGAGGCAAGCCGCAAGAACGACGTCGGCGAAGTGCGCAAGCTCGGGGCCGAGGTGGTCGACAAGTACGGCTCGACCGCTTACGGGCCGATGGCGGCCATGGTCATGGCGCGCACCAACCATGACAGCGGGGACGCGGCCGCGGCGGCGACCCAGTTGCAGTGGGTCATCGACAAGACCGGCGACGACGAAACGGCCGCGCTGGCCCGCTTGCGCCTTGCGGGCATCCGGCTCGACGAAAAGAAGCACGACGAGGCGCTGAAACTGCTCGATGGCAAGCACGGCGAGGCATTGGTTCCGCTCTACGCCGACCTGCGCGGCGACGTGCTGGTCGCGCAGGGCAAGACGGACGAAGCGCGCGCCGCCTACAAGCTCTCGCTCGAAAAAAGCGCGCCCGCCAGCAGTTACCGCAACCTGGTCCAGATCAAGCTCGACGCCCTGGGGCCGGGCCGGTGACAAACGCGGCACGAGTGCTGCGGCTTGCCGCCGCGTGCGCGTTGTTCGCGTTCATTGCCGCCTGCGGCAGCAAGGGCCCGAAACCCGCCCCGCTGGTCAATTTCAAGCCCAGCGTCGACATGCGGGTCGACTGGCATGCCGACATCGGCGAGTCGGGTAACTACGTTTTCACCCCCGCGCTTTACGACGGCAGTGTTTTCGCCGCGTCGAACCAGGGTGAACTGACCCGCCTGGACGCAGCCACCGGCAAGGTGCTCTGGCGCGTGAGCACCAAGGCATCGCTTTCGGGTGGCGTGGGCGTGGGCGAAAACCTCGTTCTCGTCGGTTCGTCCAAGGGCGTCGTCATGGCTTTCGACCTGCAGGGCAAGCCGCTGTGGCAATCCACCGTTTCCAGCGAAGTCCTGAGTTCGCCCCAGGCATCCGGCGAGTTTGTCGTGGTGCGCAGCGGCGACAACCGCATCTTCGGGCTGGATGCCCGCGACGGTTCGCGGCGCTGGGAATACCAGACCGTCACGCCGCCGCTGACCTTGCGTGCGAATCCGGGCGTTGCGATCGTCGACAACTTCGTGATTGCCGGCATGCCCGCGGGAAAACTCGTCGTTCTCGGCCTGGCGAACGGGGGACTGATCTGGGAAGCGGTGGTGGCCAGTCCGAAAGGCGACAACGAACTCGAGCGCATCACGGACATCGCGGGCCAGCCCGTGGTGGAGCGCAACCGCGTTTGCGCCGTCACCTACCAGGGACGCGCAGCCTGCTTCGAAACGGAGAAGGGCAGCCAGCTCTGGGCGCGGCCGGCCTCGAGCGCCGGCCGCCTTGCAGTGGACGACCTCAGCGTCTATCTCACGGAAGAAGCCGGTTCCGTGGTGGCTCTCGACAAGAACGCCGGCACCAGCCTCTGGAAGCAGGACAAGCTTTCGTATCGGAACCTGAGTTCCCCCCTCGCGTTCAAGGACTACGTCGTCGTGGGGGACTTCGAAGGCGAGGTGCATTTCCTCAGATTCGAAGACGGTTCGTTCGCCGCCCGCGTCGCGACCGACGGCAGCGGCATCGGGGCGGCGCCGCGCAGCCTGGACGATCGCGTCCTGGTGCAGACCCGCAAGGGCGGGCTCTACGCCATGTCCGCCCGGCAACGCAAGAAGTAACGCCCGGCGCCGCGGCGACGCCATTTCCGGCTTCCACATGAAACCCACCCTGGTCCTGGTCGGACGTCCCAACGTCGGCAAGTCGACGCTCTTCAACCGGCTCACGCGCTCGCGCGCTGCGCTGGTAGCGGACATTCCCGGGCTGACGCGCGACCGTCATTACGGGCACGGCACCGCCGGCGCGAAAACCTTCCTGGTCGTCGACACCGGAGGATTCGAGCCGGTCGCGAAATCGGGCATCTACCGGGAAATGGCGCGGCAAACGATGCAGGCGGTCGACGAGGCGGATGCGATCCTGATGATGGTCGACGCGCGGCAGGGCCTGACCCCGCAGGATCGGGAGATCGCGGCGGAGCTGCGCAAGAGCGGCCGTCCGCTCTGGCTGATCGCCAACAAATCCGAGGGCATGGCCCGCGAAAATGCCGCCGCCGATTTCCACGAACTGGGCCTGGGGCAGCCGCTGGCGGTGTCGGCGTCGCACGGGGAAGGCATCCACGATCTCATCGATATCGTGCTCGAGGCGTTTCCGGATGCCGACGACGCGCCCGAGGAAGAGACCCGGCATCCGAAGATCGCGGTCATCGGACGCCCCAACGTGGGCAAGTCGACCCTGGTGAACACGTGGCTGGGGGAGGAACGGATGATTGCTTTCGACCAGCCCGGCACCACGCGCGACAGCATCTATGTGGATTTCGAGCGCGGCGGCAAACCGTACACGCTGATCGATACGGCGGGCGTCCGCCGCCGCGGCAAGGTCGAAGATGTGGCCGAGAAGTATTCCGTGATCAAGGCCATGCAGGCGGTGGAGGATGCCAATGTCGCGGTGCTCGTGCTGGACGCGACCCAGGATGTCTCGGAGCAGGACGCCCATCTCGCCGGCTTTGCGCTCGAGGCCGGCAGGGCGCTGGTCGTCGGCATCAACAAGTGGGACGCGGCCGACGCGGAGATGCGGACCCGGATGCAGCGCGACTACGAGCGCAAACTGAACTTCCTTGATTTCGCGCCCGTGCACCCCATATCCGCAAAGTCCGGCAGCGGAGTGCCGGCGCTGCTGCGGTCCGTCGATGCGGCTTATGCGTCGGCGATGGCCAAGCTGTCGACGCCGCGCCTTACGCGGGTGCTGCATGCAGCAGTGCAGAAGCAGACGCCGCCGCGCGCAGGCATGTCCCGGCCCAAGCTGCGCTATGCCCACCAGGGCGGCATGAACCCGCCGCTCATCATGATCCACGGCAATGGACTGGACCATGTGCCGGACAGCTATCGGCGTTACCTGGAAAGGACTTTCATGAAGGCGTTCGAGCTGCGCGGAACCCCGGTGAAGGTCTTCTTCCGGCAGGGTGGAAATCCATATGCAAATCGCAAGAAGGCTTGATAAAACAATGATATTTCGCGGGATGGTATTGCGCCGTGAAATCCAGTACAGTAAATCTGGGTCAAAAACTAAAACAAGGAGCAGCCATGAGCGCGAAAGGGCAATTGTTACAAGACCCGTTCTTGAATGCGTTACGCAAGGAGCACGTCCCCGTATCGATCTATCTGGTGAACGGCATCAAGCTGCAGGGCCAGATCGAATCATTCGATCAGTACGTCGTGCTTCTGAAGAATACGGTAACGCAGATGGTCTACAAGCACGCGATATCGACTGTGGTACCCGCGCGTCCGGTGAACCTGTCCTTGGACCATGGGTCCGAAGACTGACTGACCGTAACCGCCCCGCCTGCAGGTCATCGTCGTTCGCGCTCTGTCGGCGCGTTGCGCCGGGTGGGGGCTGCTTTGCTTCGCGCGGCCTGCTGAATCCGTTCCATGTTTGACCGTCCCAGCGCAGGCGATCGCGCGATCCTGGTCAATCTGGATTTCGGGAAAACCGATTTCGCGGAGTCGCTGGAAGAGATCCGCCGCCTGGCCGACAGCGCGGGGGTCCAGACACTCGCCGTCGCAAAGGGGCGCAGGCAGCGGCCGGACCCGGCATTGTTCGCCGGCGCCGGAAAGGTGGGCGAAATCGCGGAACTGGTCAAGGCCCACGCCGCTTCGCTGGTGCTCTTCAACCACGACCTTTCGCCGGCGCAGCAGCGCAACCTTGAACAGCGCTTCGAATGCCGCGTCGTGGATCGCAGCAGCCTCATCCTCGACATTTTCGCGCAACGCGCTCGATCCCACGAAGGCAAGCTGCAGGTGGAACTCGCCCAGCTGGAGCACCTGGCCACGCGCCTGGTGCGGGGCTGGACCCACCTTGAACGCCAGAAGGGCGGCATCGGCCTGCGCGGACCGGGCGAAACCCAGCTCGAGACCGACCGCCGCCTGCTCGGCAAGCGCGTGAAGGTGCTCAAGGACAAGCTCGCGGCAGTGCACCGGCAACGGCAGACGCAGCGGCGCGCCCGTGCCCGCAGGGAAACGTTTTCGGTCTCCCTGGTCGGTTACACCAATTCCGGAAAATCGACGCTGTTCAACAGGCTCACGCACAGCGATGCGTACGCTGCGGACCAGCTGTTCGCGACGCTGGACACGACTTCCCGCCGCATCAGCACCGGCACGGCGGAGGTGGTCATCTCCGACACGGTGGGTTTCATCCGCGATCTGCCCCACACCCTGGTGGCGGCCTTCAGCGCGACGCTGGAAGAAACGGTGCAGGCCGACCTGCTGCTGCATGTGGTCGATTCGGCGAGCCCGGCGCGCGACGACCAGATCGCGGAAGTCAATCGCGTGCTCGCCGAAATTGGCGCCGACGCGGTGCCCCAGATCAGGGTCTACAACAAGATCGACCTCACGGGCCTGTCCCCGGGAATCGAGCGCGATCAGTATGATAAAATCGCGGCCGTCCGCGTCAGCGCAAGAACCGGCGAGGCGATCGAGCAGTTGCGGTCCCTGTTGACGGATTTCCAGGCAGCGCAACCGATGGCCAAGGGCCTCGCCGCAGCCTGATTCATTCCATATCTCCAGCCTCACACGAAAGCAAGCACCGATGGCACTGAACGATCCGAACTGGGGCAAGCGCGGCAACGACGGCCCGCCTGACCTCGACGAACTCTGGCGCCGCTTCAACCAGAAGCTGAACGCGCTGTTCGGCGGCAAGGGCGGCGGCGGCGCGCCGCAGACGCCGAGCGGGCGGCAGATGGGCGGCGGCCTTGGGCTGCTGATCATCCTGGCCCTCCTGGTATGGCTTGCGAGCGGGTTCTACATCGTCGATGCCCCGCAGCGCGGCATCGTCCTGCGCTTCGGCAAGTACGTCGAGACGACGCAACCGGGCCCGCGCTGGCACCTGCCGTGGCCGATCGAGTCGCAGGAAGTCGTCAACGTTTCGGGCAACCGCTCCGTGGAAATCGGCTATCGCAACAACGTCAAGAGCAAGGTGCTGAAGGAATCCCTGATGATCACGGATGACGAGAACATCATCGACATCCAGTTCGCCCTGCAATACGTGCTCAAGGACCCGGAGGACTATTTGTTCAACAACCGCGATTCCGACGCCACGGTGATGCAGGCGGCCGAGTCGGCGATCCGCGAAGTCGTGGGCAAGAGCAAGATGGACTTCCTCCTGTACGAGGGCAAGGCGGAGGTCACCACCAGCGTGCGCAAGCTGATGCAGGACATCCTCGACCGTTACAAGACCGGGATCACGATCAGCCGCGTGACCATGCAGGACTCGCAGGCGCCCGAGCAGGTGCAGGCGGCATTCGACGACGCGGTGAAGGCGGGCCAGGATCGGGAGCGGCAAAAGAACGAAGCCCAGGCCTATGCGAACGACGTCGTGCCGAGGGCGCGCGGCGCGGCTTCGCGGCTGTTGCAGGAAGCCGAGGGCTACCGCCAGAGCGTGACGGCGAATGCAGAGGGAGAGGCGTCCCGCTTCCGCCAGATCCTTACCGAATACAGCAAGGCGCCGGGCGTCACCCGCGATCGCCTTTACCTGGACATGATGCAGCAAGTGTTGACCAATTCCAGCAAGATCGTCGTCGACCAGAAGTCCGGCGGCAACCTGCTTTACCTGCCGCTCGACAAGCTGATGCAGAGTGCCGGCGCGGATGCCGCGCTCAAGCCCGCGCAGCCGGACGCGGCGGCGCCGGCGAGCCCGGTCCCGGAAGCCTCGACGCGCTCGCGCGACGCCTTCCGCAGCCGTGACAGGGAGGCGCGATGAAAGCGAGCATCAGCACCATCATCATCGGCGTCGTCATCCTGCTCGTCGTGGCGAGCATGAGCCTGTTCACGGTCGACCAGCGCCAGAACGCCATGGTGTTCCGCCTCGGCGAGATCGTCAGCGTCAAGACCAGTCCCGGCCTGTACATGAAGCTGCCGCTGCTGGACAACGTGCGCTTCTTCGACGTGCGCATCCTCACCCTGGATTCCGACGAGCCCGAGCGCTTCATCACCTCGGAGAAAAAGCCGGTGCTGGTGGATTCTTTCGTGAAGTGGCGCATCGTCGACGTGAAGCAGTACTACAACAGCGTGCGCGGCGACGAGTCCCTCGCGCGCATCCGCCTGATGCAGACGGTGAACGACAACCTGCGGGCGGAGTTCGGCAAGCGCACGGTGCATGACGTGGTGTCCGGAGAGCGCGACAAGATCATGGAACTGATGCGCGAGAAAGCGGACCAGGACGGCCGCACCATCGGCGTGCAGGTGCTCGACGTCCGGCTGAAGCGCGTGGATTTCACCCAGGAGGTCAGCGAATCCGTCTACCGCCGCATGGAGGCCGAGCGCAAGCGGGTGGCCAACGAGCAGCGGTCGCTCGGGTTCGCGGAATCGGAAAAGATTCGCGCCGATGCGGAAAAGCAGCGCTCGGTCATCATCGCGGAGGCCTACCGGGATGCCCAGCGCATCAAGGGCGACGGCGACGCCAGGTCATCGGCGATCTATGCGCGCGCTTTCCAGCAGAGCCCGGAGTTCTACGCGTTCTACCGCAGCCTGGAGGCGTATCGCCAGAGTTTCAAGAACAAGGGCGACCTCCTGATCCTGGAGCCGAATTCCGAGTTCTTCAAATACCTGCGAGGCTCTTCCGGACGCGGGAAATAGGGGGATGCGGCGGCCTCCGGCGGGCACGGCGGCAACCATGCAGGAGAGGGGAGGATGGAACATTACACGGGCACCCTGCTGCTGGCATTCGCACTCATGCTGATCATCGAAGGGCTGCTTCCGTTCCTCTTCCCCGCGCTCTGGCGCGACACGTTCCGCAAGCTGACGGAAATGAGCGAGGGCCAGATCCGTTTCATCGGGCTCTCGCTCATGATCACCGGCCTGCTGCTGCTTTTACTGACGAAATAGCCCAACATAGCCGCTTTGCCTGCGCCCGCGAGGGTCGGCGGGCTTCGACCGGCGTGGCGCGCAATCATGCAGAAATGGCTGCTTCCTGAATACATCGACGACATCCTGCCCGCGGAAGCGGCGCGGGTGGAACGTTTGCGCCGGCGCATCCTGGACCTGTTCCATGCCCACGGGTACGAACTCGTGGTGCCGCCGATGATCGAATACCTCGATTCGCTGCTGACCGGCACGGGACACGACCTCGACCTCAAGACCTTCAAGCTGGTGGACCAGCTGTCGGGCCGCATGCTCGGGTTGCGGGCCGACATCACGCCCCAGGTGGCCAGGATCGATGCGCACTTGCTGGATCGGCAGGGCGTCACGCGCCTCTGCTACGCCGGCACGGTGCTCCACACGCAACCGTCCGGCCTGCTGCGCACGCGCGAACCGATGCAGATCGGCGCGGAAATCTACGGGCATGCCGGCATCGAGAGCGACGTGGAGATCCAGGCCCTGATGCTGCGCGCCCTGAAGGCGGCCGGCCTCGGCGGCATCCATCTCGACCTCGGCCATGTCATGGTTTTCCGCTCGCTCGTGCAGCGGGCGGGCATCGCCGCGGATCGCGAGGCGGACCTGTTCCAGGTGCTGCAGGCTAAGGACACCGCTGCGCTGCGCGAGCTTTCGTCCGGATTCGATGCCCGGACGCGCGACGCGCTGCTGTTGCTGCCGGAGTTGTACGGCGGGGAGGAGATCCTCGCCGTCGCGCGCAAGCGTCTGCCGCCGCATCCGGAGCTGCTTTCCTGCCTGGACCTGCTCCAGGCCGTGGGGGGGCAGCTCAACGGCGATGTCGGTGAACTGTGCTTCGATCTCGCGGAATTGCGGGGCTACCATTACCACAGCGGCATGGTCTTCGCGGCCTATGCCGGAGGCCGCGCGGATGCGATCGTGCGCGGCGGCCGGTATGACGAGGTGGGACGCGCATTCGGCAGGGCGCGGCCGGCGACGGGATTCACGATGGACCTGCGCGAGCTGGCGGCGATGGGGGGCGGTGAGAGCGTGGAGGAAAAGATCCTCGCGCCCCATGTCCCGGCCGACAAATCGCTGCAATCCGAGATCTCGCGCCTGCGCGCGGCCGGATCAGTGGTCATCGTCGACCTCCCGGGGCACGAATCCAGCCGCGACGAGTTGGGTTGTTCCAGGCGACTGGTGCAAAGGGGCGGCGCTTGGATAGTGGAATGAGCGGCGGAATGAACGGCGGCATTTCTTGGATCAGGGGCAGCAATGGCTAGCAACGTAGTGGTGATCGGCACGCAGTGGGGCGATGAAGGCAAGGGCAAGGTCGTCGACTGGCTCACCGACCATGCCCAGGGCGTGGTGCGATTCCAGGGAGGGCACAATGCCGGCCACACGCTGGTGATCGAGGGGCGCAAGCAGATCCTGCGGCTGATCCCGTCCGGGGTCCTGCGCAAGGGCGTGAACTGCTACATCGGCAACGGGGTCGTGTTGTCGCCGACCGCGCTGCTGCAGGAGATCGGCGAGCTGGAGGCGGCGGGCGTGGAAGTGCGCACGCGCCTCAGGATCAGCGAGGCCTGCCCCCTGATCCTGCCTTACCACGTTGCGATCGACCAGGCCCGCGAAGCCGCGAAAGGCGAGGGGAAGATCGGCACCACCGGGCGCGGCATCGGCCCGGCCTATGAGGACAAGGTCGCGCGGCGCGCAATCCGGTTGCAGGACATCTTCCTGCCGGACCGCTTCGAAGCGAAGCTGGCGGAAGCGCTCGACCTGCACAATTTCGTCCTGACGCAGTACCTGAAGGCAGAGCCCGTCGACCTGGCCAGGACGCGCGACGAAACGCTGGCGCTGGCGGAGCAGTTGCGCCCCATGGTGGCTGACGTTCCGCGCGAGCTTTACGACGCGAACCGCGCGGGCAAGAACCTGCTGTTCGAGGGCGCGCAGGGCACCTTGCTCGACATCGACCACGGCACCTACCCGTTCGTGACATCGAGCAACTGCGTCGCCGGCGCGGCCGCCGCCGGAAGCGGCGTCGGTCCGCAGATGCTGCATTACGTGCTCGGCATCACCAAGGCGTATACGACGCGGGTCGGGTCCGGGCCTTTCCCCACGGAACTGAATGACGACACCGGCGAACAGCTTCGCACCCGGGGCCGCGAGTTCGGGTCCGTCACGGGCCGGCCGCGCCGCTGCGGGTGGTTCGACGCGGCGGCCCTGAAGCGCTCCGTGCAGATCAACGGTGTTTCCGGGCTTTGCGTCACCAAGCTGGACGTCCTCGACGGCGTCGAGGAACTGCAGGTGGGCGTGGGTTACCGGGTGAACGGCGAGACCCTCGACATCCTCCCGGCGGGCGCCGATGCAATCGAGAATTGCGAGCCCATCTACGAGGAAATCCCCGGCTGGACCGGGAGCACTGTGGGCATCAAGCGCTACGAAGAGCTGCCGAAGGCCGCGAGGCACTACCTGAAGCGGCTGGAGGAAACCTGCGGGGTGCCGGTGGACATGATCTCGACGGGACCGGATCGCGAGGAAACCATCGTACTGCGCCACCCGTTCCAGCGAACTACATAGGCCCGAAAACGGACAAAAGGCTGGAGGGGGCGAGGGAAATTTTCAGGCTGGTGCCGAGAAGAGGACTCGAACCTCCACAGTGTTGCCACCGCCAGGACCTGAACCTGGTGCGTCTACCAATTCCGCCATCTCGGCACGAGAGGGCGCAAAATGTAATGGGAAAGCGCCGCTTTGTCAACGAAGCAGCCGCTTTCCCCCTTTCCAATTCCATATGAAGACAAAGAAAAAAACCATCACTCCACGCGCGGCCAAGCCGCGCGCCCCCGGCACTCGTGCCGCCAGCGTGCGGGCACGCGATCCCTACCTCGAGCGCGAGCAGTCCCGCTACGAAAATCCGCTCCCCAGCCGCGAGTACATCCTGGAATTCCTGCTGGACCAGGGTGTCCCGGTCTCCGAGGAAAAACTCGCCGGGCTGCTGTCCATCGCGCCGGACGAGGCCGTCGCATTCGAGCGCCGCCTCGCGGCAATGGAGCGCGACGGCCAGATCATGCGCAATCGCAAGAACGCGATCTGCGTCGTCGAGAAACTGGACCTGGTCAAGGGCCGCGTGCAGGGCCATCCCGACGGGTTCGGATTCCTGATACGCGACGACGGCGCGGACGACCTCTACCTGAATGCGGGCGAGATGTCCAAGGTGCTCCACGGCGATCGTGTCGTGGCGAGCGAAGGCGGCATCAATGCGCGCGGCCGCCGCGAAGGCCTCATCGTGGAAGTGCTCGAGCGGGCCAACAACAGGGTCGTCGGCCGCTTCCTGAACGAGCACGGCATCGGCGTGGTGGCGCCCGAGGACAAGCGCATCAGCCAGGACATCCTGATTCCCGCGGGAGCCACCGGGTCCGCCAAGCCGGGCCAGGTCGTCGTCGCGGAGATCATCGAACAGCCGCGGCGCCATGTGAAGCCGGTGGGACGGATCGTCGAAGTCCTCGGCAATTACGCCGATCCGGGGATGGAAATCGAGATCGCCCTGCGCAAGCACGACCTGCCGCATGAGTTCTCGAAGGAAATCGAAGCGCTGGGCGCGCGATTTCCGGCCGGCGTCACCGACAAGGACCTGGACGGGCGCGTCGACTTGCGCACCCTCCCGTTGGTCACGATCGACGGCGAGACGGCGAAGGATTTCGACGATGCGGTGTACTGCGAACGGCGCGGCAAGGGCTTCAAGCTGTGGGTCGCCATCGCGGACGTGAGCCACTACGTGCGCGACGGCGACGTGCTCGACCGCGAGGCGAGGCTGCGCGGCAATTCGGTCTATTTCCCGCGCCGCGTGATCCCGATGCTGCCGGAAGTGCTGTCGAACGGGCTGTGCTCCCTGAATCCGAAGGTGGACCGGCTGTGCATGGTGTGCGAGATGGACGTTTCGGCGCGCGGTGAAATCGCGCGTTACAAGTTCTATCCCGCGGTCATGCATTCCCGCGCGCGCCTGACTTACACCATCGTCGCGGAAGCGCTGGAGCGGCCCCAGGGCGATGCCGGGCGCGAGCTGGGCGACCTGCTGCCGCACCTGCAGGCGCTTGCGGATGTCTACCAGGGACTGGTGAAGGCGCGCTGGCAACGCGGCGCGATCGATTTCGAGACCGTCGAGACCCGCATGTTCTTCGACGAGCAGGGCAAGATCGAGCGCATCGTTCCGACGCAACGCAACGACGCCCACCGGATCATCGAAGAGTGCATGCTGGCCGCGAATGTCTGCGCATCGGACTTCCTCGCGGTCCGCGAGCACCCGGCGCTTTACCGCATCCACGAAGGCCCGACCGCGCAGAAGCTGGCGGCGCTGCGCGAATTCCTGCGCGAGTTCGGCTTGCAGCTCACCGGCGGCGAGGAGCCGCAGGCGAAGGACTATGCGCGGCTGCTCGAGAAGATCAAGGGCCGGCCGGACGTGCAACTGCTGCAGACCGTGATGCTGCGGTCGCTGCGGCAAGCCGTCTACAGCCCGGAGAACGTCGGCCATTTCGGGCTGGCTTACGACGCCTATACCCATTTCACGTCGCCGATCCGGCGTTATCCCGACCTCGTCATCCATCGCGCCATCAAGGCCGCGCTGGCAGGGCGGCGCTACGATCCGGGCGACTGGCACGAACTCGGCGCGAAATGCTCCGAGACCGAACGACGGGCCGACGAAGCCACCCGCGACGTCGAGGCCTGGCTCAAGTGTTACTACATGCAGGATCGCATCGGCGAGGGCTTCACCGGCACCGTGAGCGGCGTCGCAAGCTTCGGCGTGTTCGTGGCGCTCGACGAGGTCTACGTGGAAGGCCTGGTGCACATCTCGGAACTGGGCGCGGACTATTTTCACTACGATGCGGCCAAGCACCAGCTGCTGGGCGAACGCACCGGCCGCAGGTTCCGCCTCGGCGACCGCATTCCCGTCAAGCTGGTGCGGGTGGACCTCGAAACGACCAAGATGGATTTCGTCCTCGACGATTCCAGGGCGGCGCCCAAGTGAACGAGCGGCGGATGGTCTACGGGCTGCACGCGGTCACGGCCGCGCTCAAGCGCAACCCGAAATCCGTCATCGAACTCTTCGTCGATGCCGAGCGCCAGGACCCCCGCGCCCGCAAGGTGGCGGACCTCGCCCAGGCGGCCGGAATCCGGCTGCATACGGCGAATGCGCAAAGGCTGGATGGCCTCGCGAAAGGCAGCCGGCACCAGGGGGTCGTGGCTTTTCTCGAGCCGGTCGCGCCGGTCGCGTCGATCGAAGAAGTCCTCGAGGACCTGACCGAGCCGCCGCTGCTGCTGGTCCTGGATGGCGTCCAGGACCCCCACAACCTCGGGGCCTGCCTGCGCGTGGCCGATGGCCTGGGGGCCCACGCGGTCGTAGCGCCCAAGGATCGGGCCGTGGGCCTGAGCGCGACCGTCCACAAAGTGGCCTCGGGTGCCGCCGAGAAAGTGCCGTTCATCACCGTCACCAATCTGGCCCGCTGCCTGCGGGGCCTGAAAGATAAGGGAATTTGGGTTGTCGGCACCGCGGAATCCGGTGCCGTGAGCCTGCTCGATGCCCGTTTTTCGGGGGCGCTGGCCCTGGTGCTGGGGGCGGAGGGGGAGGGCCTGCGGCGGCTGACCCGCGAGACCTGTGACGAACTGGTCTCCATCCCGATGCTGGGGGCGGTCGAGAGCCTGAATGTTTCGGTGGCCGCGGGCATCTGCCTGTACGAGGCGCGGCGCCAGCGTGGCGCCCCAAAGCCCGCTTAAGCCCTTGAGAACCCTAAAATTGCTTGAGGCTGGCAGACCCCCGCTGCTATAATTTCAAGTTAACCCGGATCATTTCGGCCCGGGTAATTCGCACGCTTGCCAAGTATGGGTGCCCGCGCTGAATCGTTTGATTTCGGCGGGCCCGGCAGGCGGAGGCTCAACCCTTACTGGAGAATTTCATGTCGGTCACCATGCGTCAGATGCTGGAAGCGGGTGTGCATTTCGGACACCAGACCCGCTACTGGAACCCCAAGATGGCTCCCTACATCTTCGGCCACCGCAACAAGATCCACATCATCAACCTCGAAAAGACCCTGGTCATGTACCAGGAGGCCGTGAAGTTCGTGAAGCAGCTGTCGTCGAACAAGGGCAACATCCTGTTCGTCGGCACCAAGCGCCAGGCCCGTGAAATCATCCGCGAAGAAGCCCTGCGCGCCTCGACCCCCTACGTGGACTACCGCTGGCTGGGCGGCATGCTGACGAACTTTAAGACCGTGAAGCAGTCCACCAAGCGGCTGCGCGACATGGAGCTGATGGTCCAGGACGGCTCGCTCGAGAAGCTTTCGAAAAAAGAGCAGCTCACGTTCCAGCGCGAAATGGTGAAGCTCGATCGCAGCCTGGGTGGCATCAAGGACATGGCCGGCCTTCCCGATGCGCTGTTCGTGATCGATGTCGGTTACCAGAAGGGCGCGATCACGGAAGCCACCAAGCTCGGCATCCCCGTGGTCGGGGTGGTGGATACCAACCATTCGCCGGACGGCGTCGATTACGTGATTCCCGGCAATGACGATGCGAGCCGTGCGGTGCGCCTGTACGCGCGCGGGATCGCGGATGCGATCCTCGAGGGCCGCAACCAGATCATCAAGGAAATCGTCAGCGACGAATTCGTGGAAGTGGACAGTACCGAGGAGCAGGCAACAGCCTGATCCGGACAGGCGGCGAAAAAAGGGGCGCACGCCCCTTTTTTTTGAGCCGGAGTCCCCGGGCTGGATTTATCAAGCACATGCCGGCCGCAGGCCGGCGACTGAACTCAGGAGTGGCGAGGAAATGGCGGAAATCACCGCGGGCATGGTCAAGGAACTGCGCGAGCGCACCGGGCTCGGCATGATGGAATGCAAGAAGGCGCTGGAAGAAGCCGGCGGCGACATGAAGAAGGCCGAGGACCTGCTGCGCATCAAGAGCGGCGCGAAGGCAGGCAAGATGGCCGGCCGGGTAGCGGCCGAGGGCGCGATCGGCGCCCATGTGTCGGCCGACCGCAAGCTGGGCGCACTGGTCGAAATCAACTGCGAAACGGACTTCGTGGCCAAGGACGCGAATTTCACCGGCCTGGTGAAGTCGATCGCGGAACTGGCGGCCACGCAGGGCATCACGGACGTGGAAGCGCTGGGCAAGGCGAAGCTGGCCTCGGGCCAGACCGTGGAAGAGGCGCGCCAGGCGCTCGTGATGAAACTGGGCGAGAACATGAACGTGCGCCGCGTTGCCGTGCACAAGGCGAAGGGGACGCTGGCGCATTATCTGCACGGCTCCCGCATCGGCGTGATGCTGGACATCGAAGGCGGAGATGAAACGCTGGGCAAGGACCTGGCGATGCACATCGCCGCCTCCAAGCCCATCTCGGTATCGCGCGACCAGGTTTCCGCGGACCTCATCAACCGTGAGCGCGACATCGCGAAGGCCAGGGCGCTGGAATCCGGCAAGCCCGCCAACCTGATCGACAAGATCGCGGACGGCAGCGTGCAGAAATACCTCTCGGAAGTGACGCTGCTCGGCCAGCCTTTCGTGAAGGACGACAAGACCAGCGTCGAGAAGCTGCTGGCATCGAAGGGCGCGAAGGTGCATGCCTTCACGCTGTTCGTTGTCGGGGAAGGCATCGAGAAAAAGACCACCGATTTCGCCGCGGAAGTTAAAGCGCAAGCCGCACAAGCCAAGAAGGATGACAAGGGCGGCTCGGAAGGCGTTCCTGTTTAGCAGATACTGAGATGAAGCCTGCGTACAAGCGCATTCTTCTCAAGCTGTCCGGCGAGGCCCTGATGGGCGACGATGCCTATGGCATCAACCGCGAAACCATCGAAAACATGGTTTCGGAGGTGAAGGAGGTCGCCGGCCTCGGCGTCG
>Ga0315910_10002224_pt1 | contig 17249 bp, 10 predicted proteins | sample EdamamesoilMG_FD_204470 | JGI IMG/M metagenome (GOLD analysis project Ga0315910, IMG submission 204470) | Garden soil microbial communities collected in Santa Monica, California, United States - Edamame soil | ecosystem: Environmental > Terrestrial > Soil > Garden | place: USA: California... | reverse complement strand
AGCCGTGGACGAAACAGGTCTGGGAGCGCGTGCGCGCCGCCGGCAAGGAGACCAAGGCCCACGCCGGCGAGTTCGGCGGCGCGAAGAATGTGCGCGAGGCCGTCGAGATCCTCGGCGTGCGGCGCGTGCAGCACGGCGTGCAGTCGGTCGACGACCCGGCCGTGCTCGCGCTCCTGCGCGACCGCGCCATCACCTGCGACGTCTGCCCGATCAGCAATGTGAAGCTCCAGGTCGCCCGCAGCATGCGCGAGCATCCGATCCGCCGCATGGTCGACGCCGGCGTGCGCTGCACGATCAGCACCGACGACCCCTTCAGCTTCGGCAACACGCTCAGCGAGGAGTATGCGGCGCTCGCCACGGATGCGGGTTTCTCCCGCCGCGAACTCGTGCAGCTCGCGCGCAACGGTTTCGCCATCGCGACCATGCCCGCCGCCGCGAAGCAGGCCGCGCTCGACGAACTGGCGCGGATCGAAGCGATGCCCTGAGGGAGCTTGGCCAAGGCATTTTCACAGGAGGAAACGGAGAAAACGGAGTCCAGACAGGAGAATACTCTTCTCTGGTTTGTCCTCCGTTTCCTCCGTTGCCTCCTGTGCAATCGTCTTTCTCCGTGACCTCCGTGCCCCCTCTGTGTCCTCTGTGTCCACTGTGACCCGACTCCGACTCTCCGCATGACCACACTCACCGTCGCCGAAGGCATCATGCGCGAACGCGCCGACAAGGTTCTTGCCGCCGCGCATCCGGATCTCAGCCGCGCCGCCGTGCAGCGCGCCTTTGACGACGACCGCGTGGCCATCGCCGGCAAACCGATCGGGAAAAACCACAAGGTCTCCGCCGGCGATGTGCTCGAGTATTCGTTTCCCGAGGTGAAGCCGCTCGACCTCACGCCCAACGCCATCGCGCTGGACGTGCTCTTCGAGGACGACGACCTCATCGCGGTCAACAAACCCTCCGGCATGGTCGTGCATCCCGGCGCCGGCACCGGCGACGACACGCTCGTGCACGCGCTGCTCGCGCATTGCGCGGGAAAACTCAGCGGCATCGGCGGCGTGGAGCGCCCGGGCATCGTGCACCGCATCGACCGCGAGACCACCGGCGTGATCGTCGCGGCCAAGAGCGACAAGGCCCACCGCAAGCTCTCCGAGCACTTCGCCAACCGCGACCTCGAGAAGGAGTACCGCGCGCTCGTCGCCGGCGTGCCCGCCCTCATGAGCGGCACGATCCTCAAGCCCATCGCGCGCCACGCCGTGCACCGCCACCGCATGACGATCGCGGCCGAGGGCGTGGGCCGCGAGGCGCACACCGACTGGACGCGCGAGCGCGTCTTCGGCCGGCTCGCCGCGCTCATCCGCTGCCGTATCCATACCGGCCGCACACATCAGATCCGCGTGCACATGAAGGCCCTCGGGCATCCCGTGCTCGGCGACACCACCTACGGCTGGCGCAAGGACGAGCGCATGCCCTGCACGCCGCCGCGCGTGATGCTGCATGCCGCGCGCATCGCCTTCGATCATCCGATCACGAAGGAGCGCCTCGAGCTGGAGGCTCCGCTGCCCGAGGACTTTCAGAAGGTCATCGCCGCCCTCGAGCGCGCGACGTAGCGCAGGCTTCCAGCCTGCATCCGAGGATCCCGCGTCATGCCTTCGTGGTCGGGCCGCCGCTCGCTCCATGGGGGGTAGTGCGAGGCCCCTGGCCGAGCCGCATCCACACGCATGTCGCTGACGCGGCTCGGCCGGTGGCCTCGCCCGCCCGACGCCTCCGTCGACCCAGGCGACGCGCTTCACGCGGGCGACGCCCGCCGCCGCCTCAGCCGTCGATGAGCATGAATCCCTTGCTCACCATCTTGAAGACTACTGGCCCGCTCTCGAAATATTCCTGGCCGCCGAGCGTGATCGCCTCGGCGTCGCCGGGCAGCCGCTGGGCGATCGCGCCGACCGGCGCGGGCGTCGAGACGTAGCCGCTCGAGGTTCGGCGGAAGAAGCGGCCCGCGTGGTGGTAGTAGGTCGTCCCGTTCAGCCGGAGTTGAAGCGTGCCGGACATGTCCGTCGACTTCGGCAGAAACACCGAGGGCTCCGGAACCTCCACGTTCACCGGTTCCGGAGCCGGGACTGCGGCCGGCGGCAGGGCGACCACGGGCGCCGGGGCCGGCGCGACGTAGACCGGGACGACGGGCGCGGTGTTGATCGCGACGCCGATGTAGGACGACGGCAGCCACGGTCCATGGACGCCGCAGGACCGCGGTGCATAGGCGTAGCCGTGGTGCCCGTGATATCCGTGTCCGTAATACGGACCGTGGCCGTGGTGGTGGCCATGTCCATGGCCGTTCCCGACGGCGATGCCGATCATGCCGTGGTCGAACGGTATCGCGAGCGAGAGGCCGAAGTGCACGTCCGAGGCCCGCGCGGCAGGCGCGAGGCCGCCCGCGCCGGCGAGTGCGAGGAGGGAGAGGATGGCGAAGGACCGTTGCATGGCGAAGAGTCGGGAAGAAGCCGGAATCTGACGCGTGCCGGGTGTCGGTTATTTCGGGAAAATCTAGGCGGAAAACCACGATTTGGCCAGCGCCGCGCCGCAGGCGCGGGGCCCGGGCGCGGTTCGGCGGGGTGAACCGCGCATTATCGGGTGGAACCCGGCCTCCCGGCGGGTTGTGTGTCGTGCGCGAGCCCGCCGGCCATCGCAGGCGCAACCACCTGCCCGGAGGCCGGGCTCCATCTGCCTTCACCATGCGCATCTACTTCCTCGGCATCGCCGGCACCGCCATGGGCAACGCCGCGCTCCTTCTGCGCGCCGCGGGCCACGAGGTGTCCGGCGCCGACCAGGGCGTGTATCCACCGATGAGCGACGTGCTCGCGGCGGCCGGCATCCGTTTCTTCGAGGGCTACGATGCGGCGCGCCTCCAGCAGCACGCGCCCGACCTCGTGGTCGTCGGCAACGCCATGTCGCGCGGCAATCCCGAGGTCGAGTGGCTGCTCGACACGTGCGCCATCCCGTTTCGCTCGCTGCCCGCGATCCTGCACGACCATGTGCTCGGCCGGCGGCGCAACATCGTCGTGGCCGGCACGCATGGGAAGACCACGACCACCTCGCTCACCGCCCACCTGCTGCGCGCCCAGGGCCGCGATCCCGGTTTCCTTATCGGCGGCGTGCCGCTGGATCCGCCCACCGGCACGCACCTCGGCGCCGAGGCCGACCCTTTTGTCATCGAGGGCGACGAGTACGACAGCGCCTTCTTCGACAAGCGCAGCAAGTTCATCCACTACGCGCCGCACGTCGCGGTGCTCAACAATCTCGAGTTCGATCACGCCGACATCTTCCGCGACCTCGCCGACATTCAGCGCACCTTCTCGCATCTGCTGCGCATCGTGCCGCGCAGCGGCTTCGTGGTGTGGAATGCCGACGATGCCAACCTCGCCGCGCTCCTCCCCGTGGCCTGGACGCGCACGGTCGCGGTCAGCGCCGATCCGGCGCGGGCCGATGCCGCCACGCGGATCAGCGATTTTCGCGAGGGGCCCGAGGGCGCGACCTTCCGCCTGAGCTGGCAGGGCCGGGCGTGGGCCGAGGTGCGCTGGGCGCTGCCGGGGTTTTTCAACGCCCGCAACGCCGCGATGGCCGCGACCGCGGCCGGGCTCGCGCTCTTTCCCGACGACCCGACGCGGCTCGATCTCTCCGCGCTCGCGCGCTTTCGCGGCGTGAAGCGCCGGCAGGAGATCCTCGTCGACCGGCCCGACCTCGTGGTGATCGAGGACTTCGGCCACCACCCGACGGCGATCCGCGAGACCGTGCAGTCGTTGCGTGCGCGTTATCCGGGTCGCGCCATCACCGCGGCCTTCGAGCCGCGCAGCAACACCGCGCGCACGAAGGTGCTGCAGGCCGGCTTCCTCGATGCGCTGGCCGGGGCCGATCGCGTGGTGCTCGGCGCGGTCAACCGCGCGGACAAGCTCGGCGCCGATCAGCGCTTCGACACCGCCGAGGTCGCCGCGGCACTGCGCACGCGCGGCCGCGAGGCCCACGCCGCCGCCTCCGCCGCCGAGGCTCTCGCCACACTCGAGCGTGTGGCCGCCGCGGCGAGCGCCGCCTCGCCCCAGCTCGTGGTGTTTTTCAGCAACGGCTCCTTCGACGGCATCATCGCGCGCTTCGCCGCGTCGTGCGCCGGGCCCGGCCCGGCGGGGGCGACGTGAGCGCGACGGACCGCGCAGTTTACCGTTAGAGCACGATTTTTGTCTCCACGCGTCGCGGGGCTTGGACATCCTTCACCACCATGCCCCGTGGTACCCTTCCCTCATCGCTTTGCGTGCTCGCACTCCTCGGCTCCGCCTGTCTCGCCGCCGAGAAGATCGACCTCACCCGCCTGACCCCCGTGCCGGCGAATCAGCCGATCCCGGTGCAGGACTTTCTCCGCCCGCCGCTCTTCGAGGCCCCGCAGCCCAACGACTCCGGCACGCACCTCGCCGCGCTCGTCCCGCTCGCCGCCGACAAGACCGGCCTGATGGTCATCGACCTGGCCAATCTCGAGGCCAAGCCGCTCCTCGTCGCCATGCCCGGCGAGTTCAGCGTCGACAACTTCCACTGGCTCAACGACGAGCGGCTCCTCTTCCAGGCCTCGGCCCAGGAGACGGGCGACCGCGGCACCTTCGTCGCGTTCGTCTCCCGCGGGCTGGGCAACTACGCCGTGATCGAGGGCGCCGGCACCACGTTCGTGAGCGCACCCGACGCGCGCCGCGACCGGCCGCAGCTGATGATCAACTTCGACATCACCGACGGCCACGGCCGCAAAGGCAGCGTCGTCGAGGTGACCACCGACCTCGATCTCTCGGCCACGCGCGACGACGACCTGCGCGGCGGCGACATGCAGTCCAAGCGCAACCGCAACGACCGCCGCATCATCACGACCCATCCCGATCTCGGCTCGCTCTTCGAGACCGGCTACCTCGGCGACAAGGCCGGCGAACTCGCCTTCGGCCTCACCATGGACGACGGCGTGCCGAAGCTGCACGTGCGCGATGGCGACCGCTGGAAGGCGTCGCCCGCCAACCTCGACGAGATCGAGGTCGTCTCCTACGGCGACCGTCCGGGCGAGGTGATCGTCCGCGGCCCGCGCCGCGACGGCAAGCCGCGCGCGCTCCAGTTCATGGACGCGGCCACGGGCACGCTCGGCGAGGCGATCCTCGAGGACGCCGGTTACGACTTCAACGGCTGGCTCATCCGCGATCCGCGCACCCACCAGCTGCTCGGCGTGGCCATGGATCGCGCCGTGCCGGCGACCATCTGGTTCCCCGAGGAGTACAAGTCCGTGCAGAAGTTCCTCGAGTCGAACTTCCCCGGCAAGGTCGTGCGCCCGTGGCCCGCCGACAAGAGCGGCAACAACATCTTCCTTCAGGTCTACTCGGACAAGCAGCCCGCCTCCTACTACCTCGCCAACCTCGAGAAGAAGACCCTCGCGCTGATCAAGAACTCCGCTCCGTGGATACAGCCCGAGCGCATGCACCCGATGTCGATGATGAAGTTCAAGACCGCGGAGGGCGCGCGGCTCGACGCCTACGTCACGCTCCCGGCCGGCGCCTCCAAGGACAAGCCCGTGCCGCTGCTCGTGCTGCCGCACTCGAGCGTGTGGGGGCGCGACACCTACGGCTTCGACGGCGAGGCGCAGTTCTTCGCCAGCCGCGGCTTCGCCGTGCTCCAGCCCAACTTCCGCGGCTCCGCCGGCACGGAGTGGATGTTTCCCTACGAGGATCGCTGGGCGTTTCGCAAGATGCACGACGACGTCACCGCCGCGACCCGCGCGGTGCTCAAGACCGGCCTGATCGACCCGACGCGCGTCGCGATCGCGGGCTGGCGCTTCGGCGGCACGCTCGCGATGTCGGGCGCGGCCTTCGAGCCCTCGCTCTACCGCTGCGCCGTCGCGGTCTCGGGCACGTTCGACTGGGCCGAGCGCCTCGCGGAGCAGAGGATCACCCGCTTCGACAATCCCGAGTACGGCCAGCTCACGCGCTGGCTCGGCGAGGCCAAGGACCAGCCCGAGCGCTACGCCTCGATCTCGCCCGGCCGCCACATCGCGCAGGTGACCGCCAGCGTGTTCGTCGCCTACGACAAGGATGACAGCCCGATCACAGTCAACGAATCGCGCCGCCTCATCGACGCGCTCAAGAAGCACGACGTCGCGCACGAGGTCGTGACCACCACGGGAGAAAATCCCGGCTGGGGCCACTTCGCCGAGCGCGTGGAGCTCTACGCGCGCATCGCCGCGTTCCTCGAGAAGCAGCTCACGCCCGGGAAGTAGTTTCCCGCGGCCGCGCGCCCGCGTGGAGGCCGGTGCTCCCGCACCGCCGCAAGGAGGTAGCGCGGGCTTCCAGCCCGCCTCCGGATGGGAGCGGTGCAGACTGAAAGTCTGCGCTACAGGGCGACGAAACCGGCCGCGCGCACGTGGCGCGTGCCGACGCGGCTCGACCCACCCCGTACGAGTTTGCGCACTACGGCTCGTCCATCGATCCACGCCTCCATCCGTTCTACGCACCGGTGGCCACTCGACCCATCGATCGGCGAGGGGGCTTGCCCGATCGCGAATCGGGCGCATGCTCATGCGCATTCCCATGAACCCCGGGAAACCATCGTCCACCGCCGTCTCCGTCCCGACAGGCCGGGTCCGCGTCCTGCTCGTCGAGGATCATCCCATGGTCCGCCAGGGCATGCGTGCCCTGCTCGCCGGCACGCCCGACCTCGAGCTCTGCGGCGAGGCGACCAATCCGGCCGAGGCCGTCCAGGCGGTGCGCGAGCAGCACCCCGACGTCGTCTGCCTCGACCTGATGCTCGGCGGCGTCGACGCCTTCGAGGTGATCCGTCGCATCCGCGAGGAGCGCCCGCAGGTGCGCATCCTCGTGCTCTCCGTGCGCGACGAGCAGGCCTACGCCGAACGTTGCCTCCAGGCCGGCGCGCTCGGCTACGCGATGAAGACCGAGCCGAACGAGACGCTGCTCACCGGCCTGCGCCGCGTCGCCCGCGGCGAACTTCACCTGAGCGCCAAGGCCGCGATGACCGTGCTCAACCGCGTGCAGCGCCCGTCAGGCGACCGCGGCGGCGTGGCCTCGCTCTCGGACCGCGAGTTCCAGGTCTTCCAGTTCATCGGCCTCGGCCATTCCACGCGCCAGATCGCCGAGCGGCTCGGCATCGGTATCAAGACCGTCGAGACGCACCGGGAGAACATCAAGAACAAGCTCGGCCTCGAGCACGCCCCGGCCCTCGTGCGCGAGGCGACGATGTGGGTGCAGCGCTGCACCTGACGCCGGCGCGCGTCGTCACGCTTCCGGGGCCCGGCACGCCCTCGCGGCCCCGCGCCGCTCATCCGTTGACGCTCCCGGGTGCGCCCCTCAGCCTGCCTGTCCGCCTCGCTTCGCTCCGTCTCTGCTCCCGTCCGGCCTGACCGATGCATCCCGCCTCACTGGACACCGTCCGCCTGTTCGACGCCGACTTCCTGAATTTCCTGGCGGCGACCGGCTGGGGCGTGAATGCGTGCGTGGCGCTCTTCTTCGTCTTCGCGCGGGCCGGCGACGGACGGCGCGGCGGCGACCGGGGGTTGTGGTTGATGTCGGCCGCGGCGTTTCTCGCGACGGCCGGGGTGTGCACCGGGCATCTGGTCGGGCTCTACGGCACGCTCTTCCACGCGGCGGAGATCCTCGACCTGCTCGTGCACGCGGGTGCGGCGGCCGCGACCTTGTTCAGCCTGACCGCGCTCACGCAGGTGCTGCCGCACGGCGCGACCCGCACGTGGCGCTGGAGCGCGGTCGCGGTGGCGACGGTGATCGTGGTGGGCGTGTCGCTCGTGCCGACGATCGCGACGGGCTGGTGGCTGGGCTTGTGCGCGGGCGGCGCGGGTGTGGTCGTGCTCGCGATGACGCTGCGCGCGGCGCGGCGGTGCCCGCACATCGCGGGCCTGGCCGGTGTGCTCGTCGCCCTCGCGTGCATGCTGCTCGCGCTCAGCCTGGTCTTCAACTCGCGCCACCTCGGCGTGGCGCCGTGGAATGCGCCCGCCGGCGCGGTCGCGCGCACGCTCGACCGGGTCGAGCCCTGGCAGAGCGCGCTGCTCGCGGTCACGGCGGGCGCGGCGTTCGCGTGGTTGTGGTGGAAATACCTCGAGGCCTGCACGCTCCCGCAGATCCGCGGACGGCGCGCCGTGCTCGGCGTGCGGCCGCGGCTGTTGCTGCCGATGCTCGAGGCCGTCGTGTTGCTCGGCGGCGGCGCGTGGTTCATCGCGAGCAGCGGCCAGGCCGGGGAGTATGCGGCGCGCCGCCTCCGGGCCGAGGTCTCGCTGGCGCTGGCTCTTTTCGAGGATGCCGAGACGGTCGCGGCGGCGCGGGCCGATGCCGCCGGCGCACGGCACACGCTCGAGCGCGTGGTGCGCCGTTCGGAAAGCATCCTCGCGGCGGTCGCGTGGGTGGAAAAGCCCGACGGCCGGCCCGAGTTGATCGCCTCCGCGACGCGCGCGCGCTCGGCGGTGCCCTTTGATGCCGCCGCGCTGCTGCCGGCCCGCGGGGAGATCGCGTCGCTGCGGGAGTCCACCGGGCTGCGCTGGTTGCACGGGCGCGAGGCGTTCGAGCGCGCGGTCGTCGTGGCCTCGATGCCCTCGCCAGAGGGCGCGCGCTGGCATGTGTCGGTCGCGGTTGAGTCGCCCGACCTCGCGAGGCTCGTCGCCGCGCACCGGCTCCAGGCGCTCGCGATCCTCGCGCTCGCCGCGCTCATCGTGGCCATCGCCGTCGTCTATGTGATCCGCACGCTCAACGAATCCGAGCTGCGCCTGCTCAAGGAGCGCGCCGAGGCGGAGAACAGCGGGCGCAACGCCTTCCTCGGCATGGTCTCGCACGAGATCCGCACACCGCTCCAGAGCGTGCTCGGCTACGCGGAACTCGCCGAGGGCACCGGCCTGCCGGAGTCTGCGGCGCGGCACGTGCGCGCGATCCGCGTGCAGGGCTCGATCCTGCTGCGCATCGTGCAGGACATCCTCGACTTCAGCGCGCTGCGCGGCGGCGGGCTCACGCTCAACCCCGAGGTGGTCTCGCTGCGCGAGCTGCTCGACGACGTGCAGCGCGGCATGGCCGGCCGCGCGCAGGCCAAGGGCATCGTCTTCTCGACCGAGGTGGAGGGCACGGTGCCCGAGTGGGTCACGGTCGACCGCGTGCGCCTCACCCAGGTGCTGCTCAACCTCGCCGTCAATGCCGTGAAGTTCACCGACCGCGGCGGCGTGCGCGTGGCCGTGGGCTGCGGCGGCGTCCACGAGGGCCGCGCGGCCATCGAGATCCTGGTTTCGGATACAGGGCCGGGCATCAACACCGCGCAGATGCGCCGGCTCTTCGAGCCGTTTCGCAAGATGCGCGACGACGACACGCCCGGCGGCGGCGGCGTGGGCCTGGGTCTGGCGATCAGCCGGCAGATCGTGGAGCTGCTCGGCGGGGTCATCGCGGTGGAGAGCGTCGACGGCGAGGGCTCGGTCTTCCGCCTGCACTTCCACCTGCCGGTGGCGACGGTGCCGGCCGCCGACGGGACGCGTGTGCTCGCCTCGCTGGCCGAGGCCGCGCCGCCCGCGAGCGTGCCGTCGCTCGCCGGGCTGCATGTGCTGCTCGTCGACGACAATCCCTACGTGCGCGACCTCCTGCGCGATTTCCTCATCAAGCTCGGCGCCGCGGTCGTCGTGCGGGCCGACGGCGCGTCGGGCCTCGCGGCGAGTGCGCAGGAGCACTTCGACGTCGTGCTGCTCGACCTGCGCCTGCCGGATTTTCAGGGCGCGGAACTCGCGGCGCGCCTGCGCGCGGCCGGGCGGTCGCCGACCGATCCGTGGATCGTCGGCATCTCGGCCGGTGTATCCGACGAGGAGATTCAGGCCACGCTCGAGCGCGGGGTGAACGACTTCATGCTCAAGCCCGTCTCCATGGCGGGCCTGGCCGAGACCATCCGGATGAGCCCGGCGGCCGCACGCATCGTGCCCGACGCGCGCCCCGTGGCGGCGTCGGCCTCCGGCCTGCGCGCCGACCAGCGCGCGGCGTTTTTCGCCGAGCTCGAGCCGATGTTCGACCGGCTGGAGCAGTCCTGCCTCGAGGAGCACGGCGCGCGCCTCGGCGCGGAGGCGCACTATCTCGCGAACGGCTGCATGGTCACGGGATTCGACGAGGGCCTCGATGTGTGCCGCGAGATCGAGCAGCTCGCCGAGGCCGGGGCCTTCGCCGCCGCGCGCCAGCGCATCGCGGCGTTGCGGCGACGTTTCGCGGTCGGCGGCGCGGGCGCACCCGGTGCTTGAACCGGCGGGCGATTCCGGATCGAGTATTCCGATACGGCCCGTGCCGCCACGCTCCTCCCGACCGAAGTGAAACCATTCAGTCACGACGCCAGCGGCTGGATCTACCAGCAGGACTATCTCACGTTTCTCGCCGTGCTCGGCTGGGTCACGACCGGCCTGATCGCGTGGGGCAATGCCGCCGGCGGCGTGGGCGCGCGCGCCGTGCCGTGGAAGCTCTTCGCGTCGTTCTGCCTGTTCGCGGCGATCGATGGCGCGCTCGACCTCGCGCGCATGGTCACGCCGCAGATCTCGACGCCCGGCTTCGAGGCGGTTTTCCGGATGATCGGCTACGGGCTGCTCCTGGAGTTCTCGCGGCGCACGGCCGCCGAACTGAAGTGGGTGCGCCTGCCTGCGTGGCTGCCCGCCATGGTGATCGTCGTCGCCCAGGGCGTGCTGGTGTTCGCGCCTGAGGCGGCGCCGCTGCCCGAGGTGGTGGTGGGCTCGATCGCCGGTGTCTCCGCCGCGGTCGTGATCATCGCGACCGTCGGCGCCGGCACGCGCTCGCTCCTCGCCACCGCGGCGGCGCTGCTCCTGCTCGGGCCGATCGAGATCCTGCGCCAGCAGGGCGGGGTGACGATCGACGGGCTCTACGGTCTGTTCATCACCGGCGAGGGCATCGAGACCGCCATCTGCGCGTGCGTGCTCGCCTGGGTCGCGGGCTTCGGCCTGTGGTTGCACGGCGTGCTGCGGCGCCGGGCGTTTCTTGCCGGTCATCGCGAACTCCAGTCGCCGCTCGCCGCCATCGTCCTGCCGCTCGTGATCCTCGTCACGCTGGTGTGCGGCTACTCGCTGGTCAACTGGAGCTCCGATCGCTCGCGCCAGGATGTGGCGCGCGCCTATCTCGACAACGTCAGCACCGCCGCCCTCGCGATCGATCCGGATATGGTGCGCGATGCCTGGCGCAACGGCGCGGTCGACGTCGCGAGCGAGTCCGCCTTCAGCATCGCCCGCCAGGTGAACAGCCTGTTGCTCGCGGGCGAACGCCTTTCCCGCGTCTATGTGTGGAACATCACCGACGGCCGCGTCGCTCCGCCGCGCGAGTGGCTGGCCGAGCGCGATCCCGGCGATCCCGGCATCGTCCGTGTCGGCGGCGACGCCATCGGGCGGCTGCGCGGCCGGCAGCTCCTCGGCCCGATCGGCGCCAAGGGCGAGTCCGTCATCGTCGCCACCGCCCCGGTGATCGCGAGCGATGGCGCGTCGGCCGTGGCCTGGCTCGGCCTCGACATCAACGCCCGCGAGTGGCTCGACGCCCAGGCGCGCGCGCGCCTGCAGACCATCGCGCTCGTCGGCCTTTTCTCCTCGCTCATCGTCTTCTTCCTCGCCCACCAGATGCTGCGCGAGCACGAGGCCGAGCTCCTCGTCGCCAAGGAGAGCGCCGAGGCCGCCGACCGCGCCAAGGACGAGTTCCTCGCTGTCATGAGCCACGAGATACGCACGCCCATGCAGAGCGTGCTCGGCTACGGCGAACTCATGGCGCGCACGCCGCTCAGCGCGGCGCAGAGCGGCTACCTCGATGCGATCCGCAGCCAGGGCCGCACGCTCCTGCGCATCGTGCAGGACATCCTCGACTTCTCCATCCTGCGCAAGTCCAGCTACACGCTGAAGACCGAGCGCGTCTTCCTGCACCACCTCGTCGAGAGCGCCTACGAGACGCTCAAGCCGCTCGCCGCGCGCAAGTCGGTGCGCTTCGACCTCACCATCGCCAACGACGTGCCCGAGGTCGTGGTCGGCGACGCCGTGCGCATCGAGCAGATCCTGCTCAACCTCGCCGGCAATGCGGTGAAGTTCACCGACGTCGGCAGCGTGCAGATCGACGTCGCGCTCGACGGCCAGGCGCAGGTCGGCGAACGCCTGCTGCCGCGCGTGCGCTTCACCATCAGCGACACCGGCATGGGCATCCGCCAGGCCGACGTGCGCCGGCTCTTCGAGCCGTTCACGCGCCTCTCCTACGCCGAGGCCACACCCAAGGAGGGCGCGGGCCTGGGCCTCGCCATCGTCAAGCGCCTCTGTCAGCTCATGGGCGGCACGATCGACCTCGAGAGCGAGTGGGGCAAGGGCACGCGTTTCCTCGTGCGCCTGCCGCTCCAGCCGGTCGAGGCCGAGGAGGGCGCGGCCACCGGCGAGTCGCCTTCGCCGCTCGAGGCCCCGCCCCCCGCCGCCACCAACCTCGGCGCCGTGCTACCGTTGCGTGTGCTGGTCGTCGAGGACAACCCGTTCATCCGTCGCCTCATGGTCGAGTACCTGCGCTCGATCGGCTACAACCCGCTCGCCCTCACCAACGGCCTCGAGGCCGTGGAGAACTGGGAGAAGGCCGACCTGCTCGTCATGGACCTGCGCATGCCCGGGATGGACGGCGTCACCGCCGCCGCGCGCATCCGCGCCGCCTCCGGCCGCGACGACCACCCGTGGATCATCGGCGTGTCCGCCACGCTCTCCGAGGGCGAGATCCAGCGCGCCATGCTCGCCGGCATGAACGATTTCCTCGGCAAGCCCTTCTTCGTGCAGAGCCTCATCGAGGCGATCCAGGCCAGCCCGATGTTCGCCCGCGTCAAGGAGGCCGCCGCGGACCGCGCCGCCGCCGCGCCGGTCCCGGGCCTCGCCGATTCCGGTGCCCAGGATTCGGATACGATGGCCGACGATCCGGGCGACGACGCGCCGATCCCCGAGCCCCCGCCCGGCGTGATGAGCTGGATGCCCGACCTCTCCGCCGGCGGCGACACCGACATCGTCAAGCAGGCCGTCGACGAGATCCCCGGCCTGCTCGACGAGATCGGCACCGCGCTCGACACCGGCGAGCTCGAGCACGCCGCCGACCGCGCGCACTACCTCAAGAACACGATCTTCGCCCTGCGCATGGAGCCGATGGTCGCGCCCTGCCGCGCCGTCTACGAGCGCTCGCAGCAGGGCGACGTCGCCTCCGCGCGCCAGTCGCTCGAGACCCTGCGCACCGCCTTCACCACGTGGAACGACGACCGCCTCGCCCGCGGCACCGGCGATCCCAAACTCGAGGCTTGAGCCGGGCTCAGGCCGTCGGGCGTCGGATCCAGCGCGAAACCAGCGGCACGGAAAGGTGGACGCGCCTGTCCCCAGGCGCGTGGTGAAGGCGGCGCACGTTGCGTCGGGTGCGCTGGACGTCCGCACCACAAGGCCGTGGGACACGGCCGACCACCCCCGACCGCGTCAGGCCGGCTGGGGCGTACCGCGAGCGTCCCGTGATTCCCCAAGTTTCCCGTTGACGCATCCCGGGGCCGGACCCTTTCATCTGCGGCTTCTGTTCTGGCGGGATAGCTCAGCTGGTAGAGCAGAGGACTGAAAATCCTTGTGTCCCCGGTTCGATTCCGGGTCCCGCCACCACTTTCTTAAGCCGCTGGCTCCCAGGAGCCGGCGGCTTTTTGTTTCCGGGTGGCACAGCGGTGACGCCGTCGCGCGCATGCCGACGCGCGGTGGGGCTGATCCTTGACCTTGCGGCTACGCCTGCGGTCCAATGCCGGCCGGCTTACCCCAGATGAACCGACGCATCACCATGGCCGACATCGCGCGGCGCGCGGGCGTACACGTGACCACGGTCTCGCTCGCATTGCGCAACAACCCGCGCCTGCCGCAGGGCACCCGCGACCGCATCCAGGCGCTCGCGGCCGAGATGGACTACCGGCCCGATCCCGCCATCGCGTCGCTCGTGGCCTACCGCCACGCGATCAGCCGCCCGACCGCACCGCACCCGATCGCCTACGTGACCGGCTGGCACTCGCAGTGGGGCTGGAAGGAACTGCCCGCCCACCTCGAGTTCTTCGAGGGCGCCGCTTCGCGCGGCCGCCAGCTCGGGTACGAACTCCAGCACTTCTGGCTGCGCGCCCCGGAGATGACCGACCGGCGCATGGGCCAGATCCTGCACGCGCGCGGCATCACCGGCGCGATCTTCGCCTCGAGCAGCGCGCTCGCGAGCCGGCCGCTCGACTTCGAGTGGGATCGACTCAGCGCCGTGCAGATCGACTTTCTCCCGAGCCAGCCCGAGCTGCACCGCGTGTCCAACGACCAGCGCGGCATCATCCAGCTCGCCGTGCGCCAGGCGGTGGCCCGCGGCCACCGACGCATCGGACTGGTGCTGCCGTCGTGGTGGGACGACGCCGTCTCGCTCGCCTGGTCCGGCGGGTTCCTCGCCGAGCAGCAGGCGATGGCGCGCGAGACCGTTGTTCCCATTCTGCGGTACGACTGGCCGTGGCCGGCCGGAAATCCGGTCCCGGCCGACGAGGTCCCGCGCGTGCCCGCCGAGGCGCTCCGGACCTGGCTGCGCGAGCACCGGCCCGACGTGATCGTGGGCCACGGGCCCTATGTGCTCGATCGCCTGCGCGAGCTGCGCACCCGCGTGCCCGGGGACGTGGCTTTCGTCGACCTGTTCCTCACGAGCGCGGACGGCGTGCTCGCCGGCGTGCGGCACAACAGCCGGCGCGTGGGCGAACTCGCCGTCGAGATCCTCTCGGGTCAGCTCCAGCACAACGTCTACGGCCTGCCGGAGTTTCCGACCGTCACGCTGGTCGAGGGCACCTGGAGCGACGGCGCGTCGCTCCCGCCCGCGGATCCATCGGCCGACGCCAACGCGCGACCGGCGCGTCGCACACGCCCCGCGGGTCGCGTCGCCGCCGGCCGCACCGGTTGACTCGGCTCAGCGTCCGCTCGGCCGCACGCGCGTCTCGATGCTGACCTTCTCGATCCCGGCCGCGCGCACGGTGTCGAGCACCTGCACGGCCGCGCCATAGCTGGCGTGGACGTCGCCGGCGATCAACACCCGCGGGTCCGGCTGGTTCTCGCGCAGCAGCTCGAGGCGCGTGCGCAGGCCGGCCGGGTCGAGGGGGAGGCCGTCCCAGAAGAGCGCGCCCTGGGCCGAGACCGAGATCACGACAGGGTCGATGACCGGATCCGGACGCTCGATCGTGGACTTCGGGAGCGTGAGCTCGAGGCTGCCGATCCTGTTGAGCGACAGGGTGAAGAGGACAAAGGTGGCCAGCAGGAAGAAGATCACGTCGATGAGCGGGATGATCTCGATCCGCGCGCGAGTCAGGGTGCGGGGGCGGGGTGGGGTCATGGTACTTTAGGAAGACGCGCGAGCCGCGCCGATCTTGGGTCGGGCCGGGCGGACACTGCGCGGCTGGGCGCACTTTGGAGCTTAACGATGCGCAGCGCGCGCCGATGAAGCAGGCAGACCCCGAGCTGCTGACGGACGAGCTTCCCCCGGAGCCCGACCGCTCTCGCAAACCTTCAGCTCCACCCCAGTTGTCAACCCACGTGGCCCATGGCGCATGCCCGGCCGCGCGCGCCTCGCATCGGCGCGTGCGAGACGGTTCCCTCGCGGAACCTGCCCGCCCGTGTACTCCCGCCCGGGAGTCCCGATGAACCGCCGCGTGCTCATCGTCGACGACGATCCCGTCGTGCTCGGCGTCTACGAGCGCGCCCTCCGCGGCTGCGCCGAGGTCACCCTCGCGGAAAACCCGCGCGCCGCCTTCGCCGCGCTCTTCGGCGGCGGCCCGGAATTTGCCGTCATCGTGGCCGACATGCACATGCCCGTGCTCAACGGCCTCCAGCTGCTCATCGAGGTCGGTCGCCGCGCTCCGGATACGGTGCGCATCATGATCAGCTCGGCCGAGGACCAGAAGACGGCGGTGGACGCGGTCAACTCCGGCCGCGTCTTCAGGTTTCTCCCCAAGCCCTGCCGCCCCGAGGTGCTCAAGGGCGCGGTGGTCGCGGCCTGCGAGCATTTCCACGCCATCCGCACGGAGCGCGAACACTTCGAGCAGACCTTCAACGGCGTGGTGCACGCCCTCACCGGCGTGGTCTCCGCCGTGCAGCCCGAGCTGCTCGGCCAGTGGCAGCGCCTGCGCGAGCGCGCACGCATCCTCGGCCGGGCGCTCGAGATCGCCGACACGTGGGAACTCGAGACCGCCGCCATGCTCCTGCGCGTCGGCATCTCCACGATCCCGCGCCCCGTGCTGGCCAAGCTGCGCACGGGCGAGGCGCTCTCCGAGCACGAGGCCGACCTCGTGCGCCGCGTGCCCGAGATCGGCGCGCGCATGCTCGAGGCCATCCCCCGCCTGCGCCCCGTCGCGCAGGTCATCCTGTATCAGGCACGCGGTTACGACGGTTCGGGCTGGCCGGCTGACGGCCCCGCGGGCGCGGACATCCCGGCCGGCGCGCGCATCCTGCGCGCCCTCGTCGACCTCCAGCGCTGGGAGGACCAGGGGCTCACGACCGAGCAGGCCGTGATGAAGCTGCGCGAGGACCCGCGCGCCTACGACCCCGAGGTGATCCGCAAGCTCGACGTCTTCGTCGAGGATCCCGACGCGCACAAGCTCATCGAGGTGGAGGAGCGCTACGTCGAGGACCTGATCCCCGGCATGGTCCTCGCCACTGACGCGCTCTCCGACGAGAAGGTCTCGCTCATCGCCCGGGGCACCGCGCTCACGCCCGTGCTGGTCGAGCGACTGCGCAATTTCGCCGAGCTCGGCCGTGTCATCCAGCCGATCTGCATCCGGCCGAAATCCTACGACGTGGCCGCGCTCGAGGCGATGCTCGCCGAGCGCCGCGCGAAGCAGGCCGCGGAGGCGGCGGGAGCGGTGAAAGAGGAAATGGGATCGGACGGGGCGACCGTCGAGGTCGGGGTGGCCGCGCCGGAAGCCGAAGGCGTCGACCGGTCAGCCGGGTAGGGCGCGGACTCCGCTCCGCGCCGGGAGATTCCCGCCGCTCGCAATGGAGGGCGGTGCTCCCGCACCGCCGCGCATGCATGTGACGTCCGCACGCGCTCCGCTTTCCGGATACGAACGGACATTTCGGCGAAACGTCCCTGCCACCAGGACGATTGCCCGATCGTCTGCCATGTAGGCCGCCCGCTTGCGGGCGCCCGTGCGACGTACGCCGAACCTAATGGCGCCCGCAAGCGGGCAGCCGG
>Ga0315910_10002223_pt1 | contig 17259 bp, 10 predicted proteins | sample EdamamesoilMG_FD_204470 | JGI IMG/M metagenome (GOLD analysis project Ga0315910, IMG submission 204470) | Garden soil microbial communities collected in Santa Monica, California, United States - Edamame soil | ecosystem: Environmental > Terrestrial > Soil > Garden | place: USA: California... | reverse complement strand
CTGCAAAGGCCCTGAGGTCGACATCGACCCAGGGCTTTTTGCTATGCGCCTTCTGGGCAGCTGCGCACTCGCGAACGAGTGACTGCGCGTGAGTCGGCGCGAGCGTGGATCGGGAGCGCGTACTCGATCGTGGCGCGAGCGCTGTCGCAACCGCCGTCGATGCGAGGTGATCGGCGTGTCTCTTTGCGTCTCGCTCCGGACTCCTTTGGTCGAGGGGTAAGGGCTTTTAGGGCTGAATCAGCGCTGGGGCGCTTCCTCGCGTCGTAGGATCGACCCGTCGCCCATCCTGGTGTGCTGGGAGGCTGGGAGCCGTGACGACGCCGTCGGGGCTCGAAAATCGCAAAATGGCGCGACTCTACGGACAATGTTGGGGAGCGAGACACTCTAAGCTGGACACCCTCCAGACCACATGCTAGATGCTCTATATATCCTAGCGGATTAGTAGAGAAATGTGCAAACCGCTGTTCGGACTCGAGCCATGAGAAGTGCATGTGCAGTTGCCGATTCGCTTTGGGGCGGGGAAATGGCCCCAGTTCTCTCGGGATTGCGGCAACGCGGCTGCTGATAGCGTGGAAGCGTCCGTCTATGTGGTTTTGCTTATATGTCTAGTAATTCTGTAGGATTTGAACTACTCGGCTCGCCTGGAAGCCCAGGCAGGCGCCGGAACTCAAGGAGGCAGTCGTGAAACGTTCTCAATTCATAGCGGTTTTGGTTCTGGGCTCGACGGCGCTGTTCGGGTGCAAGGCCCAACAGACCTCGGAAGCCTCCAGTTCTGCTTCTGCGGCGAGCGCGCCCGAACCGCCCAAGGCGCCCGAGAGCGTCACTTTGCTCAACGTTTCGTACGATCCGACGCGCGAGCTCTGGCGCGAGCTCAACGAGAAGTTCGAAGCCTCCTACGAGAAGGAGACGGGCACCAAGGTGACCATCAAGCAGTCGCACGGCGGCTCGAGCACCCAGGCGCGTGCAGTCATCGACGGGCTCGAGGCAGACGTGGTGACCCTGGCGAGCATCCTGGACACCGAAGCCATCAGCAAGAAGGGGCTCATCAACGCGGGCTGGGTCGACAAGCTTCCGAACCGCTCACTCCCATACACCTCCACCATCGTCTTCGTCGTCCGAAAAGGCAATCCCAAGGGCATCAAGGATTGGCCCGATCTTGTGAAGCCTGGCGTCGAGATCGTCACCCCCAACCCCAAGACTTCCGGCAACGGCTATCTCTCCTTCTTCTCCGCCTGGGGCTCGGTGGTGGTGCGCGGCGGGTCGCGAGAGGAAGCGACCAAGTTCGTCACCCAGCTTTACAAGCAAGTTCCAGTGCTCGACTCTGGAGCCCGCGGCGCGACGACGACCTTCGTCCAGAAGAAGATTGGCGACGTTCACCTCGCCTGGGAGAACGAAGCACAGCTCGAGGTGCGCGAAGCCAAGGGCGACCTCGACATCGTCTATCCGCCCATCAGCATTCGCGCGGAGCCGCACGTCGCGATCGTCGACGGGAACGTCGATCGCAAGAAGTCGCGCGCGGCCGCCGAGGCTTATCTCAAGTACGTTTACACCGACGAGGGACAGGAGATCGTCGCAAAGCACCACTATCGGCCTTCGAACGAAGCGGTGCTGAAGAAGCACGCGGCTGATTTCCCGGAGATCAAGCTGTTCGCCGTCAGCGAGATCGCGAAGGACTTCTTCGACGCGCACAAGCAGTTCATCGGCGAAGGTGGTGTGTTCGACTCGATCTACAAACCGAAAAAGTAAGCGCAGCAGCAGAGCCGAGGCCAGGGAACGAACATGGCAAGCGTGAATCTATGGCAAATGTGAATCGTCGAGTGCTTCCGGGTTTCTCACTGACGCTCGGTTATTCGATTTTTTACTTGAGCGTGTTGGTGCTGTTTCCGATCGTGGCTTGTTTCGTGCGGGCCGCGTCGCTTTCGTTCGACGACTTCTGGAACGCGGTGTGGACCGAACGCGCGCGCGCGGCGTACCTGCTCACGTTCGGAGCGTCGTTCGTGGCGGCGATCGTAAACCTGGTGCTCGGCGTGCTGATCGCTTGGGTGCTCGTGCGCTACAACTTCCCTGGCAAACGCCTCGTCGATTCGCTCGTAGACCTGCCGTTGGCCTTGCCCACGGCGGTCGGCGGGCTCGTCTACGCGTCGCTCTACGTCGAGAGCGGGTGGCTCGGCCGCTTTCTGGTCCCGCTCGGCATCCAGGGCGCGTACACCCGGCTCGGCATCGTGTTGGTGTTGGTGTTCGTCGGGTTACCGTTCATGGTGCGCACGGTGCAACCCGTCCTCGAAGACTTCGATCCCGAGTCGGAGGAAGCCTCCGCTTCGCTCGGGGCCAGTCGATTCCAGACACTTTTGCACGTGATCATGCCGGCGCTCTACCCGGCAATGATCACGGGCTTCGCCTTGGCGTTCGCGCGCTCGGTCGGCGAATACGGGTCGATCGTGTTCGTCTCGGGCAACATGCCGTTCAAGACCGAGATCGCGCCCATCCTCATCGTCGCGCGGCTGGAAGAGTTCGCCTACGGCGAGGCAACTGCGATCGCCGTCGTGTTGCTCATCATCTCGTTCTCGATGCTGATCCTGATCAACTTGCTCGAAGGCTGGAGTAGGCGCAATGCAGTCTGAAGTTGCCGCTGGCATCCCCGCTCCTCAGCGAACCTCCAAAGCCTACGCACCCGTGCGACGGGCGCAGGAGGATCCGGCTTGGGTGCGTTGGGGGCTCACCGGGTTTTCGCTATTCGCCGTGGGCGTGATCGTGGTGATTCCCATCGCCAACGTGTTCGCGGGTGCGCTCACCGAGGGCATCGGGACGTACTGGAAGAACCTGATCGCCGATCCTGACACGCTGCACTCCATCTATCTCACGCTCACGGTGGTGCCTATCGCGTTGGTCGCGAACATCGTGTTTGGTGTCGCGTCGGCATGGGCCATTTCGCGTTTTTCCTTCCCGGGACGTACGCTGCTGGTCGCGCTGATCGACCTGCCCTTTTCGGTGTCGCCGGTCGTCGCGGGCCTCATGTTCGTGCTGATTTTCGGCTTGCAGGGCTACTTTGGCCCATTCTTGCGCCGCGACGGCTACTCGGTGATGCCGTATCTCGTGGCGCTCGTCGTGGTGCTCGCGCTCGCGGTGTTGTACGTCCTGCTGCGACCTAGCAACTCCCAAGCGCGGCGCGGTTTCTGGAGGCTTCACCCGGCCATTGCCCTCGTCGGGGGCGGGGTGGTGACGTTCGCAGTTTTGGTGTTGGCTCAGCAGGCGCTGGGCGTGTGGCCCCAGAACGAGAGCCTGAAGATCATCTTTGCAACGCCCGGCCTGGTGCTCGCAACGTCGTTCGTCACCTTTCCGTTCGTGGCGCGCGAGTTGATCCCGGTCATGGACGCGATCGGGCCGGACGAGGAGCTCGCCGCGCTCAGTTTGGGAGCCAACGGTTGGCAAATGTTCTGGCACATCACCGTGCCGAACGTGAAGTGGGGGCTCGCCTACGGCATCATTCTCTGCAACGCACGCGCCATGGGTGAATTCGGCGCGGTGTACGTCGTTTCGGGGCACATCGCCGGCGAGACGGATACCATGCCGCTTCGCATCGAGAAGCTCTTCCAGGAATACAACATGCCCGGCTCGTTCGCCGTAGCCTCACTGCTGACGCTGGTGGCGATCCTGACGTTGTTCGTCAAAAGCAAACTCGAGAAACATCTACCGACGGCTACCAGCCGAGGAGAAACCGAACCATGAGCATTGTCGTCAAGAACGTCAGCAAGCGCTTCGGCAATTTCGCCGCAGTAGACGACGTCAACCTGGAGGTGCCCAACGGCTCGTTGTTGGCGTTGCTGGGGCCATCGGGCTCCGGCAAGACCACGTTGCTCCGCATCATCGCTGGGCTCGAGCTCGCCGACCAGGGCACGGTCATACATCACGAAGAGGACGTCACCGCGTACTCGCCGCGCGACCGCAAGGTGGGCTTCGTGTTTCAGCATTACGCGTTGTTTCGGCACATGACGATCGAAGACAACATCGGCTACGGGCTGCGTGTGCGGGGTGTGCCCAAGGCGGAGCGAGCGGAACGCGTGAACGAGCTGTTGAAGCTGATTCGGCTCGAAAACTTCGGCAAGCGTTACCCCTCCCAGCTATCGGGTGGCCAGCGTCAGCGTGTAGCGCTGGCGCGTGCGCTCGCGGCTCGGCCGGCTGTGTTGCTGCTGGACGAGCCGTTCGGCGCTCTCGATGCCAAGGTGCGACAAGAGTTGCGCCAGTGGCTGCGCCGACTGCACGAAGAGATCCACGTGACGAGCGTGTTCGTGACCCACGATCAGGAAGAGGCGTTCGAGGTTGCCGATCACGTGGTGGTGATGAACCGCGGTAGGATCGAGCAGGTGGGCACGCCGGCGGAGGTGTTCGAACATCCCGCCAACGCGTTCGTGATGGATTTCCTCGGGAACGTGAACGTGTTCCCCGGCAAGGTCGAACAAGGCAAGGTCGTGGCCCGAGGCATGGAGGTCGCGTATCCCGCCTATCCGCACGCAGAAGCGCGCGAGGCGGAGGTCTACGTGCGGCCGCACGAGCTCGTGCTCGAACGACGCAGCGAGGTTCCAGCTCCGCTCATCGCCAAGGTGGTGCACGTCAATCCGGCAGGCCCGCGCACCAAAGTCGAACTGCGAGCCGAGGCGTCCGAGCAGATGATCGTGGCCGAACTCAGCAACGAGCGTCTCGCCGAACTCTCACTTGCACCGGGCGACACCGTCTACGTGTCAGCGCGCAAGGCGCGGGTGTTCATGCGCGAGGAAACCGCCTAGTGTCCTGACCAACGCGGCACCGGCGCCGCAACTTCGGATCAGAAGCCAACCGCCATGCGCATGCGCAGCCCCCACATCTCGTTGGTGAATGGGGTCGAGCTCGCCTCGTAGAAGTCGAACTTCGCGTGGGACCCGACTAGCTTGAGGTACAGCTGGTCGTACAGATCGTACTGTACGGCCACGTACGTCTGCAGTTTGGTCGTTCGAGCAGCATGTTGTTCTTGGACGCTGCCGTTTCATCCCCCATGGCAAAGCCCACGCGCATTCCAGATCCAGATCCCAAGACGCCGCGCGCAGCGACGGGGCAGGGAACGCTGTCGCGTAGTTCTTGTCGTCGTGTGATCGGTTGTCTTGGCCGGCGTCTAGGTTCACCCCGCGTCCCGCGTCGCGGTAGCGATAGCCCCGAAGGTCGTAGCCCGCGACGCCCATGGCATCCGGGCTGCGCTCGATATCGGTGTACGATGGCGAGTCCGTCTTGGGAACGCCCTGCATTTGCGTGGTCTTCTGATCGAGGGTCATCTGCCCCAGCAACGTCTCGACGATCGGAGCCGCTGGTTCAACGTAGCCGGGCAGCATGTCGTGGCCGTTGATCACGAGCTCGAGCGGCCCCTCGCCGCAGGCTGACCCGCCCACGGTCGGTCGAGGAAGTGGAACCCGTCGCTGCCGTCGGGTTACCCGCCGTGGAGACCACGGATCCGGCGTTGTTGCCTTTGAATGCCGCTTCCGATGCGTCTTCGAACGAGGCGCGATGACCGCAGGCGGTGATGGAAGCAAGCGCGGTAGCGGCGGCGATGGGTGCAATGCGATGAGGCGAGTGCATACGTACGGTTCCTGAGCGAAGGCGCAGAGTTCCCGCAACTGCCGCAGAGGCACGGCGGTTCGGTGAAGGCCCTCGAGCAGTAATGCTCTCGCACCCCCGAGACCTTGTTCGCCAAAGTGACACGGGGCGGTTGGATTGTGGAATCTTGCCCCGGGCGCTTCAGTCCGAAGCCAGTTGTCAGAACTGCTCCTGGGTACCGTGTCGTAGGGCAGGAGAGGTTCCGGTGAGCCTCACCTGGCTACGGCGCGGCCGATGGCCCGAACAGCCGCCGGGGTGCCCGCAGCGAGAGCGGGCGCCAAGATTCCGGTCGCTACCAGTTCAGGTTCGCTGACTCCCAGGGCGGCACACGCCACGGCGACCGCAGCGAGCAATGGAGCCTTGAGGTAGTCCCACGGGCTGCCATTGGACGCAGGATCCTTCGAGGGGCAGCGTCCAGCGCTCACCTCGGCGCGTACGAAGTCGGTCAGGCTGGGGTGAGCGATACTGAGGGTCGCGGCGTGGAGCAGTCCACGGCGGGTGAGTTGTTCGAGGCAGGGGCCGAGCTCCCCGTGGGGGGCGGCAAATCCCGTGGTGGCGAGTTGGACGAGGACCTTTTTCTCGCCGTCGCTCAAACAGCTCCACAGGCTTCTCGAGTAGGCGTCCGAGTACTCGCAGTCCTCACGCGCGTCGATGAGCGCCGGCGGCGGAACCACGAACTCGTAGTTCCTCAACGCCGCGGCCCAAGCGTCACGCGCCTCGCCCTTCAGCGTCATGAGTGGCTCGCTCGACCTCGAATAGAGCACGACATTCCCCGTTTGCGGGAGACGATTCGGACCTTTCCCGGATGCGGTGAAGCCGTCGAAGTCGACGATTACGGGTCCACTCGCGTGGCCTTTGCACGCGCCGACCAGGCAGCGCGCCTGTTCGGGGGTCAGCGTGTGCGCCATGACGCCGGCGTGCGTCCCTGAAGCATCGAGCGCCTTCGCGACTCGCTCTGCCAGGGTGCCCCCAGCGGCATCCTTGAGTTCTATTCGCAGCGTCGCGATCAGGTCCAGGAAGAACAGTTTTCGCAGGCTGACGTACAGCAGGCCAAAGGCAAACACGAGGAGTGCGACGACGGCAATGAGGACTATGGAGCGCTCGATCACGCGACCAGCGACGTCGTGCAAGCGAGGTAGCGCGGAACTCATGCGGAACGTGCGAGCTCCGTCGTCGAAGTCCATGTCGACGCCTCCCATCGTGCGCGTCCAGGACCATTGGCGGGTGTGGTCGGCTCGATAGTGCAAGTTGTCGCCACCTTCCCGCAAGCCCACGGACGGCAGCCATGTCAACAAGTGGCGCAAAGGAAACAAGCCGTGCAGCGAGAGCCAGCGCTCGGGAGCGAATCCGAATACGGAGGCGCTCGTCACCCGGTGCGGCTGAGGCTCCGTTTCTGCGGAGTGAATGCTGACACCGTGCGGCAACACGCGGGCGCTCTTGTCGGACACGCTGACGCGTGTGTCTGACCCGTCGTCCACGAACCTTGGGCAAGTCTCGCTGGGCTTGCGCGGCGGCCCGGCGAGCTGCTTCAAGCACTTGGGCTTTTGGCTGAGTACCTTGGCGAGGTGCACTTGATCGGCGCGAGTTTCGTTGTCGACAATCAGGTCGTACGCCGCTGCAAAGAATATGGATGCGGGAGCGATCAGGAAAATCCCCACCAACGAGAACCACCACAACGAATAGCAGAAAGCCAATGAGTTCTGCCGAGGCGGGCGCCGCCCAATGCGTCGTGGCAAGCGTTCCTTCAGGGACGCTAGCCAGCGGCCCAGCGCAGCCCAGGTCTCCGGGAGCGGTTGCATCTGCTCGCTCGCACCAGACTCGTTCGCACCTTGGCTAATAGGCCCTGGTCTGGGGATCGCCGTGCGCTGAATCCACTGGATCGCCAGAAAGGCAACCCACAATTGAATGCACAACAGTAGCCACAAGGGTAACCAGGGAGATAGCAGCGCGATGAAGCACAGCGCAGTCGCCAGTATCAGGACGGTGCGGCCGGCTCGGTAATAGCTCTGCCTGTGGCATGCGTTCGGGCGAAACAGCGGCTCTTGGTCGAGTGCGGCGCGCCTAGGTATGGTGCGCACCACCGACTTGTACAGGACCGAAACGCCGAGTCCTGCCAGGTAGATGAACAGCAGGCCAACGGAGGCGCCGAGTGCAATCAGCATCATGTCAGTTGCGGGCAGGTTGGCTAGCGACTTGGGCGCGAGTGTGACCACGTACCAATCCGAACCCGGGACAGGCGCCAGATGCATGTGCACCGGCGTTCCAAGATACTCGGCACTGATGTCTTGCTCGAGTTCGGCGTTCATCACCTCTCGAACTTGCTCGTCGTAGGAGACATCCTCCAGCAGGTTGTGTCCATGCTCCAGATCCTTGTCCGAGTGCAAGAGCACGCTCCCCGTGCGGTCAACCACGGCCATGGATACACCCCGCGGCAGCACGAGCTCTTGCAGCTGGGACAGCTCGCTGGTGATGGCCGCCACTCCTCGGGAGTTGGAATCGGCGCTGGCAATCTGGGCCAGCCCGGGTTGCGCGACGACGAGCAAGATCTTCCCAGTCGTGGTGGCTCGTACGATCTCGGCGAACCCTGAGTGGTCGCATCGGCCGGTTGTGGGATTCGGCACCAGACAGCCAACGCGGCCTGCCAACGCCCGCTGGAAATACGCGCGGCCCTCGATGCCGACTGGCGTGGTGGCATGCTCTTCGCGGGTGACCTTTGCTAGTTGTCGTCCCTTCTGATCTGCCAAGAAGAAGTACTTCCAGTCAGGCGACGGGTCGCCCTGGTAGCGCACGACTTCGCAGACCTCGAACGAGTCGTCGCCCGTGCTGAACCCGCTCCATTCCGTCAGTCCCGCATTTTCCCGCTTGGTTGTCAGCTCGGCGCAGCTGTTTTCGAGCTTTGCCCGGCGTTCGCTGTATCCAGCGGCTGCACGCTCGAGGTCTTGCGCGAAGAGTTCTTGCTGCAAGCTTTGAGAACGCTCGTTGAAATTCGAGAGCACCCGCGCGGCTTCCCCCACACTCCTCGACACGCTGGCTGCAACGACTGCCCCTGAGCTCCGCAGTTTCTCGTCGATCCCCGCGCTGAGGCGATAGCCGGCGCCGAAACTCCACAGGCCCAGCACGGTCAGCAAGGCCGCGATACCCGCTGCCGAGGTCAAGAGCGCGGCGTCGAACATGCTGAACCTCGAATTGGGGCCAAGCAGCCATAGTTTGCCGAGCGGTATGCACAGCAGGCCAAACGCCACGAGGAGTACGACCCACAAGAAGGCCGCCGGCGTCAAACGTCCCGTTTCCGCACCCAGACGGGACTCTTCGACGAGCCCAGCGATGACGAACCCCGGCGCAGCGGCGTCGGAGGGCTTGGCCCCGTTTTTGGCGCACTCTTGGGGACGCGCGCAACCGACGTCGACGGGAACTGTCACCGGCTGCAGGAAGACGCGGTAGCTCGTCCCGCCGATGGACACTCGCTCGCGCACACTGGAGGTCACGGCCGACTTGGGCTCGAACCCTGGTAGCGCCTCCAAGCGCAGGGGTGACGCTCGATCTCCGAGCACCACTTCGCCGTGCCGATCGAGCAGCACCAGTTCCTCGAACTCACTCACGTCTTTGCGCTGAAAGTGCGGAGTTTGCCTGGGCGGGGGCAAGAGACTCGCTACCGGTACTCCGGCGCACCCCACCGAAAATCCGTGTTCGACCGTGCCAGGGAAGATCAGATTCCGACGGTCGTTGCTGAGTCGTATCCGACGACTGCCGGCCGCCATGTCCGGTGGGCATTCGCCGTACTGCAGTTCCGAAGCATCCAATCCGCCCAATCGCGCCAACGTGACCATCAGGCAGCGGTTGCGTAGCTCGGGCGACTGCCGCTCGAGACACTCTCGGAGCGCCGGAAAGTAACTCGGCAACGCGGAGCTGAGAATGTCGTTGACGATGGCTTGGGTAGCGGGCTCCTCGGCAGGCGCGTCTCGAGTGACGCCTTTCGCGGGCTCGGCGGTGTCGGCACGATCCGATGCCGCAGTTCGCTCGAGGTTGATGGGCGCCAGCGCCTCGAGGGCGCGGCGCTGACGTTCCCGGGCACGCGCAGCGCCAGCTGCGCTCGTCGTTCTGCGCAGCAGGGGATAGGAACGGTTCAGTGCCGCCTCCTCGGCTCGCTCTGCGTCGACGTCGGCAGCGCTGGCCCGCGCCTTGGCGGCGGTGGCGGCTGCTGCGGCCGCACGCGCCTGCTCGAAAGCGGCGTCCGCCGCAGCCACCTGATCGCGAGACTGACTTGCCGCGTGGCCTGCCTCGAGCCGTGCCGCAAACAACGTTGCGGTAGGTGTCTCGGCCGGGCGCTGTGCGCTCAGGTCGGCCCGCGTAGCGCTCCTGAGCGCGATTGCTGCCTGCTCGGCGAGAGTATCCGACTTGCGCGTCTCTTGCGACGCCCGGGCGATCGCCTCGAAAGCCGTATGGCTGGAAGCCCGCAGCTCCTCCGCCGCGGCGTCGGAGCGGGCACGCTCTTCGATGGCCTGCTCCACCGTTCGTCGAGCTTGCAGGATTGTCAGTGACAGAGGCGCGGCTGCAGTGGGCTGTCGGCGCAGGGCTGCGTCGAGCTGGTCGACGACTCGTCCGAGCTGCTCAGTCGACGCTCGACGCTGAGCTCGCGTAGCCTCGGCCCATGCTTCGGCGGTCGTGGCTTGGACCCGGGCGGCATCGAGTGCGACCTCGAGCGCTTGCAGGCGCGCGCGCGCGCTTCGAGCCGCCAGCCGGGCCCGCGAGGCGGGGCCGGTGCCCCGAGCCACGGAGGCCAGGCTCTTGACGATGGCGGCATGAGACTGGAGCCGAACTTCGAACTGCTGAGCGGCACGAGCGACTGCGCGCTTGTAGAAGGTCGTGAGCTCTCGCTCGCGGTGCTCCACCTTGAGAAACAAGAGCCCAGCCGCGACAGCGAGCACCGCAGCAACGGCGGCGCCTACGCGAATCAGGGGCGACGTCGAACGCTTCGTTGCGGTCTCGCTCCCGCTGCCGTCCGTGTCGACAGCGCGGTTCGGTTCGGTGCCGCCTCGCGCGTCGTTATTCCCTGCCCCCGATACCGCTGTGGAACGCTGCACCGTGCCCGTCCGATCGCCTCGCCGCCGCAACTGCTCCCGGGGCAAGAGAGTTGAGCGTACCAGGCGTGACGAGCAGCCTCAAGTTCTGCCACCGATGTTGATGCGCGCGCTGAAGCGCTAGCACCGGTCGCTGTCCAGCCAGTTTGACACTCGCCGACTCACGCATGGGTCGATGTCATGTTTAGTGGACGGCTAGGACTGCGTTGTGCTGGAGCGGCGCGCGTTTGCTCGACTGCGCGGAGCTAGAATTCAAGCGATCGGTACGAACACCGAGAAGCCTTTGTGTTTCCCGCGGCGCTCGTTGAAGTGCCATTCGAGCACTCCGACGAGCGGCTTACCGTCGCTCATGAACGGTATTTGCGTGCCAATGGGCTTCGCGAAATGCTCGCGCAGTAGCCGGGGTGCTTGCTGGATGATGTCGGCAGTAAGTTCGCTGTTCTTCATGCGTCTAAGGCTGCCAGTGCGCACATCGGGCGGCGCTGCTCGACCAAGCCCCACCGCCTCTGCCTCGGCGCGCGTCTTCGGACCGACGACACCGTCGGGCACGAGCCCTTGCTGCCTTTGAAAGGCCGTCGTTGCGCTGCGCGTCACGGGGCCGAACTCGCCGTCCACGGAGCCCTGCTCGAGCAGCCCCTGCTGTGCGAGGAACTCTTGCCACTCGGTGACGGCCGCTCCCTGGGCTCCCAAAAGCAGAATCGTGGTGCGCTCGCCCGTTTCTTCGGGAGCAGCAGCTTCTGCGAGAGCGGCGGCCGTGTCGGCGTCGAGCGAACCGCTGGGGCGGAGCGCCTGACTGGTCTGGAAGGAGACCAACGCCGCGCGCGTGATCGGTCCGAAGATGCTGTCGGCCTGTAGCGAGAAACCGAGCGCCTGGAGACGCTTCTGAAGCGCCAGCACCTCGGCGCCGCGGTCGCCCTGGCTCAACGAGTCGTCGGGTAGGTGGGGGGCCCTGCCCGTCAGGACCCCCTCGGCATGCCATTGTCGCATGCGTTCGTCGCTGACCTCGAAATGCATCGCGTCCTCGCGTCCGAACCCAGCCCCCCAATACCAGCCGTGGCGATTGAAGATCGGAGCGATCAACGCGAGGCCCTGCTGAACCCGATTGTCTGCCACGATGTCGAGGCGCCCGTCCAGGTTCAAGTCGATGGCGGTTCCCCACGCATGGTTGCTGATGCTCGAGGTCGAGCCCCGCACCAGTCGCGTGCACAGCATGCCGCTGTACCCAAGGCTGTCGAACACCTCGCGTTGTTCGCTCTTGATCTCTGCGAAGATGCGCTCGAGGTCCGCCACGGCGTGCTTCAGCCCAAACACTCGGAATATCCCGAGATCGCCGCGCGCCAGCTGATCGATGAGCGTGCGATTGGTAGGCTGTTGGCATTCGTCGCTCAAGTTGTCGCGAGGACTACCGAGTAGCGCCAGCATAGTCGCCTGGCGTGCCGGGCTGAGGCCCTGATTGATGTTCGACGGAAGTGGGATCAGGTCGGTGAGTCGCATCGTCTCCTCCAGATCGAGTTTGGGTTCGCGTGGCTAGACGTTACGTAGTGGGAACGCGCTTGGGCTTGGCCGGCTTGACGGGGCACTGAAAGCGACGCGCGGGGCTGCGCAAGCGGAATAGGGACATGCCTGGGGCGGGCAGCGCATAACCATCGGCGGCGCTCGCATTGACCTGATAGCCGAGGTCTTGAAGCGCGGCGATGGTGAGGCGGCTGAGCGGGTTGTCGCCCGGATCGATGAAGCCCGTCATGAGTTCGTTGTCGAACGTGACTTCACGCCAGTGGCCTTCGGCAGTGCCAGCGCCGCCTTCGTTCTCGAGTGGGACGTTTTTGGGTTGGGTCTCGCCGCGCAGCGTCGCATAGACACTCTTGCTCAGAGGGCCGATGAATTCCGGGTTGTTGCTGTTTGCTCCGGTGACGAGCCCCTTGTCGTGCCAGATGGTTCCCAGGCCAATCACGTGGCCCATCTCGTGGACGATGACGTCCACCAGGCTACCATTGGCTTCCATGTCTGCGAGGTCGGCCACATCGAACGCCATGACGCCCTTGCATGGCAATTGGCTATCGTTGCGCACATGTGTCGGGCCCGCCTGCCCCAGCACGCGCCCCGCGCCATCGATGGACTCGCCCGAGGCTTCGATCAAAAGGTCGTCGATCTCTTCACCATCGACGACGACGCTGGGCAGGTCTCCCGTGATGATCTCCTGCCAGCGTGCCTTGGCCAGCTCGAATACCGAGCGTTGGCTTGCGCTGAGGCCGCCGGTGAACCGCAGTTGAATGTTGAAGTTCGACGCTACGCTCGTCTGGGCCTGCTTCGTGAAGAGTTGCAGCCGGAACGACTCGAGCACTCCGCCGTCCTCTGCCGCCATGTCTTCGACGCGGAGGCTCCAGACGCCCTCGGCCAGATGCTCGCGCAGGAGCAGCAGTGGTTCTTCCGGGCGAAAGCGCCCGGCGAAAGGCGCTTGAGCCTGCTCGATCGACTGAGGCGCGTCGTCTGCGAAGGTAGTGTTGTTGAGGTCGTCCTTGTCGCCGCCGCGCCGATTGAAGAGCAACACTTCCGTACCATCCGGCGCGAGCAGGGTGAGCCGCAGATCTTGGACCCAGCTGTGCTTCAAGCGCACCGTGGCTTCCACCTTGTCCACCACCAGACCCCCGAGCCCTGTGGCTGCGACGCTGGAAACAACCGTGTTCGGGGGGCCTTTCGAGACGGGAAGTGGGCTCGAGTTTTCGAGCATGGGGTCCCAGGTCTCGAGGGTGAGCTTCCACGCGTTCAGGGTACCGCCGTCCTGGAGTGCCTGATCTTCGATGCGCAGCTTCCAGGTCCCGTTCGGGTTTTGCTGGTTGAACTTGCTCAGGCTCTCTTCGGGCTTGAACGTACCCGTGAACGGCGCAGCCTGGCCCTGGATAGGCTTGACCCCGGAGTCGTCGAACACCGTATCCTTGAAGTGATCGCCGGACGAGCCTTCGCCTGCGACAAGGAGCACGCTGGTTCCCGACGGAGCGACCAGGGTGATGCGCAGATCGGAAGTCCAGGTGTGGGTGATGTTCAGCTGCACATTCACGTCGAAGATGCGATCCGAGAGCCCCGTCACCTGCAGGGTCGACTCGATCACGCTGGGTGCCCCCGAGCTGATCGTCTTGGCCTGATCGCTGTTGAACTCGTGCTCCATGTGTCCCCTTTCTTTGTCCGGTGAAGCTTCGCTCACCGTTACGCCGCTGTGTTCGCCACAGCATGTTCACTTCGAAACGGTCCGCGCCTACCGTGGAACCGCGCCTACTTTAGAGCAGTGCCCGGTGTCCCCTTGGCAGTTGCTCACTGTCTGCTCTGCCTACCAACCAAGCAACTCTGCTCCGTATTCCGTACCATTAGGCGACGCAACGCGCGCGCCTGTCCACAAGAAAATCGAGATCGGCTGTCGGCGCGAACTGTGGGCGGCGCGCGAGCTCGTGGGCGCACCTACCATGCAAGTACCTACCAAAGGCAATGGCCGACCACAGGCGTAGTCTACCATATGTCAAGCGGCCTGGACGATGTATGAGTTGCCGACAAGTGGTGAAGCCTTGATGAATGTGAGGATTTGCATCGTGCGAGGAGCTGGTGCCTTCACGGCTTGCCTTCACGGCTTGCCTTCACGGCTTGCCTTCACGGCTTGCCTTCACGGCTTGCCTTCACGGCAGAGAGCACGGCCTGCCAAACGACCGTTTTTAGAAAACCAACGCGCGGCCCTGCACGGTGGCGTCGGCCTGCGTGTAGGCAACTCCGTCTACCTTCAGGCCACGCTGGTCGAGCAGGGTGATGGTTCCGCCCTTGTTGCCCAACTGGGCGCCATCACCGGAGAGTTTGAACGTGCGCGCCTCGGCGAAAGGTAGGCGACCGTCCAGGCCATCGGCACGATCGTTTCGATCGAGGAGTTGCCAGCCGTTGAGGTTCAGATCGCCGCTAGAGGTGTTGAAAATCGTAACCCGCTCCTGCCCTGGATCCGTTCCCGATGGATTGACGAGTGCGCCGACGATTCGCGCCAACAGGTAGGGCGACGTGGGAGGGAGTACTGGCCATGGTTCGATCGGACCAGCGGGTGGCGGCACGATGGGAGGAACTCGGGGTGCATCGGGGAGCGGGTCGCCAGAATCTTCGCCGGTGTGCCAGGCCTGGTTCTGGAACTTGAGGAACAACCCCGTCGTTTCGCCCGACGCAAACTCGACGAAGAGGGCACCGTCTTGGTACTTACCGTTGGGATTTTCTGCGTCGCCTTGGTTCATGTGAATCAGATGGATGCCGTTGCCAGGAAGGAAGTCGAAGTACTCGTCAGGCTTCCTCGGCTCTGGCCCCCACTTGCCACCATAGGCATACACCGTAGCGTTGTTGGCGATGGCGCGCTGCATGAGCGCTTCGACTTTTTCGAACAGGTCGTTGTTCGGGCCGGGCTGCGTGTGCACGATGGGTGCCATCTGCTCCGCTCGAAACAGGTTGCTGCGTATGTAGTCGACCCCTCGCGCGGACTGCTCTGCGCCCTCGAGGCTGGCGAACCCATGACGCAAGCTCCGCGCGTAGTCGAGCAGTGGATGCCGAACGGTTGGCAGCATGAGGTACTCGATGAGGCGCTGCGACGCGGGGCCGCGGCTCGAGCGCACGTTGATGGCAATGCGGTGCTTGCCCTCAGCCTCGATCAACACCTCCGAATGAGGACTGCCGTCGTTGTCTCGCTTGAAAGCGAGCGCGCGCCCCTTCAATACGCCATATTGGTTCATGAGAATGCCTCCTGATCGCGTGTTAGGCGGCTGTGGTAAGTGACCGTCGCGCTCGCCGCTCCCAAGCAGCCGCTCCAGGCGGCTGCTCCGAATAGCCACTGCTCCGAATAGCCACTGCTCCGAATAGCCACTGCTCCGAATAACCGCTGCTGGTGTAGCCGCTTTCTGGGTAGTCCCCCTACCTGCTCGGGCCTGCCAGTTTGGTTAGACCGACGCGTCTGCGACCCTATTCAATGAATAGCACGTCTGCTCGGCTCCCGCGAGAGGTATTCGCCAACGCGCATGCTCACGCAACAGTCGTTGGTTGCCTGTTACTGCCGTCGACGTTGTCGCCGACTAACAGTGAAGAGTTAGCGTGGGGGACCGGTATGCGGCGCGGACGCGGCGGATGTCGACAGGAAAGCAGCAGCACGTGGGTCAAGAAGAGTTGCCATGTACACTCGAGTGGACGGGTCTGCGGTCATGTTCACGTGCGCTCGCTTGACGGGAGCGACGTCGTCACGTGAGCCGCGCGCGGCGCGACTCGGCCCGACTCGCGCACCACATGGCGTGGCGCACGACTCGAAGTGCCCGCTCGAGTTTGCAGGCACCGGTGAGCAGCCTCGGCTCTCGAGAGCCCAGCCCTGAGTTGAAACGGTCAGCAATCCGCCGAGTGGCCGAACGAGGACTGGCGGTTACACCGCGTGAACCGGCAATTACGTTCGGCCGGGGTGGAATTCGAGTTTTTTCGCGGGAAAGCGTGCGGTGCGCTTCTTGCTGCGTTCCTCATCAATGTCGGGCAACCGAAACGCGGGAAGCAAAGCCGAAATCACGGCGTAGCCCCGGGCGAGGTGACCGACACAGCTAACAGCCGCGCTCCGAGGAGCGCAAAGAGAAGTCGGAGAATGTTATGAAACGATGGGCTCTCATGGTTCTTTCAGCGGGTGCACTGTGTGGTTTGTCGCGCGCGGCTTCGGCGCAGGTTGCGACCGACGTGCGTCCGCCCGACGAGACTCGACACTACGCGGGTAGCGTGGTCGACGACGGCGCCGTGGCTGCCGAGCCCGTGCGTGAGAAGGTGATTTCTCGTTACGACGTTTCGCCGTTGATCGTTGCCGGCAACGCGGAGGGTGTGGGCGGTGGACTTCAGCTCGACGCCAGCATCTTTGCGCTCCGCGGCAGCTTCGCCTACATGCCTCTGATTGCTGGCCTCGACGTAGACGAGGCGGGCAATGCTGACTCCGTGGAAGTCCTGCACAGCTATCAGGTCAACGCCGACCTACTGACGTTCGTTTGGGCGCCGAGCGCGGCGTCGCGCATCGGTTTTTCGGGTGGCTATCGCTACAACGACGTGCTCGGTCACGGGGGCGCGGTGGGCCTGCAAGTGGAAGCAGACGTCGCCGAACACATGACCATCTTTTTGTCCCTCTCCACGGCGTTCTTTCCCGAGGGCAACGAGCGCGCGCTCGAGCGTTTGGGTAATCCCGAAGGGGAGACCGACTTCGTGGCTGGACCCACCTTCCACAATGGGCTCGGGTTGGGCATGCGGCTGCCGATCTAGGCTGCGGAGGTCGCCTGGGTCGATCAGCCAGTGTGCCACGTGCTCGTGGAAATGCGCGGCGTCGGCTACATCTGACCGCGCCAGCCTCGCGCCGCTTGACCTGCCCAGGGTAGGCCGATAGGGCTTTCCATGGCAGGTGCACTATGTCGATGATCAAAGAATTCCGAGAATTTGCAGTCAAGGGCAACGTGGTGGACATGGCCGTAGGCGTGGTGATCGGCGCAGCTTTCGGCAAGATCGTGTCGTCGCTGGTTGCAGACCTGATCATGCCTCCGTTAGG
>Ga0315910_10002221_pt1 | contig 17274 bp, 14 predicted proteins | sample EdamamesoilMG_FD_204470 | JGI IMG/M metagenome (GOLD analysis project Ga0315910, IMG submission 204470) | Garden soil microbial communities collected in Santa Monica, California, United States - Edamame soil | ecosystem: Environmental > Terrestrial > Soil > Garden | place: USA: California... | reverse complement strand
CCGCCGGACTTCAGGATGCGTCCGTCTGACAGCACGTGCACCTGGTCGGGAATGATGTAATCCAGCAGGCGCTGGTAATGGGTGACCAGCACCAGGGAACGTTCCGGGCTGCGCAGGCTGTTGACGCCGTCGGCGACCACGCGCAGCGCGTCGATGTCCAGGCCCGAATCCGTTTCGTCGAGGATGGCGAGGCGCGGTTCCAGCACCGCCATCTGGAAAATCTCGTTGCGCTTTTTTTCGCCGCCGGAAAAACCCTCGTTCACGGAACGGCTCATGAAATCCTCGCGCATCTTCACCAGCCCCATCTTGTTCCGCACCAGGGCCAGGAATTCCACCGCGTCCAGTTCCTGCAGGCCGCGATGCCTGCGGATGGCGTTCAGCGCCGCCTTCAACAGGTAGATGTTGTTCACGCCCGGGATTTCCACCGGGTACTGGAACGCCAGGAACACGCCTTCGCGCGCGCGCTCCTCCGGCGCCAGCGCGGTCAGGTCGCGGCCGAGGTATGTGATCTCGCCCCGGGTGACCACGTAACCCTCGCGTCCCGCCAGTACGTTGGCGAGCGTGCTCTTGCCGGAACCGTTCGGGCCCATGATGGCGTGGACCTCACCGGTCTTCACCTCGAGGTTGAGTCCCTTGAGGATTTCCTTGCCGTCCACGGTTACATGCAGATTCTTGATGCTTAGCATTCCTGCTTCACCCCACTGCGCCTTCCAATGTCACTCCCAGCAGCTTCTGTGCCTCCACCGCAAATTCCATCGGCAGTTCCCGGAACACTTCCTTGCAGAAGCCGTTGACGATCATGTTTACCGCGTCCTCCGCCGAGATGCCGCGCTGGCGGCAATAGAACAACTGGTCATCGCCGATGCGGGACGTGGTGGCCTCGTGCTCGACGATGGCGCTGGAGTTCTTTGCTTCCACGTACGGAAAGGTGTGGGCGCCGCAGCGATCCCCCAGCAACAGCGAATCGCACTGGGTGTAATTGCGGGCATTGGCGGCGGACTTCGCGATGCGCACCAGCCCGCGGTAGGCATTCTGCCCATGACCCGCGGAAATGCCCTTGGAAACGATCGTGCTGCGGGTGTTGCGCCCGATGTGGATCATCTTTGTGCCGGTGTCGGCCTGCTGGTAATTGTTGGCCACGGCCACGGAATAGAACTCGCCGACGGAATTTTCGCCGCGCAGGATGCAACTGGGGTATTTCCAGGTGATGGCGGAGCCTGTCTCCACCTGGGTCCAGGAGATGCGCGAGTTGGCGCCGCGGCAATCGCCGCGCTTGGTGACGAAATTGTAGATGCCGCCGACGCCGTTCTCGTCGCCGGGGTACCAGTTCTGCACCGTGGAGTACTTGATGGTGGCATTGTCCAGCGCCACCAGTTCCACGACCGCGGCGTGCAGCTGATTCTCGTCGCGCATGGGCGCCGTGCAGCCTTCCAGGTAACTGACGTGGCTGCCTTCCTCGGCGATGATCAGCGTGCGCTCGAACTGACCTGTCTTGGCGGCGTTGATGCGGAAATAGGTGGACAACTCCATGGGACAGCGTGTGTTCTTCGGGATGAAGCAGAACGAACCATCGGTGAACACGGCGGAATTCAGCGCCGCGTAGAAGTTGTCACCCACCGGGACCACGGAGCCCAGGTACTTGCGCACCAGTTCCGGGTGGTTGTGCACTGCTTCCGAGAAGGAGCAGAAAATCACGCCCGCCTCCGCCAGCTTGCCCTTGAACGTGGTGGCCACGGACACACTGTCAAACACCGCGTCCACGGCCACGCCGGCCAGCAGCTTCTGCTCGTGCAGCGGGATGCCCAGTTTCGCGTAGGTCTCCAGCAGCTTCGGGTCAACCTCGTCCAGGCTCTGCGGTCCGTCCTTGGGCGATCGCGGCGCGGAGTAATAGGAGATGTCCTGGTAATCAATGGGATGATGACGCACGTGGGCCCAGGCCGGTGCGCGCATCTTCTGCCAGGTCCGGAACGCCTCCAGGCGCCACGCCAGCAGCCAGTCCGGCTCGGCCTTTTTCGCCGAGATGAAGCGGATGGTGTCCTCGTTCAGCCCGGGCGGAACGGTATCCGAATCAATGTCCGTGACGAAGCCGTGTTCATACTCGCGCTGGACCAGTTGTTCGACTTCGCGATTGGGTTGGGACATGGCGCGGTTTCAATGGGTGTCTTTTACCGGCTCGGCGAAGTTGAAGCTCTCGCCGCAACCGCAGGCATCCTGCACGTTGGGATTCTTGAAGCGAAAGCCCTCGTTCAGGCCGTCGCGGACGAAGTCCACCTCGGTGCCGGCCAGGTATTTCATGTCATCGGCGCTGACCACCAGTTGCACGCCGTTGGATTCGAAGCGGCAGTCGGCGGCGCCGATCTCTTCCGCCGGCGCGACCACGTACTTGTAACCCGAGCAGCCCGTCGGCTTCACGCCCACGCGCAGCCCGACGCTGCCGTCGTGGCGCGCCAGGAACTTGCGCACGTGGGTGGCGGCGCGTTCGGTCAAGGCAATGCGTTGTTCAGTCATGGCGGCGATCCTCAATCAATGGACGCGGTTCACAGGCGCAGGTGCACGACGGCGCTGTCCTGCCGCTGCGACACCTGGCGCACACTGCCGCGCTGGATCAGGTCGGCCAGGGTGACGCTGTCCAGGAAGTGTGTGATCTGGTGGCTCAATTCTTCCCACAGGTCGTGGGTCAGGCAGCGTTCCTTGCCCTGGCAGTTTTCCTGGCCGCCGCAGCGGGTGGCATCCACGCTTTCATCCACGGCGTTGATCACCTGGGCGACGGAAATTTCCCCGGCCTCCCGGCCGAGCAGGTAACCGCCTCCCGGTCCCCGCGAGCTGGCGACCAGGCCTTGCCGGCGCAGGCGCGCGAACAGTTGTTCGAGGTATGAAAGCGAGATGCCCTGGCGGTGGGAGATGTCGGCCAGGTTGATGGGTCCCTGGTCGCGGTGCAGGGCCAGGTCCAGCATGGCCGTAACAGCGTAACGCCCCTTGGTAGTCAGTCGCATGGCAGAACTCCGCTCAACAATGCCGGAAGGCGCGGCACTGTCACATGGCCGACCATTTTAGTCAAGTATTACGTTGACTAACTTAGTCAACTATTAAATGCGAGGTGTGGAGGGGCCTAAATAGGATGTGAGCGCATACTAACTAAGATAAAATCCATCAACTTACCGGGATTCAGGCGGGCGCGTGCCCTGCTCGAGCCGGGACAGCCGCTCCTGCAGGGACTTCAATCGTGTCTCCACTTCATGCATGTGATCGAGCATGGAATCGAAGGCATTCTGGATGGGGTCGGGCATGTCCTTGCGCTCGGCATAGGCCTCGAATCCAATCCTGGTGGCAATGGCCTCCCGTTGTGCCGCGCGCTCGGCTTCCTGGTCCTCCCCACCACGCTTGGCAATCACATGCCCGGGCACTCCCACCACCGTGGATCCGGGCGGTACTTCCTTGACCACCACCGCGTTGGAGCCGATGCGGGCCCCGGCGCCGATTGTGATCGGCCCCAGCACCTTGGCCCCGGCGCCGATAATCACCCCCGCTTCCAGTGTCGGATGGCGCTTGCCCTTGTTCCAGGTCGTGCCGCCCAGCGTGACGCCGTGGTAAATGGAGCAGTCCGTTCCGATTTCCGTGGTCTCGCCGATGACCACACCCATGCCATGGTCAATGAAAAAGCGCGGCCCGATGCGCGCTCCGGGGTGGATCTCGATGCCGGTCAGGAATCGCGTCAGGTAGGAACCGAAGCGGGCCAGCAGGAACAGCCCGTGGGTCCAGAGCCAGTGATTCACCCGGTACAGCCACAACGCATGCAGGCCGGGCGACGCGATCAGCGTTTCCAGCGTGGATTTTGCGGCGGGGTCGCGTTCAAACACCACCGCGATGTCTTCTCGCATGCGATCAAACATGGAACCAGTTCCCGGTCATGGGGCGCGCGTGCCCAGCATCGTGTCCAGCCGTGTCACTTGCGCGCGCAACGTGGTGAGTACCTGCTGCAACTCATCATGGCGCTGGCGCTCTTTTTCGACAACCTCTTTGGGCGCCCGTTCCACGAACTGCGCATTGCCCAGCTTGGCGGCGATGCGTCCTGCCTCCGCCTCGCGCGCCGCCAGTTCCTTCGCCAGCCGCTCCATCTCCGCGCGCGGATCAATCAGGTCGGCCAGCGGAATCAGGATCGTCATGTCCCCCGCCAGGGCCGTCGCCGATTCCGGTGCATCGTCCCCGGCGGAATCGATACGATCCAGCCGCGCCAGCGTGCGGATGTAATTCCGGTTGCCGGCGAGCCAGCCCGTTTCGCTGCTGTTCCCTCCCCGCACCAGCACGGTCAGGGGTTTGCCGGGGGAAATATTCATTTCACCGCGTATGCGCCGTACCCCGAGGATGAAGGACTGCAGCCACTGGATTTCACGTTCCGCCCCGGTATCCGCCGCCAGGTCCGCGGCCAGCGGGAACGGGGCGCGCATGATGGTGGGGCCGGCGCGGCCGCAAAGTGGCGCCATGCGTTGCCAGATCTCCTCGGTGATGAACGGCAGCAGCGGGTGCGCGAGCCGCAGCAGCGTCTCCAGCACGGAGACAAGTGTAAAGCGCGTACCCCGCTGCAGCGCCGGATCGGCGTCCTTGTCGGTCAGCACCGGTTTCGACAATTCCAGGTACCAGTCACAGTAATCATCCCAGGTGAACTGGTGAATGGCCTGGGCGGCAAGGTCAAAGCGGTAGCTGTTGATGCCGTCCGTGACCGCCACGATGGTGTGGTGCAGCCGTGAATTGATCCATTTATCGGCGGCGGAGAAGCGCATGTCGTCCCGCGGCGCCGCGACGGAAGTCTCCACGTTCATCAGCACGTAGCGCGCGGCGTTCCAGAGCTTGTTGCAGAAATTGCGATGCCCGCCGATGCGGCCCACGTCGAAGTTGATATTGCGGCCCGGCGAGGCCAGCGACGCAAACGTCATGCGCAATGCGTCGGTGCCGTAGGCGGCGATGCCGTCGGGAAATTCCCTGCGCGTGGCCTTCTCGATCTTCGCGGCATCCTGCGGCCGCATCAGGCCCGCCGTGCGCTTCTGCACCAGCCTTTCCAGTTCGATGCCGTCAATGAGATCCAGCGGATCCAGGATGTTGCCCTTGGACTTGGACATCTTCCGGCCTTCGCCGTCGCGCACCAGGCCGTGGATATACACCTCGCGAAACGGCACATCGTCCATGAATTTCAGGCCGAGCATGATCATGCGTGCGACCCAGAAGAAAATGATGTCGAAACCGGTGACCAGCACGGCGCCGGGGTAAAAGGCGCGCAACTCGGGCGTCCGGTCCGGCCAGCCGAGGGTGGAGAACGGCCACAGCCCGGAGGAGAACCAGGTATCGAGCACGTCCTCGTCCTGGCGCAGCGCAAGGCCCGGCGCCAGCCTGTGAGTCGAGCGAATCTCCTGCTCGGACCGACCCACGTACACTGTGCCGTCGTCGGCATACCACGCGGGAATGCGGTGTCCCCACCACAGCTGCCGGCTGATGCACCAGTCCTGGATGTTGCGCATCCATTCGAAGTAGGTCTTGGACCAGTTCTCCGGCACGAATTTTATCCGCCCGTCCTCCACCGCCGCGATGGCCGGCGCCGCCAACGGTGCGATACGCACGTACCACTGATCCGTGAGATAGGGCTCAATCACCGCGCCGGAACGATCACCGCGCGGCACCATCAGCTTGTGCGGCTCGATCTTTTCCATCATGCCCGCCGCATCCAGATCGGCAACCACGCGCGCCCGCGCCTTGAACCGATCCAGCCCGCGGTAGGCCTCCGGCACACTTTCATTCAGCGCTGCATCAGGCGTGAGGATATTCAGCAGCGGCAGCTTGTGGCGCTGGCCGATGGCGTAGTCGTTGAAGTCGTGGGCGGGCGTGATCTTGACGCAACCGCTGCCGAATTCCGGGTCAACATAGTCATCGGCGATGACCGGAATCAGCCGCCCGGTCAGCGGATGCCGGATTTTTCGCCCCACCAGGTGCCGGTAACGTTCATCCTCCGGATGCACTGCCACCGCGGTATCGCCAAGCATGGTTTCCGGCCGCGTGGTCGCCACGATCACATGTTGATCCAGCCCGTCGACCGGATAACGCAGGTGCCACAGGTGCCCGGCTTCCTCCTCTGAGACCACTTCCAGATCGGAGACCGCCGTGTGCAGCACCGGGTCCCAGTTCACCAGCCGGTTGCCGCGATAAATGAGTCCGTCGTCATACAGCCGGATGAAGACTTCCTGCACCGCAGCGGACAGGCCGGCGTCCATGGTGAAGCGCTCCCGCGTCCAGTCCATGGACGTGCCCAGGCGGCGCGACTGGCGCGTGATGGTGCTGCCGGAGGTTTCCTTCCAGCGCCACACTGCGCTCTCGAATTCGGTGCGCCCCAACTGCGCGCGCGATTTCCCCTGTTGCTCAAGTTGCCGTTCCACCACCATCTGCGTGGCAATGCCCGCATGGTCCGTGCCGCACTGCCAGAGCGTGTTGTCGCCGCGCATGCGGTGATACCGGATCAAGACGTCCATCAATGTCTGCTGAAACGCATGCCCCATGTGCAGGCTGCCGGTAACGTTGGGTGGCGGCAGCACGATGCAATAGGGGTCACCGGCGGCGGACGGGACGAAGTATCCCTGTTGCTCCCATGTGTCGTACCACCGGGGTTCGATGCCGGCGGGTTCGTAGGCCTTGTCCATGTCAGGGCTTGTCCGGTTTCCCGGTTCCCGGTGCGGCGCCGGGTTCCCCGGGCCGGCCGGCCACCGGCGGTAATTCCCGTCGCAGCTCCTCGAGGATGCAGCGCTTGACCACGCCGCGAAGTATTTCCGCGAAGCCTTCCAGTTCCGTGTCCACCCGTTGTTGCAGGCGTTGACCCAGTTCCACCAGTTGCCGGGGAGTCAGCTTATCTTCGCCCGCCGTTGCCGGTGCCGGCATCGGCGGTGATGCGGCGGGAGTTGCGCCAGGAATCACCTCTTCATCGAGGACCGGGATCTCGGCCTCGGAAACCTGTATCCCCTGCGCATCCGCGAGCAGGGATTCCAGTTCATCAATGGGCAGGTCGAGCGTGGGCGAGGTACCCGGCTTGTCAGGGGTTGGCATGGGTCTGCTCCTGGTCCATCGGCTGGCTGGAAAGCTCCCAGCCCCGTTCCCGGTATTGCCGGTAACGTGCCCGGGATTCCGCCTTGGCCTCGGGCGATGCAGCCACCGGTTCGATGATGCGCCGGAAACCGCCGGCAAAGTCGGGCAGTTCGCGGCTGAGGTTGATCAGCACTTCATCGGTGACGGGGGCCTGGCCGAGCCAGCCGATGACAATCGGCACCGGGTACGGCAGCGGGACATCCGCCAGCGCGTGCGGCAGAAAACTGATGTCACGAAATGTCCACAGCAACCCGTCCAACGCCACGGCATCAGCGCGTGAATCCGCATGGATATGCAGGTTCAACTGCTCGGTACGCAGGCGCGCGGCCATGTCGCAGGCAAAGCGCAACGGTGTTGTCGACTGGCCCAACACGTAAAAGTCGACGCGCGGCGCCATGCTGGCAGTCAGGCAGTGAAGGGGAACGACAGGTTGATGCAAAGCGTCATGAGCAGGCCCGGCTGCGCGAAGGCGCGGAGCGAGCCTCGAGACATATCAAGGCAGATAGGCGAGGGGCGAGCGAGCACACGACTACCTACAGGACGTGGGGTATGCCGCGAGAGGACAGGATGTCCGGAGCGGAAAAGCAGGCGGGCCGCGCAGTAGTTTTGCATCAACCTGTCAAGTCGCCGCGCACTGGTCCAGCAAGTACTGAACCAGCAGCGGGACCGGCCGGCCGGTGGCGCCCTTGTTTTTTCCGCTGATCCACGCCGTGCCGGCGATGTCGAGGTGCGCCCAGTGATACTTGCCGGTGAAGCGCGACAGGAAACACGCGGCGGTGATGGTGCCGGCGTCGCGGCCGCCGACATTGGCGAAATCGGCAAACGGGCTGTCGATCTGCTTCTGGTATTCGTCCCACAGGGGCAGTTGCCACGCACGGTCCGCGCTGTTCTCGCCCGCATCCAGCAGGCTGCGCGCCAGCGGGCTGTGATTGGCCAGCAGGCCGCTGGCATGGTGTCCGAGTGCAACGACGCAGGCGCCGGTAAGCGTCGCCACGTCAATGACCGCTGCGGGATTGAAGCGTTCCGCATAGGTCAGCGCGTCGCACAGGATCAGGCGACCCTCGGCGTCAGTATTCAGCACCTCGATGGTCTGCCCGGACATGCTGGTGAAGATGTCACCGGGTTTCGTGGCCCGGCCACCGGGCATGTTCTCGGTGGCCGGGATGATGCCGACCACGTCCAGCGGCAACTTGAGGTCCGCCGCGGCGCTGATGGCGCCCATCACCGACGCAGCTCCGCACATGTCGAATTTCATTTCGTCCATGGCCGCGGCCGGCTTGATGGAAATGCCGCCGGTATCGAAGGTGACGCCTTTTCCGACCAGCACCACGGGTTTGCTGCCGCGCTTGCCGCCATGGTATTCGAGCACGATCAATTTCGGCGGTTCCTGGCTGCCCTGGGACACGGACAGGAATGAATGCATGCCGAGCTTCTCGATCGCGGGCCGATCCAGCACCTTGCAGTGCAGGTTCCTGTGTGCGCGCACCAGACCCTGGGCGTGATGGGCGAGATGAGTCGGCGTGCACACATTCGCCGGGCGATTTGCCAGATCCCGGGTGGCCTTCACCGCGCGGCTGATGGCGAGGCCGTCGCGCATGGCCTGTTCACCCACCGGCAATTCCCGCCGTGACGGCACCATCAGCGTAAGTCGCCGCAGCGACCGTTCCGAGCCCTTCTTGCGACTCTTGAATTCCCGGAACTCGTAACTGACGTGCGCCGCAATCTCAAGCGCCTGGCGCAATTTCCAGTAGTGGTCGCGGCCCTTGACGTTCAGTTCCGGCAGGTAATTGACCGCGTCGCTGGCGCCGGTGGAGGAAATGGCGCGCATGCTGTTCTCGATGATGGTGCGATACTGGCGATCGGTAATCTCCCGCTCGCGCCCGCAGCCGATGAGAAGCACGCGGTCGGCCAGTGTTCCCGCGACATTGTGCAGCAACAGTGACTGCCCGGTCTTGCCATCCATGTCGCCGCGCCGCAGCATGTTGGACAGGTGCTTCCTGCTGCAGTCGTCAATGGCCTTGGCCGGCGGAGACAGCTTGCGCGATTCCATGACGCCGACTATCAGGCAGCCTGTGCGCTGCTTTTCCGGGTTTCCGCTCTTGATGCTGAAGTCCATACTATTAAGGCCTGGAATGCGTGGGCTGAAATTATCGCTTGTCGCCAGTGGCCCGGCGCGCTTTGATCCGGGTTGCACGCCCGGTGACAGCGGGTAGGCAAGTTTATTCAACTGCCGGAGATAACGCAAAAGCAGCCGCGGCGCTCATGATCCTGGAACGACACATTCATCGCGAAATTCTCGAGAAGGCCGGGTGGATACTCGGCCTGCTGTTGCTGGTGCTGGCCAGCAACCGGTTTGTCGAGTACCTGGCCGATGCCGCCTCCGGCAAACTGCCGGCCGGGCTCATCCTGCACATGCTCGGCATGAAGCTGCTTGCCATGCTGCCCAAGGTGCTCCCGATTGGAATCTTCCTGGCCGTGATGCTGGTCATGGCGCGCATGGCCCGCGACAAGGAACTGGTGGTGATGTACAGCGCCGGCCTGTCCGAAAATTTCCAGATGGCGACGGTGGCGCGCATCGCCGGCCAGTACGCCGTGCTGGTGCTGGTCGTGAGTTTCTTTCTCGCCCCGTGGGCCGAGGGCCGGGTGCAGGAACTCCGCGATCGGGCCGAGGTGGAATCCGATGTCACCGGCATCGCGCCGGGCCAGTTCCGGGAATTCAGCAAGGGTGACCGCATCGTCTACGTGGAACGCGTGGCCGCGGATGGTGACCTCATGGAAGACGTATTCCTGCAGGTGCGCGAACGCAGCCGACTCGGCGTCCTGACATCGGACCGTGCCCGTTTTGTATCCGATCCGCGCACCGGCAGCCGCTATGTGCGCTTTGAGGCGGGGCGTCGTTACCTGGGTCTGCCCGGGGCGCTGAATTACCAGATCACCGAGTACAGCGCCTACGCGGTGCTGTTGCAGCAGGGCGCGCCGGGGGACGCGGTGGATGAACTCGAAGCGATCCCCACGCTGCAACTGTTGCGCCGGACCTCGCCCGCGCACCACGCCGAGCTGCAATGGCGCCTGTCGGCCATCATCGCGGCGCTGTTGCTGCCGCTGCTGGGCGTGGCGATGAACCGGTTCTCCTTCAATGAACATCGTTACGCGCCGGTGTTCGTCGCCGTCGCAATTTACTTCATCTACAGCAACCTGCTCGGCATCTCGAAGACGCTTTGCAAGCGCGAACAATTGCCCGCGTTCATCGGCCTGTGGTGGGTGCACCTGCTGCTGATTGGCGTGCTTGTATTGATCCTGCACCTGCCGGATCTGCGGCGCCGCCTGCGCCGGCGCAGGGCATGAGGCGAAGCGCATGAACATCTTGCGTCGTTATTTTGCCCGCATGCTGTTTTGGACCACGTTGCTGGCCCTGGCGGCGCTGGTGGCGCTGTTTGCCTTTCTTTCCCTCATTGATCAACTGGAGGAAACCGGGCGCGGAAGTTATGGCGTATTCCAGGCGGTAACCTACGTGCTGCTGACCACGCCGCGCCTGGCCACCGAATTGTTTCCCATCGCCGCGATGATCGGTTCCATGGCCACCCTGGGGCTGTTGGCGCAGAACAGCGAGCTGGCGGTCATCAGGACGTCCGGTGTCTCAAGCATGCAGCTCGCCGTGTTGCTGGCCCAGGCCGCGGCGCTGCTGCTGGTGGTGTCCATAATCAACAGCGAACTGCTGGCGCCGTTCAGCGAGGAGAAGGCGCAGAACCTGCGCTCCCTGGCCATGACCCAGCAGATCACCCTGAAGAGCAAGTACGGGTTCTGGGCGCGCGACGGCAACAGCTACATCAATATCCGCAAGATCCTGCCCGGCAAACGTGTCGAGCAGATCTATATATATGAGTTCGACGCCGACAACCGCCTGCGTTCCAGCACGCTTGCCAGGCAGGCCCGCTATGTGAAGGATCGCTGGCTGCTGGAGCAAATCCGGCAGACCACCATTGACGGGGACACCATCCAGCGGCGTCACCTGAAACAGGCGGCGTGGGAATCGCTGCTGGACCCGGAGATGCTGAACCTCATCATCATAGAGCCCCGGCACCTGACCATTGTCGGATTGTTCGGCTACATTCATTACCTGCGCGAGAATTCCCAGGACAGCCGGATCTACGAACAGGCGCTATGGGTGAAGCTGGTGCGGCCGTTTTCAATACTGGCCATGATCATTCTTGCCGTGCCCATGGTGCGCGCCAACATGCGTTCCATTCCCATGGGTCAGCGCGTGTTCCAGGGGGCGCTGGCCGGCGTGATCTTTCATATCATCAGCCAGGCATCCGGGAACCTGGGCATGGTGTATGGTTTTGCCTCCGCCATCAGTGTCGCCACTCCGACCGTTGTGCTGGCCGTTGTGCTGGTCCTGTTGCTACGGGACACGAGGATGCGTATTTAGGGACCTGCAATGCCGGCCGCGGGATCCGGATGGCGCGCTGAAGCGCGCCCTACCGGGATCCGGTTGCCGGTTCCACCAGCAATAGCGTTCCCGAAATGCGGTCATGCCATGCCAATTGGTCCGGGCGTCCGACGCCGCTGAAAAATCCCAGTCCCGCCGGCACCCACGACAGCAAGGCAGCGGCGAACCGAATGCTGCACGCGCGCCAGTCTGGTGCGCCGCCACCCGGTTTGCGGAGCCGGATACGCCAGGCGCGCATGCCCAGGGTCCGCCCGCCGCGCACCCATTGGCCGGCAAAATAAAGGTACGTGATGAAGAGCAGGTAGCCGGCATAGAGGGGATTGCCGCTGGAAACCGCAGCGCCGCCGGTGAGCGGCAGCACCGCGAAGGTGGCGACAAACAGGACTGCCAGCAGCAGGAGGCTGTCGTACAGCATCGCCCCGAACCGGCGCGGCAGGCCGCAGGCTGCCTCCGCCCCGGTGGTTTCACCGACCGGTGATTGCATCTTCCCCCGGCCCGTGTCCCCGGATCATGCCTTCAGCGGCACCGCGATGCGGCGGTATTCGGTTGCCAGCAGCGAGATGGTGAACAGCCATGCAGCGCAGATCGCGAAGGTCAGCCAGCTCAATTGCGCGGCATTTGCGCCGGCGGGAGACCACTGCATGGCGACGATTATCATTCCGGAACCCAGTACCTTGAACATGCGGTAGCCGAGCATGTCGATCCACGCCTTGACCTGATAGGTATTCACGGGGTCGATGGGAACATACAGCAGCTCCTTCGAGGCCCGATTGATGGAGTAGGAAAGGCCGCGATCGCTCACCTTCATCATGACGGCGGTGACAAGCGTCGTCTGGACCAGGAACGCCGCTGAGGCGATGGAAACGAGCAGCGGCTGTATCAGCAATCCTGCCATCGCGCCCAGGCGGCGGTGCACGAACGGCGTGATACCCAGGTTGATCAGCAGCGAGACCAGGCTGAGCAGGCTGAAGAATTCGGAAATGACCTGGGTGCGCGCGTCACGGTCGGGAAACCTGTCGCTCACTTCAGTCAGAAACTGGTATTCGACCACCGGTTCGACCAGCTGCGAGAAACAGACGAGCACTGCGACAAGAATCAGGTAGCGACTCTTGAACAGGGCTGCCAGGCCCCGGCCGTTGATCACGGCGCGCTCCTCTTCCGGGACCTCGTCGAACAGTCCATGGCGCGAAATGAGGTACGTGAAGACGGCACAAAGCAGCAGCATGGCAGCGCAGGACAACAGGAGATCGGCCGTCTGCATCGGCGTGTACCTGAGCAGCGCGCTCGCAAGCACGCCGCCGGCAATGCCCCCCAGGATGCCGCCTGTCCCCACGAACCAGTAGCTGTTCTCCCCTTCGTTCAACCTCGTCACCGAGTTGCTGAGGCTCCAGAACTGCTCGACCAGGATGACGCTGAAGACGTCGACGAAGATGTAGAAAACGTAAATCAGCTCCACGGCCGCATTCCCGCGCACAAGCCAGAACATGGTAAGCACCACGGCGCAGACAACCAGGGATCCGTTCACCACACGTATGCGGGTATACCGTGCGACCAGGCGGTTGTAGACACCGATGAACGCCAGCAGTACGAATGCCGATCCGATCCAGACGTAGGGGAAGGCCTCGGTGCCGCCGAATTCGATGAGCAGCGAGCGGCTGGCCGCCTTCACCTGGTAGTAGGCGAGCACGATGAGCATGAAATTGAAAAACAGGGCCACGGAACGGCCGAGCAGCCTTGCGCGTGGGCGTGCCGCAAGACCCGGTGTCCCGGCTGCCGCGGAGATTTCGTTTGGTGGACCCACTACGCCAATGATAGATTAAAAACCAATGAGAGCACTCGCAGCGATATTCCTGGTGGCAAGCGTGGGGTTGGCGCCGGCGTCAATGGCGGCAGGGGGCGGCGATCCCGCCGACCTGCGTGACGCTGCGGACGCCACGTTGCAACAAAAGCTGGACGCGGCCATCCGCAGCCTGGGCCTCGATCAGGCCGTGCGGCAGGGTGCCCTGTGCGTGTCACTCGCCGACATCAGCGATCTGCAGCGGCCGCGCGTCGCCCAGGTCAACGGCGACGAGATGATGTATGCGGCGAGCCTGCCGAAGATCGGCATCCTGCTGGCGGCGTTCGTTGAGATTCAGCAGGGTCGGCTGCAGAATACGCCGGAATTGCAGCAACTCATGACCCGGATGATCCGGAACTCCTCCAATGAGGCGGCAACCCAGGTGATGAAGCGGGTCGGTGACCGTCGCGTCAACGAGATCCTTGCCTCCCCTCAATTCCGGCTATACGACCCGCACCTGAACGGTGGCCTCTGGGTGGGAAAGGAATACGGGGCGAGCGCCGCCTTCGAACGCGATCCCCTGCACAATCTCTCCCATGGCGCCACGGCCATGCAGGTGGCGCGCTTCTACTATCTCCTGGAAAGCGGGAAGCTGGTGAACCCGGACCTGACGCGGCAGATGAAAGAAGTGCTTTCGAAGCCCGCCATCGAGCACAAGTTCGTAAAGGGCATGTCCGGGCGCAATGTCGCGTTGTATCGCAAGTCGGGCACGTGGCAGCACTGGCACGCTGACAGCATGCTGGTGGAGTCGGCAAGCCGGACCTACATCCTGGTCGCGCTGTCCGATGATTCAAGGGGTGGTGAATGGCTCGCCCGGCTCGCGCCGAAAATCGATGACTTGCTGGCCAGCCTCGAGTTGGCCACGAACGCGGCGACGCGCCCGACCCGCGCCGGGACACCGGTCTCCAATACAGTTCCCGCCACGGCGCGCGCCGGCAGTTAGGGTGCCGGCGCCGCGGGTCCGTGGCGCCGTTCGATCAACCGGTGGATTTGGGTCGCCAGGGTCTGGTGGTCCACCGCTGAATTCTTCCTGAGCACGTTGGACATCATCGCAACCAGGTAAAACAGCCGCCGCGCGCCCGCCGGCGCTTCGACGATGGCCACAGAGTGCATCAGGTTCCTGACGTTGCCCTGGTACTGCATGCATTTGAATTCCGGTTCAGGCGCGCATTCATACAGCGAACCGCTCTTGAAATAGACGGCCGATTCATTCAACGCCGGCGACGACGCATAGCGGATCCGCCTCTCGGTGCTGTACAGCAGCCGCTTGATCTCCGTGGATGAAAACTCGTCCACGATGCGCCCCTGTTCCAGGCGCAACAGGAATCTCAGCAGCTCCCGCGACGTGGAGTGGCTCGAGGTGCCGGGGATCAGCCGCTTGCCGGCCGAGGTGAACAGGCTGCCCTGCCGGAACTGGCCGAGGTCCAGCCCGTTGCGCGTCACGGGGTCCTGCAGGAACTCCGCCAGCGCCCGGGACAGTTCCGGCTTCTGTGTCGCGGTGAAAAATTGCCGCTCCGCCTCCGCTGCGGGCGGGAAAGCGGCGCCGAATTTCCGCAGCAACACGCCCTGCTTGATGAGTACCGACGCCGCGGCATTGGCGCTGGCGGAGAGCATCCAGTCCATGAATTCCAGCAGCGTGCCGGTGTCGGTCGGTGCCAGCGTCTTCCGCACCAGGCGCTGGTTATCCCGATCCCAGCGCCGCACCGTGTGATGGTCGGACACCACGACCTCGCCGGCCACGACGGTGGTGTCCTTCAGCAGGCGCCAGCGCGCCTGCGTGTCGTCCGGATACATGTCAGCCAGCGCCTGGAACCACGCAATCGCGACCGCCAATTTGCCCACGCTGCCGGGGTTGGCGAGTTCTCCGGCCCGGTGCTCGCCGTAACGCGGTGCATCGAGGTCTGACAGGTCGAGCACAGCGAGGGAATATCGGTCGGCATTCTCACCCAGCAGGGCGGCCAGTTGTGCGCTGAATTCCGGGTCCACGTCCGGCACGTTCATGTCACGCCGCTCGAGCAGGCGCGGTCGGACCTGATCCAGTGGCAGCAGTGCCCCGGGCGGTTGCTTGGTCCCCTCGTCGATCCCCTCCTGGATGCGCCGGGCGGATTCCAGCCGGCCGATCCCTGTGTGCCCGTAACCATCGAGCGGATAGCCGGCCGCACCAGCGCAGGTAAGGACGGAGAGCAGGATGACAACGGCCCAACAGGCGTCGCCAGGCTTTCGTGTTCCTGTGTGCACGCACCTTTTCATTTCGGAATCCCGTCCAGTTCAACCAGGGTCTTGCGCATTTGTCCCGCATCCGGGTCGAGCGAGCGCAGGTAATCGCTGCCCGCGGCGGTGGGATTTTCCAGGAACGGGCGGACCTGGAACAGGTGCAGTTTGCCGCCGGCAAAGCCAAATTCCACATCGGCAGGGGTGGCCTGGCCGGATGCGTCGACGATGGCGGGGAATTTCTTGCCGAGTGTTGCACTGAATGCGCGCAGGATGCCGATTTCCTGGTCGCGAAGCAGGTAATCTGCGCCGCTTGCCGGCAGGACAGCGACACCGCCGGCGGGATCGATCTGGCGCCGGAACGGCGCGCTGGCCTGGGACATCAACCGGACTTCATTGCTGCGAAGGTGGATCCGCAGCGACTCCGCCGCCTGGTTGTCGACCGCTCCTCCCACGCCCTCGTTGATTGCCACGGACAACCAGTCCCGATCACCGGTATCCAGGTCGGCCGTGACCAGTACGCCGGATTTTTCCACGTCCGCCCCCTTGAGCAACAGGATGGCCGGGTACACGTGTTCGGGCTGTGTCATGCGCGACTGGCGCCAGGCGAAAGCGCGGGCCGAGAACGGCGAGGCCCACACCTGCCGGATCGCCGCGAAGATTTTTTCGACGCCGACGACGTTGGGCAACGTCAGGTTGAGTCCCGCGCCGGTGAAATCAGGAAGGTCCTCGACATTCGTATCGCTGCGGACGAACACCCCGTAGCTCCCGTCTGCACCAAAGCGTTGTTGCAGCCGCTGTCGCAGCGCGTTTTGCAACTCCTCGTCCAGACCCGCGCCGGAGATCCATTCGTATATGGCGCGCCGCAGCTTCTCGGTTTCCGCCGCGTGCTGCTCGCCGCCGGCGGGCAATTTCGCGATGCGGCGGTAATTACCGGCCATCCAGTCGAACATCGGCGTGGTGCCGTCCGGTGACGGACGTTCCAGCAGCTTGCGAAAGACGCCGAACGGAATCGCGATCCCCTCCGTGACCTCCGCGGGGAAATGATGTTTGAGCTCGCCCAGCTTCGCGGCCTTCGGTCCGACGATCCGTCCGGAATCCGCTGCGCGCAACCGCGAGAGGTCGACCAGTTCCCGGAATTTCAGGTCCAGCCGGGTCATGTCAAGATTGATAAACTGCGCCGCCGCTTCCTTCTGCTTTCGCAGCACCGGCGCAATTGCCTTGTTCTCCGCCATCAGCGCCACGGTTCCACCCGGACTCACGGCGAGGACCGTGGGCTTGTCCACCTGCGGCAACAGGGAGTCGAGCAGCGATTCATCCACGGCCGCGTTGGGTATGCCGAGACTGCGCGCCAGGATTTGCACGTGGGAAAGGGCATTACCCTCGCCGGCGGTGATGATGCCGGCGACCGGGGTCAGTTCCGCGGTTGTCTCCGGCAGCAGGTAAATGCCATCGCTGCGAAATTGCTCCGCGTGCAGTTTGCGCCCGTCGCGCAGGATGCCCTGCGCGAGTCCCGGGTTCACGGCCTTGATCCCTGCGCCGATTTCCTTGCCGAACAATTGTGATCGGACACCGGCGAGCCGGTTCCCGTCCCGCACCAGGCCATCTACAAGCGTGGAGTAGAGCAGCAGGGGACTGCCGCGCAGTTGATCCTGGT
>Ga0315910_10002220_pt1 | contig 17279 bp, 16 predicted proteins | sample EdamamesoilMG_FD_204470 | JGI IMG/M metagenome (GOLD analysis project Ga0315910, IMG submission 204470) | Garden soil microbial communities collected in Santa Monica, California, United States - Edamame soil | ecosystem: Environmental > Terrestrial > Soil > Garden | place: USA: California... | reverse complement strand
GTCGACGCCGAGATCGGGCGGCTGAGCCTGATCCGGGACGGTCTGCGCCATGCGTCGCGTTGCACGGCGCCCGACATGCTGCAGTGCCCGCACTTCCGGCGGGTGCTGGCGCGCGCCGCGCGGGGGCGGTTGCCCACGCCCGACGCGCCCTCGCGGCGGGCGTCGAAGCGCCGCCCGCGTCGCGGCTGAGCGCCGAGCGGAGCGGCCGCCCAGGTCGCCGCCACGACGAAAGCGAGGGCGCGTCGTGTGGGAGCGCCAAATCCGCACGATCTAGAGATCGAGGCAGCGAAGGGCACTCGAAGGGCAGCGACGGCCCGCGCCGTGGCTGCCCACTCGCCGAGACGAGAGCGTGAGGCTCAGCCGAAATTGAGGCTCAGTCGGCTTTACACGTGACGTGCACGTCGTTCGGATAGGCGGCGCCGTGGCCCGTCTCCAGCAGCGACTTGAGGCTCATCAGGAAGAGGGCCCACTTGGTGCTGCAGTGGTGCATGAAGCGGCTCGCTTCCTTCCAGCCTTGATGCTGGAACAGCACGGCGGTGTGCTCTCCGTCCTGCTCGAGGTCGAAGCGCACGCGTGAGCCGAGCCATTCGCTCGGCCCATCCACCACCTGCCACAGCACCCGCTGGCCCGCCTCGCGCTCGATCACCTTCATGTGAATGAAGCCACGGCTTCCAAAGCGGAACTCGATGACCCCGCCGAGCTCGAAGCTCCCTTGCGTGTCGGTCGTCCACCAGCGGGCGAGCCCGTCGCGAGTGGTCAGGGCGTCGTAGGCCTTGGCGGCGGAGGTCTTGGCTTCGATTCGGTGCAGAATATCCGGCATGGGTCTGTTCTCCGTAGGGACGACCGTGAGGTCGTCGTTCTACGAGGAACGTAGGGCGCCGGCGGGGTGGGCGGAGAGTGACATGTTTGGCGCGATTTCGAGAGGCGACGGGCGCCCCTCGATCACGCCTGGCTCAGGGGCAGCCGACGAGGCCGTTCTCGGCGGCGCAACCCATGACGGTCAGCAGCTCCGCGTCGACGTCATCGAGCGTGGGCAGGCCCAGCTCCGCCGCGGATTGATCGGTGGGGGCGGCGCAGCTGCCGTTCTCCCGCATCTCCAGCATCGAGCCTGACGCTTCCATCTGGAATGACGTCTGCTGGAACGCGGTGTCCCAGCACTCGACGAAGCGAGCCGGCGCCGCGAGGTCGCCCTCGCTGAGCCGCACCTCGGCGCGGCCCAGGCCGCGATTGACGAAGTAGGCGCCGTACTCGAAGCGCTCGGTGCCCGCCGACGCCGGCGCCGCATCTTCGAAGCAAGACTCCGAGCTCGTGCCGCAGAGGTTCGCGAGCACGTCCGAGTCGAGGAAGTCGACCCGCACGTCGTCCGTGCCCTGGAAGCGGCCGTAGAAGTAGTCGACGTCGATCGGGGTCTCGCCTGCGTCGGCGTCGTCGGGCACGAAGTCGCGGAACGCCGCCAGGTTGTAATAGGCCTCGCCTTCGGCGGCCGTGTCGTGCCCGAACAAGGTCACGAAGCGCCCCCGACCCGTGCTCTCGGTGTCGCCCCCGTTGTCCGCCTCGAACGCACGGTTCGCTTCCACATCCCAGAGCGCGACCCCCACGCCCAGATCGGGATCGGCCGCGTCCGGCGTCGCACCGCCCAGGATCACCGGCGTGGCGTCGTCGAGCGAATCACCCGGCGTCCTGACCAGCATGTACGAGTAAGCGAAGTCCGCGCCGGCCTCGTTCTCCGCCACCACCAGCGCCAGCTTGCCCACGCCCCGCTCATGCTCCCAGGGACCCCAGACGAAACGCCGCTCCGCCAGGTCGTAATACGACGGCTCGAGCTCCGAGATGGCACGCAACGCCCGCACCAGGGCTCGCACCGGGCGATTCACGTTACGCGCGAGATCGACCCCAAACGAAGCGAGCACCGTGGACCCCGGCCGCGTCTGCGCGCCAGTCTGAGACAGCTCCGGCTCCGACGCGCTCAGACGCTCCTCGCTCGGTAGCGCACGCCGATGTGCAGCCAGCGTCTCGCTGCTGTAGGTGTCGCTACCCTCCGCGTCGTCACCGCTTCCGCAAGCGAAACAGAAGGCGGGCAACAAGACCAGGCCGGCGTGTCGTTTCATGGGGGAGCTCCTTTGGACCCAGTAGCGGCTTCGAGCCGCGGGTTGCGGGAACGAACGGATGGGGAGGGCGTGACTGAAGCGGGGGAGCTGGGGCGGGGTATCCGAGAGACAGTGCGACGCATCGTCGAGGAACGAGGAATTGCCCATTGTTCACGTCGAGATGGGAGCTTGTGCGATGTGCCTCAGTGAGCCAATGCCGCTGTTCTGGCGAGCGCTTCGGGGATGGAGCGCCACAGGGCGCACCGAGGCCGTCGAGAAGCCCACGACGGGTTGACGGCGCGGCGGTGGCGCCAGGTCGCTTGCAGCGACCGCTAGAATGATGAGCGGCGCAAGCGTGTCATGGCGTCCGTTCCTTGCGCTCAGTAATCGTTGAATGAGAGCCAGCGAATCTCTTGAACCTGAATCGGCGGCACACTTCGCAGTCGGAGCGCGACGACTCTCCGAGCCTGGGGAAAGTCGGGCCCGGGAGGAACAGGCTCGGCGCGGCTGAGGCAGATTTCGTCACCCGCATGCATGCCTGGTCGAAGCAGGTACGTTGCGTGCTGGTCGTCTACGGCTTCACCTTCGAGGACATGCGGCAGTCCGTTGAGCAGCACGACGTTCTTCCTGGCGTCCTCCATGTAGACAGCCGCCCCGGTGTGCAGGCAGAAATACTGGCCGTGCCGCCCTCCGCTTCGTAGCGGCGCGGGCGGCTCGATCGTTTGCCATTCGCTCGTCAGCGCCACCGGACCAGAGACAGGCTGCTCGATCGAGCACGCATGAGTGAGCAGAGCTCCAACGAGGAGGACGGTCGCGGTGAGGCGGGTGCATGTCCGCTCTGAAGCGGTTTCGCGCTGGCGTGAGCGAGCCATGGTGTTCTTGGCCAACTCTATGCGGGGGGCTGTCTCATCGAAAGCACCCTTCGGTGGTTTCCGCGTCGTGCTCGGGACCGAGCTGGCCGGCACGGTGGGTCTCTCAGAGAATACGACGGGCTGAGTTTGTGCGTGACCGTCAGAGTGCCTCCTCGCTCTGGTCGAGCGCCAGGTAGCGCTGGCGGAAGCTGGCGATCCAGGGGTGGTGCCGGTCGTTGGCGATGGCTGCCTGCCAGCTCTCGATCAGTTGATCCAGAGGCTGGTCGATGAAGGTTTCGTCGCCTTCCGTGAGCAGTCGCTCGTAGCCGGCGACGATGCTGGCGCAGGACTGATCCAGCGGATGTCGCACCAGTACCAGCGCTCCGTGGGCGTAGCGCTGGGCGGGGTGGTCCCGTAGCGCGACGGCAAGGAGGTGGTCGCGCCACAGCTGGTTGTGAGCGATGGCTGAGGCGCTGGCTTCGGCCTCTCGTCGCCATGGTGACGTGGGGCCGCTCATCCAGCGACGATAGGCTGGGGTGTCGTGGACGTTCTGCGAGAACGGTTCGGTCAGCTTGGTCTCGATCCCGACGAACGCACGCCGGCCGTCGCGGTGTTGGTACTCGATGAATGCGTCGAACGAGGTGCCGTCGGCGAGGTATTCTCGAGCGGGCTCGGGAGCGTGCTCGAGCTGGATGGACAGCACGCGCTCGACCTGGAGGCTGGGAATACACTGGAGGAGACGGGTGGCTAGCGCGGCGTCGTGCACGAGCGGCCCGAACAAGTTGAAGCACATGGGCTGGCTCGACAGCATGTTGTGCAGGAGTCGGAACGGCTCGACGCTGCGTCCGCCGTGGCGCAGCCTCGCGCGAGCCACTTCATGGATTTCGGGCGTCAAGAAGTTGCGCCCGAGCTGGGCATCGTTCGCTTGCAGCATGTTGCCCAGGATGCGGCTCGACTGGGGCTGGGGCCCCGTGCCTGCAGGCAGGCGAAGCACCGCCGAGCGGTACCAGCTCTGGTGCCTCCGCATGCGTGCGGTAAACGGTTTGTCGCGCGGATTCTGGGGTCCGAGATCGATGGCGGCCCCATTCATCCCCATTGTCGCGGGAGCGTCGTCATGGTGCACGGGAGCCGGCGAGGGAGGCGAACACCGAGACAGTCGATTGCGCCAGAGGGCGCCCCGCGCATTGGAGCGAGCCTCGGCTCGCCTGACGTGCGGGCATTGTTGCGACAGGTACTTGCCCACCCAGGCGTTGTACTGAGTGTGGGATGATTGCTCGGGGTGCCCGGCCAGCATGTCGGCATGCTGCGAGAGGTCCATGGTGCGAAAGTGTTCGCCGAGGTCGCGCAGGCACTGCCGAACGATCTCGTCTCGAAATGTCTGTGTCATGGGTGGTTTCGTCTGTTCTCGCGCGCTGTGCAATCCCCGCCCGCCACCCGGAGAGCAACCACACGGGCGGCGGGCGGGAGCGCGTTCAAATAGTGTGGAGCCCGAGCATGACAGGCTATGTCGCGTCGCCCTTTTGGGGCGGAAGATACTGGGCGAGCGCCTGCTCGAGCCGGAGCCGGACACGCTCGATGAGCGCGTGAGGGGTCTCGACGCGCACATGCTCTCCCATGCCCAGCACCCACTCGGTCACCTCTTCGAGCGCTCCGAGTTGCATCGTGAGAATCACCGAGCCGTCCGGCTGTTGCTCGAGCGTCTGCGTCGCGTGCCAGGCGCGCTCGCGCACGGCGCTCGCGTAGAGGGGGTCAACGCGCAGCCGTACATGGTGTGATTCCGTGCCGTTCCAGATCCCGAACGCGCTCTCGAAGTATTCGCTCGGCCGAAAGTCGAGCGGATATGTGCACGGCGCGGCGTCGGTCTCGACCCGCACGCTTTCGATGCGGTCGAGAGAGAGCAGGAGCCGGCGGGTCTCGTGCGGGGTATCGGTGTTCAGCAGATCGACCACGAGGTAGACTCCGCCACGATGCAGAACGAGGCACAGGGCCTGGACCCGCATCGGTCGCGGCGCGGAGCCCTGAGCTCGTTGGCGAGGCGACAGATACGTGAGCTCGATGGGCCGTTGCCGCAGCAACCCGTCGACCATCGCCTGCAGGGTTTGCATCTGCCGAGGCTGCTGCCGGTAGAGCTTTTGACCGCTCTCCGTGACGTGCACGCGATGCTCGAGGTCGTCCAGGTTGTGCTGGTCCTTCAGAGGGAGGGAGCGGCGCAACTGTGAGAGCAGCGGGGCGACCTGGCCGGCGATCTGCGCGCCAGCGAGATGGGCGATCGCACGGGCGCCGAGCAGCACGCCCAGGACACTCCAGATGTCCATTCCCCAGTTGCGCGCGGCCTTGGGTAGACACCAACCGGGGGTTGGGCCGTCCGCGGGATGCAGCTTCCCGATCTCGCGAAGAATCGCGAGATCTCGCTGCAGAGTGCGCTTGTCGATGCAGAGGCTGTCGGCGAGCGCGTCCGAGGGGCGAAGAATCTCGCCGCGGTTCGCGCGATCGTACAGGTTGAGCAGGCGCACCGCCTGGGAGTACTTGGCCGCTGGTCTGCCGCGGTGCATGGTCGTACAGAACGGTCGGCGATGAGGGCGCTGGACGGCGTTCGTGCTCGCTGACGTGCCACATCGAGACGCCGTGGATGCGCCGCGCTGGTTGGCTGCGGCCGCCCGCGATGATCACGTGGGCGAGGCTCAGGACTCCGGCGTTCTGAATGAGCTGGAGCGCCGCGTGCTCGCGGTGAATGGTGCGAGGCGCGGAGACGCGTCGTGAGAAGCATGAGCGTGGGCGACGATTAAACTGATCTGGTGTTCAGTGTTTGCTACTCTCGAGGCATGCGCGGGATGCGGGATATCGAGCGCGTCGACGCGAGGTTGGCATCGCTCGCCCGAGAGGAGGGCGCGCTGCGGTTGCGCCTCGGTCAGGTGCTGGAGGTGCTGGGGCGGGGCGCCGTTTTCGATCTGGGTTTCTCGTCGCTGGGTGCGTACGCGCTGGAGCGTTGCGAGCGAAGTGTTCGCTGGGTAGAGGCGGCCCGCTGTCTCGCGCGTCGGGTGGAGGCGCTGCCTGAGCTGCGCGGGGCCATGGCGTTCGGACAGGTTTCGTGGACCATGGGTGAGGTGTTGGCGCGGGTCGCGACGCCAGCGGACGAGGCGCGTTGGCTCGAGCTGGCCGAGGGCCGCACGGTTCGCCAGGTGCGGCTGAGCGTGGAAGAGGCGGCGTCCCTGGGCTGCGCAAGGGCGAGGATGAAGACGCAGGGGGCCGCAACGCTCGACCCGTCGGTCGCGACGGCCGCCATGCCGCGGGAGGGGGATGGCGAGCTGGGTGATTGGGCGAGCAGCGATGGCGCGCTCTGCAGCCTGACCTGCACGGTCGCTCGCGAGGACGCCTGGTTGTTCGAGGCCACGTGTTATCTGCTGGATCCACGCTCGCGGAGGGGTTCCAGATGTCTGCGGGTGCGCCGCGTCGGGCGGTGGCGCCTGCTCATGCGCTGGCCGAGTGACGCTTCGGCTGCGTGTGTCGCGCGACACGTTTGCGTGGTGGCGGGGTCTCGAGGCGCAGGCCCGCCGCTGGTTGCCGCGTGGTGTGAGCTGGCTGCGCTTCCTGTGCCTGGCGTTCTGGCAGGGTTGGCGCCACCTGATCCGCGCGAGCGGCACGGCCGCGCACATTCGCTGGGAGCTTGGCCCTCGAGGCGCGCCGTGTGTCGTCGTGCACGGGCGGGAGCGGATGGTGGCCTGATGAGCGCACGCACGCGCGCGTGACGCGCGATGGCCGCACCGGCAGCGCGGAATCTTTCACCCCGGCGGGGAATCTTCTCGGGGGCCGCCGACGTAACGCACGTGAACGTCACGAGGTCTAACGATGCGATCTTTTCGATGCATGCGTGCCGGTGCGGCTCAGGGTCTTCGGCATGTCCGCAAAATTAATATGGCTCTGCAGTGTCCCGCGAGCCACGCGGGTGTGCGCGGATCGCACGGTGCCTAAACGCCTCTGATCGCCGCGTCATGACTTCACCCGAGCAGGTGACGGTGTTGATTGGTCACGCCATTGGAGCGTGAGACGAGCAGAAGTGCTGGGCTCGACATCACGATGCCGGGGGGCACTCTTGAGTCTGACGCCGGCGTACGGCGCGCCGTATGGACGGCGAACGGTACCCACCGAGAGAAGGCAGGAACATGAGTACACTAGACGTTAGCCATCGATCTCACGCTGGCGAGGGGCGAGCCAAGCCGCGCCTCGGGATCGTGATGCCGCGGCTGACCCATGAGCAGATGCTCGCCATCTTGCGCGAGAGCGGCGTGCCGGACAGCGATGCGCGCCGCTGGGTGGAGCACGAGGCGAGGCTCGCGCGCGACGTCTCGGCCGGCGAAGGCTGAGCGGAGAGGTGTCAGCGCGCTGACGTCCGAGCGTTTGGTCTGGCGCGGGGCGCGCTCGATGCGCTGGATGACGTGCGCCGCCGGTTGCCGGGAGGTACGCTTGGCAGATGAAGGCGGCGCTGACGTCGAGCCTGTCACTGCTGGCCATCGTGCTGACGGTCGCGCCCGCGGACGCGGAGCGGCCGAAACCTCGGCGCGTCGCGCGCGCTGCGCTCGTTCGGCATGCGGCGCCCGCGCCGGTCGCGCCGCTCGACGTCGCCGCGGGTTGTGTGCCGGTGTGGGTCGTCGAAGGCCGGCAGACGCGCCGTCTGCCGGATCGCTGTCCCAAGCCTCAGGGGGCTCCGACGGCCGGAGCGCTGGCGTCCGCGCCCCCGGCGGCTGCCGTGAATGCGGCAGCCCCGCGGCGCGCTGCGAAGAAGAAGCCGCCGGCAAAGTGTGCGCGCTTTCGGACGTGGATCGACGCCAACGGCGTGCGCCGCTCGAGCCCGGCATGCTCGTGAGGGACCTCTCGATCTGACGGAGCGCGACCTGGTCGCGCCTGCCCAGAGCGTTCCTGCCAGGGTTGCTGCGGTGCGGCAGGGTCACATTGAGGCCGCTGCGGGCGATATGGCCGCACCGACATCAGCTCCGTTCGGATGACAAAACGGGCGATCACGGGCGAGGTCGCTCGCGACGGGACCGGTGACGTTCCGTCGATCCGCGTATGGCTCGGCTGCATGCGTCGGGCCGCTGACGCCGTCGTTTGCGCCAATGAGGGTTCGCTTGCCAAGACCAGCTCGACTGCCATGGGCGATGGCCGCCCTGCTGGCGCTCATCGGTCTCGACTGCTCCGACGCCGACGGGGGGCCGGTACTGGTGGTCAAGACGGCGGCGCAGCAGCCGATACGGGATGACCTGGGGGTCATCGTGCTGATTCAGTCCCGAGGCGGCGCGTGGCTGGAGCTCGAGGTCGGTGGAGGCACGCTCTCCAATGGCCGAAGTCAGGCCTGCCTCCCGGCGCCTCAGGCCGAGCCGTTCAGCCAGACCATTGCGACGGAGATCGTCTATCCGATTCAGGTCGAGAGTGTCATCACGGTTCGCTTGTTTGCGGACCCGGGAGAGCGGAGCGCGATGTCCGACGCGGGGGCTCGTGCCGAGACGGGCGCGTGTGGCATCGAGGGCGAGCCGCTGCGCGAGGTTACAAAACCGATAGCGCGACTCGTGACCGCGCTCGGGGGCTCCGGTGGCTCCTCTGGCGCCGGAGGCAGTGGCACGGGCGGTGCGGGAGGTGGTGGCGGTGCCGTCAATGGCGGCGCAGCCGGAGCTGCCGGAGCGGAGCCCGATACGTCCGACGCGGGACCCGACGCCTCAGACGCCGGAGATGCACCATGAGACCACCCCGGCATGCAGCATTGGGGGCGGCGCTCGCCGCCCACTTCGCCGCGGTGTCGAGCTCCGCGCAGACGGCCGAAGCGTGTCGTGACTCGTTGCGAGGCGCGAAAGCGTCGACGTACTCGGACGGACCCGCTGGCGCCGAATATGACAAGGCGGACTGCGCCGATCGGGATACATACTGTGTCGGCCCAGACGGCTTTCCGCTGCCGATGGAGGAAACGGACCCGGCCCTCGTGGCGGGCTCGAAGCTGAAGGTCAAGTTGTTCGGTCCCGCGAGCTGTGCGGAGCTACTCGGAGTCGCGGTCGACCGCCAGCAGAGCCGGGTGCGGCTGTTTCGCAGTCCCGACCCTGGCGGCGATGGCCAGAAGAAGGCGTCGAGCGAAGGGGCGATCCAGCTCCTGGCCACGACGGTGGTGGCGACCGACGCCCAAACGGATTCCGTGACCGTGCGCGTCTATCGGACCGATGTCACGCACGGCATCGACGGGATCACCCTCGAAGTCCGCCACGAGCGCTACTTCCTGGACGTTGGTTTGCTCGTCGCGTTCGCCTACGGGTACCAGCAGGTGTCTCCGGCGCGCCTGCCGGGATTGAGAGACGAGTTCATTCGAGAGACAGACACGATCCGCCCGGCTGCCGCCATTACGGTCAACTACTTTCCGTTTGGGCAGCTCTCTGAGCCGCGCTTCACCGGTGTCCACGGCCTGGGTGTACAGGCGGGTATCGGCGGGGATCTCGACCCGATCGATGACGAGTTTTACATGGGATTGATCTACGAGCCCGTGCCCGGCGCCGGCGTCAGCGCCGGCGTCGCATTGCTGCAAATGCAGAAGCTTCAGCCCGACTATCCGTCGGGTGTGCTCATCGACCCAGGCGACGTCCCGCGGGACACCTTTCTCGGGGCGCGTCCCTACGTGGGTGTCAGTCTGAACACCGAGGTCTTCGAGACCGTGATGAAAGCGGGAGCCAAGGCGCGTGTTCCGGACTAATCCGCTCTGCGTGCTGGGCGCGACGCTGCTGCTCGGGTGCTCGGCGAGCGTCTGCGATCCGCCGACCCGACCCAAGCGAAGCGCCGCAGACGCGCTGTTTCCAGAGCTCGGCGGAGCAGGGGGCAACGGCGGTGCATCGACAGGGGGCGCTAGCGCGGGCACGGGTGGCACTGGCGGGACCGGGGGCGGCGGCGGGACTGGTGGCAGCGGCGGGGGAGCCGGCGGCTCGGCACCTGCAGCCGGGGTCGGCGGCGTTGGCGGAGCAGCAGGCGGGGCCGTCCCGGCAGCGGGTGGCGGTACCGGGGGCGGCCCGGCAGGGGGAGCGGGCGGCAGCGCCTGAGACGCGCCTGGCGTCGCGGTCCGTTCAGAACACTGGAGTGGGTGCCAGCACGGTGTAGGTGACGAAGGTGGGGTTGGCCTGGACGCCGACTTTGCCGAGTGGATCGCCGTCGCTGCTGATGCCGGTGATCTCGACGAAGCCGGGGGGGATCCGGATGAAGCCGCCGACGCCGCTCGCGTCGGTCTGGATGGCGGTGTTGCTGATGACGCCGCTGTCGAAATAGAGGGGGTAGGCGAGGTCTTCGTGCTCGGCGACCTGGAGCGTCACGCCGGGGGCTGGCCTGCCGTCGCAGTCGGTGACGGTCATGAAGACGGAGCCGGTGCCGGGCGCGAACTCGCCGCCTGCGGCGTCGAGGATGAGGGGCAGCGCCGCGGAGGGATAGAGCTGGAGCGGGATGGGTTCTGTGAGGTCGGCGACCAGCGGGGGATTGAAGAACCACATGACGGGGAAGTAGATCGGGACGTCGCAGGCGGGGGTGGGCACCTCGGGGTCGCACTCGGGGGCGAGCTGGCAGAGAAAGCCGGCGGCGTTGCCGAAGGCGTTGCTGTCGAAGCAGGGCGCGAGCGTCGTCGACACCTGGAGGTAGCCGTCGAAGCCCTGCGGGCCCATGGGCACGTCGACCTCGATCAGGCCGCCGGTGTCGCGGATGTTCGTGACGCGCGGGTTGTTGCAGCCGATGTCGAGCTTGTCGCACACGCGGGCGCTCAGGCCCGTGACGGGGATCGTGCAGTTGGAGATGAAGTCGCAGGCTCGAAAGCGCGCGGTCGCCGTCGGGGCGACGGGCGCGAGGGGGGCGCTCGCGCCTTCGATGCAGCGCCAGGGGCCGGAGGGGGCCAGCGCGAGGGAGTCGGTGCTCGGGATGTCGAGCACGTCCGCGCAGCTGGCGAGCGCGGTGAACGAGAGCAGCGCCACGGCCATGCCGGCCGCGTTGGGGGCGCTCACCATGTACCGCCGAGCTCCAGAGCGAGGCCACCCGGGCGCTGGCCGACGGCGAGCTGGAGGCCTTGGCTGGCGGTCTGCCGCGGAGCGTCGCTCGGGCGATCGCCGAGCCAGAAGTAGCAGACGGCGCCGAGCGCGAGCAGGGCGCCGCCCGAGGCGAAGGCGATGGTGGAGACCGTCGCGTGGTCGGATGCGCTGTCGGCCGCGTGGATGCCGCGCTGCTCGCTGCACACGTTGTCGGGGCAGATGTCGCGCACGGTCTCCGTCTCGTTCATGGCGGCGATGCCGTAGCCGGTGCCCACGCCGAGCGCGACGACACCGGTGATGCCCAGGATCACGCCGGTCACCTCTGCTGGGCGCCAGCCGGAATCCGCCGCGAACGACGCCGTGTCGGCGCGCGCGTCGGGGGCTGGCCCGGCCGCTGGCGCGACGGGTTCGGGCGCCGGGGAACGCGACGCCGCGAGCTCGGCGTCGCGCAGGGCGACCAGGCGCTCGTTGGCGATCTGGATGCGGTCGGTGACGGCGCCGGGGTCCGCGATGTAGCGACGGTAGAAGCTGATCGCGAGGGGGCGATCGCCGAGCTTCGCGTCGTAGATGCGCGCCACGTTGTAGAGCACGTCGGCGCTGGGCGCCGCCTTGTAGGCGTCGAGGTAGAGCGCGACGGCCTCGGCGAATCGCTTGTCTCGATAGGCCTCGAAGGCCTGGGCGGCCTTCTGCTCGGCGACGGCGACGTCGGCGTTGGGCTCGGGGGCATCGGCCTGACGTGCGCTCGCCGGGCTGGCGAGCAGCGCGAGGAGGCTGGGGACGAGCAGCAAGGACGACCAACCGGGGGGGCGAGATGGCATGCTTTGTACCTGCTTAATCGAGCACCTGCACCCGAGGTGCCTGCACCTCGATGAGCTCTACTCGTGGGGTTCTTACGGGCTTGGCCTGAGCGGGCGGATCGGTTGCCAGGGCGCGCGCTCTCGAGGGCGCTGAGGCCGCGGCGCGCGGGCGCGTGACCCGCCTTGGAGGCTCGGGGGCATCGCGCTCGGCGACGAGGTTCAGCAGCACGCGCCCGGCGGGCGGACTCTTCCGGAAGAAGAGCGTCTTGCTCTCGTGCCCGGGCGCCGTGAAGCGCAGCTCGTGCAGCATCCCGTCGTCGATCGCCGCGAGCTGCAGGCCCCCCCTGCCCACGAGCTCACGATCGAGCCAGATCTCCGCGTGCGCCGGCTCGACCTCGATCGACACGAAGGGGATCGGCTCGAGCTCGCGGGGCCTGGGCGACACGGGCTGCTCGGACGGGCTCGCGGCGGGGACAGGACGGGGCAGCGGATCGGGCCCGGAGGGTGGCGCGGGCGGCGGCTGCGCGGCGCTCGGGTGGGTGACGGTGCTCGTCGCCCGCAGCCGACCCACCGCAAAACCGGCGACGGCCAGCGCAGCGACGACGAGCGCGCCGGCGACATAGCTGCTGCGCCAGGCGCGCTTGCGCGGCGGCAGTCTCCCAGCACCGGGCGGCGCTGCCGAGGCGCTGTCCGCGACGGGGGCGATGCTCTCCGCGAGCAACAGCGCCAGCTCTGCGAAGCGGTCTTTGCGTGGGGCACCGGCCTGCGGCGACGGGGCCGCGGCGACTTGCTCCGGGGCTGCCGAGTCAGGCGTTGGGTCACCTTCGCTGACATGCAGCAGCTGAGGTGTGGGCGTGGCGACCCGGCGGGGGCGCTGCACCGGGTCGAAGTCTATCGTGACGGCACCGGACGAGCACGGCAGCATCTCGGCGAGCGCGCCTTCCGCGATACGTCCCTCCCACTCGGCGTCGATGATCTGCCCCGCGCTGCACCAGATGTTGCCGCTGCCGTCGTCCGTGTGAACGCGCAGCGTGGCATCGGAGCGGTTGGCGTGGATCCAGCGCAGCCAGCCATACAGCGAGAGGTGGCCTATCGCGGACGTGAAGCCCACCGAGCGCGGCTCACCTTCGGGCGTAGCCGCCGAGAGCTCCTCGGGCGCCGATTCATTCTGTTGCTCGCGCGTGTCGAGCCGAGCCAGCTTAGAGACAGGGTTCTCCATATCTCCCAACGCTTGGTGCGAAGGGAGTGTCCCCTTCCTCTTCGCCCCGATCGGCCTGAGTGTAAGCGTTCGTGAGCGGCCATTCAAACCTCTCGCGTCGCCGATCGGCGCGTGACGCACGATAAAATGACAGGGCAATATCGCCCCGCTCGCGCCGCCTCGGTGCTTTTGCTGATTTCCGACGTGGGACGGCTTAAACGCGGGCGTGAGCGATCCGTTACAGGCCGTCACTCGTAGCGTAGCGCCTGGATCGGATCGAGCCGCGAGGCCTTCAACGCTGGGTACAGGCCGAAGCCGATCCCGACCAGGGCGCTGAAGACCACCGCCAGCAAGGCGAGCGCGGGGTTGATCGACACGGGCCAGCCGAAGCTGGCCGCCAGCCGCGCGGCAACACCGATGCCGAGCAGCACTCCGAGCGCTCCGCCCGAGCACGCCAGCGCGCAGGCCTCGACCAGGAACTGGCCGAGGATGTGCTGGGGCTTGGCGCCGAGGGCCACACGCAGCCCCACCTCGCGCGTGCGCTCGGTCACGCTCACCAGCATGATGTTCATGATCCCGATCCCGCCGACGGCGAGCGACACGGCGGCGATGGCGGAGAGCAGCGTCGTGAGCGTCTCCGTGCCGCGCGCCTGAGCGTTGGCGATCTCGACCAGGTTGCGGATGGAAAAGTCGTCGTCGGCGGCGGCGTCGAGGTGGTGGCGATCGCGCAGCAGCGCGCTGACGGCGGCTTGCACGCGCGGCACCTCGCTGGCCGTGCTGGCGCGGATGAAGATAACGCCCGACAGGAAGTTGCCGAGCCCGCGCTGGAGCTTGCCCTGGAACGTCGACACCGGCACGAACGCGCCGTCATCGTAGTCTTGCCCGCTCGTCGACTGGCCCTTGGGCGAGAGCACGCCGATCACCTCGAACGGCACGTTGGCGATGCGCACGCTCTGCCCGGTTGGGTTGCTGCCGGGCCCGTACAGCTGGTCGGCGACGGTGCGGCCCAGGATGACGACCTTGGTCTGGCCGTCGAGGTCCGAGGACGTGAACGACACGCCGCTCGCCAGCGGCCAGTTGCGCAGCTCGAAGTAGTCGCTGGTGGTGCCGTAGACCTGCGTCGTCCAGTTCTGGTCGTCGCTGGCCAGCGAGGTCGCGGTCCGCAGCACGGGCGCCGCGCTCGCCACGCCGGGCACGTCGCTCTGGATCGCGCCGAGATCGGACCACGTCAAGCTGGGCTGGCTGCCGAAGCCGCCGCGCACGCCGCCGGCCGTGGTCGCGCCCGACATCACCACCAGCAGGTTGGTGCCCATCGCCGCGAAGCTCTCCTCGACGTTCGCCTTGGCGCCCTCGCCGATGGCGACAACGGCGATGACGGCGGCGACGCCGATGATCACGCCCAGCGCGGTCAGGAACGAGCGCAGGCGATTGGCCCACAACGCCCAGAGCGCGACGCGGAACGTCTGCAACACGTTCATGACGCTGCGCTCGCTTCCGTCGCCAGGGCGCGCAGGGGCGCGCTGCGTCGCTCGTCGGACGCGACGCGGCCGTCGCGCAGGGTGATGACGCGCGCGGCGTACTCCGCGATGTCGGGCTCGTGGGTGACCAGCACCAGCGTGATGCCGGAGCGGCAGAGCTCCTGGAACAACGCCATCACCTCCAGGCTGGTACGGGAGTCGAGGTTGCCCGTCGGCTCGTCGGCGAGGATGATCCGCGGACGATTGACCAGGGCGCGCGCGATGGCGACGCGCTGCTGCTGGCCGCCCGAGAGCTGGTTCGGGTGGTGGTCCAGCCGCTGGGCGAGGCCGACGCGCTCGAGCGCGGCGGCGGCGCGCGCGCGGCGCTCGCGAGCCGGCACGCCAGCGTACACGAGCGGCAGCGCGACGTTCTCGAGCGAGCTCGTGCGCGGCAGCAAGTTGAAGCTCTGGAACACGAAGCCGAGCCGCTCGTTGCGCACCTCGGCGAGCTCGCCGCGACCCAGCCGCGAGACGTCGCGGCCCGCCAGGACATAACGCCCGGCGCTCGGGCGGTCGAGGCAGCCCATGATGTTCATGAGCGTGGACTTGCCCGAGCCGGAGGCGCCCATGATGGCGACGAACTCGCCGCCGGTCACGGCCAGGTCGATGCCCTGGAGCACCGGCAGCGTGAGCTCGCCGAGGGGGTAGCTCTTGAAGACGCGCTCGAACCGGATCAGGGCGCCGCTCGCTTCGATCATGACGGGCCTCCTTCAGAACAGGCGCGATGGACCGGCGCCACGCGAAGCGTGATCGCTCGGCGGCGCGCCCACGACCAGCCGCTCTCCTGCGTGCACGTCGCCGTCCAGCAGCTCGCTGAAAGAGCCGTCGGTGACGCCGGTACGGACCGGGACGGCGCGCAGCTCGGCGCCGTCGGCCACCCAGATTTGCCGCTGATCGGGCGCCAGCGCGGGCGGCGCGGGGCGTGACGGCGTGCCCGCGCGAGACGCGGGCGCCGGCCGGAAGCGCAAGGCGGCGTTCGGGACGCGGACCGCGTCGTCGCGCTCGGCGTACACGAAGCTCACGTTCGCCGTCATGCCCGGCCGCAGGGCGCCATCCGGGTTGTCGACGTCGATCACCGCGTCGTACGTGACGACGTTCTGTAGCGTCTGCGGCGCGTTGCGGATCTGGCGGACGGTGCCCGCGAAACGCCGCCCCGGGAAGGCGTCGACGCCGAACGTCGCGGCCATGCCTGCGCTCAGCTTGCCGACGTCGGCCTCGGCGACGTTGGTGTCGACCTGCATGTGCGCCAGGTCCTCGGCGATCGTGAACAACGTGGGCGCCTGCAGCGAGGCGGCGACGGTCTGCCCGACGTCGACGCTGCGCGAGATCACGCTGCCGTCGATGGGCGAGACGATGTTGGTGTGATCGAGGTTCAGCTGGGCCTGGTGCAGCGCGGCGCGCGCCTGCGCGACCGCGCCGTCGGCCGCCTGAACCGCGGCTCGGGCGGCCGCGGCGTTGGCGATGGCCGTGTCGCGATCGGCGAACGCCAGCACTTGCTGCTCGGCGAGCTCTTCGTCGCGCGTGGCCTGGCTGGCGGCGTCGGCGGCCTGAGCTCGCGCCTTGGCGAGGTTGCCCTCGGCCGCCACCAGGTTGGCGCGCGCTTGCTCGAACGCCGCGTCGAACAACGCCGGGTCGATGCGCGCGATGATCTGGCCGCGGCCCACGTGCGAGTTGAAGTCCGCGTAGAGCGCCGAGATGGTGCCCGAGACCTGGCTGCCGACCTGCACGGTCACGAGCGCCGAGAGCGTGCCCGTGGCGGTGACGCGCGCGGTGATGTCGCCGCGATCGACGGCCAGCGTGTCGAACGCCGGCGCGGCGTGGCCGTGCCGCGCGTGCAGGCCCACGCCGAGCGCGAGGCCCGCGGCCAGCAGCGCCGCCAGCCCGACCGGCCACCGGCGCCAGAAGCGTACGCTCGCGCGCGGCGGGGCTGGCTCCACCGCTGGAGATATCGGTTCCACCGCCGGCAATGTCGTTTCGCTGGCTGACCCCATGAGGCCTCGCTGGTGCATGGGTCGTGCCTGCGTGTCGCGGGCCGTGGCGTGGGCGCCGGGCTCGAAACGGCCGGGATCGTCTCGACGACGGGCGCAGGCACGGCGTGGGGATTGTCGACTGTGGGAATAACCCACGCCACAGCCGAGCGCCGCGCCGGCTACAGCTTGACCGAGAGCTCGACGTCGTCTGCGAAGGGCAGCGACAGGTAGCCGCCGCCGGGCGCGCGCACGCGCGCGAGGTACTGCGGGCTTCCGCTGGCGTTGTCCGCGACCAGGCAGGCGCCCGGGCGCAGGCGGGGCTCGAGCCGATCGAGGATGCTCGGGTACAGGGGCTTGTGCCCGTCGAGCAGCACCAGGTCGATGGCCTCGGGCAGGTCGCGCGCGAGCGTCTCCAGCGCGTCACCCTCGCGCACCTCGACCAGGTCGTCGAGCCCGGCGGCTTGCAGGTTGGCGCGGGCCGCGGCCACCTTGCCCGCCTCGAACTCGCTGCCGATGAGCCGCCCGCCCCCGTTGTCGCGGAGCGCGGCCGCGAGGTGGATGGTCGAGATCCCGAACGACGTGCCAAACTCGACGATCGCGCGCGCCTTGCTGCTGCGAGCCAGCAAGTACAAGAGGCGCGCGGTCTCGCGGGACACCGCCAGGTAGGCGTGCTTGGCGACGTCGCCGTAGAAGCGGCGATAGTCCGCCGTCAGCTCCGCCACGCGGCGCGCTCGCTCTTCGGGCGGCAGCGCGCCGAGCTGCTGTGCGAGCGGCGCGTCGCTGCTGCCGGCCTCGGCGAACAGCCGCTCGACCAGGCTCGCGACGCGCG
>Ga0315910_10002219_pt1 | contig 17280 bp, 13 predicted proteins | sample EdamamesoilMG_FD_204470 | JGI IMG/M metagenome (GOLD analysis project Ga0315910, IMG submission 204470) | Garden soil microbial communities collected in Santa Monica, California, United States - Edamame soil | ecosystem: Environmental > Terrestrial > Soil > Garden | place: USA: California... | reverse complement strand
GGCCCGCGGTCTCCACCAATGACGGATTCAACCGGACGATACCTCCGTCGGTTCCGATCCAGATTTCGGCACTTTCGGATTCGATCTCTACCGCGTGAATGTTCCGGAGCGCACCCGACGACAGGAGACCGGACACCTCGATCTCTTCGGCCGCAAGCGTCCCTTTGCGATACTCGAGTCGCACCAAGCGGGGAGAATCATTCCGGTGGCTTGCCGGACGAGCGAGCGCCCAAGCCTCCGCCCCCGCCGATCCGACTGCATCGACGAATTCGACATCCTGAAAATCCGAAATCGGCTCGAAGGCACTGTTCGAATGATCCAGCCCAAGAAGGACGCCGTCGCGAAGAAGGAGAACAACGCCACCGGAGCAAACCAACTTCGTGGCGCGCCGGCTATCCCTGCCTTCATGCGTGATGGGAAATGACTTCCCGATCACGAAATGGTCCTCCGACTCCGAGAACGAAAGCTGCGTCACTGTCGCAGCGGAGGCAACCCACAGGTCCCCCACGGCATCCTCCACGACTGCTTTGATCTCCGCGCCCATGCCCTCGGTGGCGACAATCTCATAGGCTCCATCACGCTCGCGAACGGCCCTCAGTTTCGAACCCACCGAGTAGAAGGCCAGGTTGCCTACCGATCGGGGGACGACGACGCTCACGACATCCTCGGTTTCCGGGCAAACCTTCCGCACCTTCCCGTGATTTACTTCGTAGAGCCCGTGCATGGTGCCACCGAGTATCTTCGATCCAAAACGAGCCTGTCCCAAAAACCACAGGTGACTCAGCTTGTTGGGCTGCCCGGGAGCTCCGTCGAGCGGGATTTCAAACCGGCCCGACTGTGTCGAAACGACCGCCGAGTTTCCGGTCGCCTCAACGAATCGGATCAACGCTCCATCGACCCCCGAGCCGTTGGGGATCAATGACACCGCCTTGGAAATGGAAACCCGACTCAGGCCTCGGTTAGTGACAGCCCACAGCCAGTCGCCCTCACCCGGGATAATTCCACCCACGCACGCCGAGAGCAGGCCATTGCCCTCGCTGATGTGATCAAATTCGCCGGTTTCCGTGTCAACGACCACCAAGCCATTGTAATAGGTGCTGATCGCGAGCCTTCCATCCCTGGCTCGAACACCCGTTATGAGCGCGGATTTCCGGAGGAGCCGGTTCAACGAATCGAACCGGCCGTTCGCCGCGGCATCAGCGGAAATCAGCCCGGCATCGGTAAGCGCGAACCATCCGTCACGGTCGAGATTCTCGGTCCATGCGACATCTTTGGCAGAATAGCCAGGCGGCGTTTCGAACGGCCGGGGTCCGGAAGCCGTCATAACGAAAATGCATCCCTCGGCCCCGCCGATCAGGACTTCCCCAAAGTCGTTCCAGCCATAAAGCCGCCTTGTAAATGGCAGCGCCCAGGACTCCGCGCTGAGCCCATCGGTTCGCACTACGCGACCCGCACCAACGCAGATCGTTTGTCCGCGAGCATCGAACAGCACATTCCAAACATCGCCGATGTCGCGTTCGCTCTCGGGCAAAAGCGAATTCAGCGACCGGTAGTGAAGAACGCCGTCATGGTCCGGCTCATAGACACCCATCTCCCCTTGGGCAGCGACCCAGACCCGACCGGCCGAATCGACCGCGAGACTCTGCCAGTTGAAGCGGCCCTCCGCGCTTAATTGCGACCAACGACCCTGATCGAACTCAATCAGTCCGTAGTCGCCTGCGACGATCGTGCCGGAATTTGTCCTCGCCCCAGTCCAGAATGTCCGCGGCGTGGAGCTTTCTCTTTCGAATCCCTGGATCGGGCGGATGCCCGTCGCCACTTCGCCCCCGGCCCGCACGGAAGTCGCTCCTGAAATCAGGAGGGAAAACAGGAGGGTCTGCCGAAGTGCGTGTTTGAGGTCTGGCAAGGTAACTTCGTTTGAAAGTATCGGGTGTGAATCGCGCACACGCACGTTCATTTTCCGAATCACCAAAATTGGGTAGGAAGATTGCGTTTCAAGGGTAAATCCCAAGGTCGAGACGCCGGCCATCTGGACCGATTGTTCAGGTGCCATGAAAACCCTCCTAAGATTCGTCAGCGGCATTGCCGCTTCCTTGCTTCTCGCTGCCGGGCTCCACGCAACCGCGGGCAAGCTTGACCCCATGACCAAAGATGCCGCCTCGAACCAGCCGGAAAACTCGACGACAGACCGCGGCAAGATATGCGAAGGGCCGTGCGTGTCGTGCGCGATAGATGAATAGCCGGGCCCTGGAGCCCCTCCGATGCTAAGCCTCGCTCCACTGCGCTACCGGCACGCGATGGATCCGGTTTCCGGCCCGATCGGGCAGGTCGATGCCTTCAACCTGCCCGTCCTCGGCCGGAACATGTTTCACGCCAATGCGTTCTTGCGACCCGGACTCGTGCGCTCCCCCAAGACCAACACCGTCTACGGGACGGCGGATGGCTCGGGCACGCACGACTCCGTGGTCGTCGCACGCCACATGGCGGTGTCGGAGGCGCTGGAGCGCTGGGCGTTTCACGAAGTGTCGAGATCGGGCGAACGCAGCAGCTATGGATTCGATGTCGACCCATCGTCGAACGGCATGGCTGCGTTTCCGGGGTTGGGCACGGGGCGCGCCCGCCGGACCGCATGGAAGGAAGCGATCGAGCGTTTCTGCCTCATCGGCTGGTGGCACGGATCGGTAGGCTCGAGGCGCCGGCCATCGCCCTGGAACGAGGTCCATGCGATCGAGTTTTTACACGGATTTGACGGCGTTTCGGTCGTGCTGTTGATCCAGGAAATCGAGCCGGAACTGATCGTCTACGGCCACGCCGCGGGAGAGACGTTCGAGGCCGCCTGCAACCGCGCGATTGTCGAACTCGCGCGAAGCGAACTCGTCCTGCGCAGGCACCGCACGCTGCATCCGGGTCCGATCGAGCGAAGCCTCTCGACGGTGACCAGCCTGTTCGAGCGGCGCTGTCTTTTCTTTTCCACAGCGGCGGGCTTTCGCGCCGCCATTTCGAGAGGCCGCCAGTGCGTGCGCCAGTGGCATGAGCCGCGCGTCGTGTTCGACGGGGAGATTCCCGGCCCGTGGGACGAGTTCACGACCGTGTGGCGGGTCGTTCTCGAGCCACCGACGATGGAATTTCTCCAGCGGCGCGACGACTGGTTCTTCTGGTAAGCGTCGCGAAGCGCGAACGTCTACGCAGATTGGAGTTCCCGTGCCGCGCGGCGCGCGAGCCAGAGGTGGTGACTCACTGTGTTCACCGCGCCCATTCCGAGCTCACGCGCGATCCACTCGAGAGGCGCCTCCACCCCAGCGCGGAGTTCGAGCGCGATCTCCACCTTCCACGGCGCGCTCTTGGCAGTCGCCTCGATGTCCTCTCGCGTTTTCCCGCGCGTGCCGAGAAGCCGGTCGAGCATCGCGCTCCAATGCATCACGCCCGGCGGTGCACTGGTGAGCGCCGGGATCGCGCTGCGAAACTCGCGGGAGCCGATCACCGGGCCGCGCGTCATCCCGCGCATGCCGATCGCCACGTGCCTCTCCGGGTCGCGCGCCATGCGCACGAGCAGCGGAGCATAGGCGGCAACTCGGTCCGGCTCGCCGTCGAGCTCGCGCACGTGCTCGATCCATTCGGCGGGCGACAGGAAATCGGGACAATCGCGCCGGATGATCCGACGCAGGCTGCTCCAGCGGAAGACCGCGAGCAACCCGGCCTCCACCACCCGCGTGTCGGCCGGGCGCAGGTGAATGTAGTTTGCGAGGTTGGCCAGCGGCACGCCGCGCTCGACGGGAAGCGCGCGGTAGCGGCCTTGGAACAGTGGGCCGGTGCCGTCGTTGTCGCCGCGCAGCCGCTTCGCGAACGTCGATTGAAACCAGTGCATGCCCGCCGAGAGGTTCGCGCGCGGCGTCTCAAGCGCGATGTGGTAGCTTTCCCGCACGATGCAATACGCGTGCAGCCGCCAGCCGAACTCGACGCGCGCCTGCATCAGGCACTCTTCGAACAATCGGGCCGCGGCTGCACCGCCGAACACGTCGCTCGCGGGATTCACCCGGTTGAAGACATGGTAGACTGCACCTTCGAATTCGAGCCGTGGCCGCCGAGCCATGGCGCAAAGTTGCGGCACTATCGCGCCGCCGCCAAGCGCAACGTTGCGACCGCGCGCGGCAAGCCGGTGTTTGCGTCCGGAAAAAATCCGTGTAGCGTTCCGCTCGTGAACTTGATGGCACGGTTAGCCGGGGCACTGCTCCTGTCGACGGCCGGGTTCTGGCTCGGTGGCTGCGCGTCGGCTGACACTACCGCGCCGACGATCGCAGCGCGGCTCGAGGCCGGCGAGGTCGGGCTCGGCGCAACACCGCTCGCGGTCGCGGAGACCATCGGCGTGCCGCAACTGCGACTCGTGTTGTCCAGCGACACCAGCGGGACGGAGCGGTGGCTCTACACGGAGCAGTCAATGCGAGAGACAGGCACAGTCACCGTCGGGCGGTATGAGACGATCTACGACCGCGACGGCCGCACCTACTCGCACTTCATCATGCCGGAGGATGTGGCGGTGCACGAGACCCAGGTGCGGGTGGTCGCCCTGCTCACGTTTGAGGCCGGCAAACTGGTCGCAATCGACTTTCCGAAGTCGTAGTCGCCGCGGCGATCCGACGCGCTAGGACGCGTCGGGGCCAAACGCCTGGATGCCGGTCTGCGCGCGGCCGAGCACGAGCGCGTGGATGTCGTGCGTGCCCTCGTAGGTGTTGACCGACTCGAGGTTCATCACATGGCGGATCACGTGGTATTCGTCGGCGATGCCGTTGCCGCCGTGCATGTCGCGCGCGACGCGCGCGATCTCGAGCGACTTGCCGGCGTTGTTGCGCTTCAGCATCGAGACGAGCTCCGGTGTGCACGTGCCTTCGTCCATCATCCGGCCGGCGCGCAGCACGGCCTGCAACCCGAGCGTGATCTCGGTCTGCATGTTCGCGAGCTTCACCTGGATCAATTGGTTCGCCGCGAGAGGACGGCCGAATTGTTTGCGGTCGAGCGTGTAATGGCGCGCGGCGTGCCAGCAGAATTCCGCGGCGCCGAGCGCGCCCCACGCGATGCCGTATCGCGCCTTCGTGAGGCAGCCGAGCGGGCCTTTAAGCCCGACCGCGCCCGGGAGCAGGTTTTCATCGGGCACTTCGACCTCGTCCATCACGATCTGCCCAGTCGGCGATGCGCGCAGGGAAAACTTTCCCTCGAGCTTCGGCGCGGAGAGACCTTTCATGCCGCGCTCGAGGATGAAGCCCCGGATCTCGCCGGCGTCGTCCTTCGCCCACACGATGAAGACGTCGGCGATCGTCGAGTTGGTGATCCACGTCTTCGTGCCGTGGAGCACGTAGCCGCCCGAGGTCTTGCGCGCACGCGTCTGCATGCCACCGGGATCGGAGCCGTGGTTTGGCTCGGTCAGGCCGAAGCAGCCGGCCCATTCGCCCGAGACGAGTTTGGGAAGAAATTTCTGCCGCTGTTCCTCGGTGCCGTAGATGTAGATTGGGTAGATCACGAGCGACGACTGCACGCTCGTCACGGAGCGATAGCCCGAGTCGACACGCTCGACCTCGCGCATGATCAAGCCCTGGCTCACGTAGTTCACTCCCGCGCCTCCATACCCTTCGATCGTCGAGCCGAGCAGGCCGATTGCGCCCAGCTCGTTGAGGATCTCGCGATCAAATTTCTCGTGTCGGTTCCCCATCAACACGCGTGGCATGAGCCGTTCCTGGCAGTAGGTGCGCGCGGAATCGCGGATCATCCGCTCGTCCTCGGAGAGCTGGCTCTCGAGGAGCATCGGATCCTCCCAGTTGAACCGGACTTTCGATTGTTTTGTCTTCATGAATGTGGGGAACGCGAGGTCTTCGAAAGCTGCGGTCACTCAATCACAGCCCGAGCCGCTCGGCGAGCAACTCGGCGACGTCCAGCACTCGCGCCTCGGAACCTTTCGCCGCGACGCCGTCGGTCATCATGGTGAGACAGAACGGGCACCCGGTCGCGACGGTCTTCGCGCCGGTTGCGATCGCCTCACCCGCGCGCACGGTCGACACGCGCTTCGCGGGGTCCTCCTCCATCCACATCCGGCCGCCGCCTGCGCCGCAGCAGAAGGTCTTCGTGCGGTTGCGGTCCATCTCGCGCAGCTTGCCGCAGCCACCGATCGCTGCGCCGAGCACCTCGCGCGGTTCCTCATGCGTGTCGTTCACGCGCGCGAGGTAGCACGGGTCGTGGTAGGTGACTGCATCGCCCTCCGGAATCGACGCAGGGTGGACTTTGATCCGGCCCTCGCGAATGAGTTGCGCGAGGAGCTGTGTGTGGTGCACGACCTCGTATTGGCCGCCGAACTGGGAGTAATCGCGCAACAGCGCATTCACGCAGTGCGGGCAGTGCGCGACGATCCGCTTCACGTTGTATTTCGCGAGCGTCTCGATGTTCGCCGTGGCGAGTTCCTGGAACAGAAACTCGTCGCCGAGCCGGCGCGCGGAGTCGCCCGTGCATTTCTCCTCACGGCCGAGGATCGCGAAGTTCACGCCCGCGTGCTTGAGCAGCTTCACAACCGCGCGCGCGACGCGCTGTGCACGCCGGTCGTAGGACGCAGCGCAGCCCACCCAGTAAAGAATCTCGAAGCCGGGATTCTCCTTCACGGTCGGTGCGGCGGGCGGTGTCTCGGTGTTTTCCATGGTCAGTTCTTCGCCGCAGCCTCGCGCCAAGCGGCGCGCTCGGCGGCGGGGAGGCCCCAAGGGTTGGCGCTCGACTGCATCCGGCGGAGCGCGGTGGCCGCCGTGCCGGCGAGCGCGCCCTCGGCGACGAGGTTCCTGCGCATCTCGAGGATGAACGCGAGCTGATCGATCCGCACGGGGCAGACATTGACGCACGCGCTGCAAGCGGTGCAGCTCCAGAGCGTCTCGGACTCGATTGTGTCGCCGTGAAGCGCCGGCGCGGTGCCCTCCCCTCCTGACGCCGTGCGCTCCATCAATCCTTTCAGATCCTGGATGATCTTCTTCGGCGAAAGCGGCTTCGTCGTCGCAAACGCCGGGCAAACGTCCTCGCAACGTCCACACTCCATGCACGCGTCGAGGCTGAGGAGCTGCGCGACCGAGAAATGCCGAATGTCGCTCGCGCCGATCCGTTCCGTCGCCTCGACCTGCTCCATCGTCACGGGCTGCAGGATGCCGAGCGAAGGCTTCGCGAGAAACAGGTTCATCGGCCCGGCGATGAAGTGGAACAGCCGCGTGAACGGAATCGACGCGATGAACACGAACACGAGGACCGCATGCACCCACCACCAGACCAGGTGCGAGGACCGCGCGGCTGCCTCGCTCCATTCCGCAAAGAATCCCGAGACCCACAACCCCACGGGCGAACAGTTCGCCGCGATGCCGGTCGGTTGTTGCCACGCGATCCGCAATCCTTCGACGAGGTAACCCGTGACCCCGAGCAAGAGAAACGACACGAGCACATACCAGTCGGTCGCGCGGTGGCCGACGCTCTTCGGTCGCGCGATCCGCCGCGCGAAGAAAAGTATCGTGCCTGCGATGAAGAGCAGCCCGAGTAAGTCGAGCGCGAGTTCGTAGCCGATGTAGTAGGAGCCTTGGTGAAACTTCAGCGCCGGCGAGATCGCCGAGAGGATGTTGTCGATCTCGAGCAATGTGGTGCCGAGCAGCAGCACCATGAATCCGGCGAACATCATCCCGTGGGCCCAGCTCGCGAGTCCGCGGCCACGCACGCGCTGCTGGCCAAGCCCGTCGACGACCACGCGCCGCGCGCCGGGCCGGATCTTCCTGAAGACTTCGCGCAGGTTGCCGCGGATCAGCTCGCGGAAATCCACAGGCGTGCCCATCCGCCAAAGCCTCCAGCGCCGCCACACGCCCCACGCGAACACGGCGGTCGCCACGATCGCGAGCGCGTAGAACGCCATCTGCGACGAGAACGGAATGTTGCCGAAGGTTTCCCGCGTGGGGGTCACGACTTGAGCTTTTCGATCAGCTTGGGGACGGCCTCGTAGACGTCGGCAACGAGTCCGTAGTCGGCCACCTCGAAGATCGGCGCCTCGGCGTCCTTGTTCACGGCGACGATCACCTTGGTGTCCTTCATGCCGGCCATGTGTTGGATCGCACCCGAGATGCCGAGCGCGATGTAGAGGTCGGGCGCCACGATCTTGCCTGTCTGGCCCACCTGCAGCGAGTTGGGCGTGATGCCGGCATCGACAAGCGCGCGCGATGAACCCACGGCCGCACCGAGCGCATCGGCGAGCCCGCCGACGAGCCGCTCGAAGTCCTCGGAGTTCTTCAACGCGCGTCCGCCGGACACGACGATGCGCGCCTCGGTCGCGTCGGGTCGGCCCGCGGCCTTTGCCTCGCGATCGACGAACTCGAGAAAGGACGGAAGCGCCGCCTCATCGACCGCGACTCGCTCGACCGGGCACTCCGCGGCCTGCGCCGGCGCGGCGAACGCCGCCGCGCGCACCGTCGCCACGCGCACGGGGCCATCGACGCGCACGGTCGCGATCACATTGCCCGCAAACATCACGCGGCGGAACTCAGGCTCGCCTCCCTCGACGCGCACGCCGACGACCTCGCTCACCATCGCGGCGTCGAGCAGAGCCGCGGCCCGTGGAAGCACATCCTTCGAGAACGTCGACGACGCGCCGGCGACCATCGTGGCGCCGCGGGCGCGCGCGACATCGGCAACAACCTTCGCGTAGCGGTCGGCGAGCGGGCGCTCGAGTGCTGCCGAGTCCGCGGCGAGCACCGCAGCCGCGCCGCTGGTTCGCACCACGGCCGCGACACTGTCGACCGCATGACCGACGACGAGAATCTCAAACGAGCCACCGGTCGCGGCGGCCAGTTGTTGTGCGAAACCGGCGGCGGAGAGCGAGCCTCCCTTGAGCTGGCCTGCGTCGTGTTCGGCGATGACGAGAATCTTGCTCATGGCTACAGGACCTTTGCCTCGCGGAGTTTGTCGACGAGTTCGTCGACCGTGGCCACGCGCACGCCGGCACTTCGACGTGGCGGCGCCTCATAGCGCAGGTAGTGCGTGCGGCTCGCGGCGGCGACACCGAGGTCGGCGGGTGTGATTTCCTCGAGCGGTTTCTTCTTCGCCTTCATGATGCCGGGGAGCGACACGTAGCGCGGTTCGTTGAGCCGCAGATCGGCGGTGATCACGGCCGGCAGTTTCACGCGAACGCGCTCGATACCTGCATCGGTCTCGCGGCTGCAAAGGGCGGTCGAATTGTCTTCGGCAAGCTCGAGCTTGGAAACGAATGTGGCCTGCCCGACGCCGAGAAGCGCGGCGAGCATCTGGCCGGCCTGGTTCGAGTCGTCGTCGATCGCCTGCTTGCCCATGAGCACGAAAGCCGGCTGCTCGCGTTTCCAGAGCGCGGCGAGGATCCGCGCGATTGCGAGCGAATCGAGGGCATCGGACGTGTTCACGAGGATCGCGCGATCGGCGCCCATCGCGAGGCCGTTGCGAAGTTGCTCGGCGCATTCCCCGCCCCCGATGGTGGCGACCACTACCTCACCGCCGCGGGCCTCGCGGATGCGGATCGCCTCTTCGAGCGCGATGGCGTCGAACGGGTTGACGGCGTATTTGATGCCATCGTCCTCGATGCCAGAGCCGTCGGCACGCACGCGGATGCGTGTGTCGGCGTCGGGAACTCGCTTGATGGGAACAAGAATCTTCATGCAAGAGCCGGGATGAAAATGGGTGGGATGTCGCACACGCCGCCGGGGTCGGTTGCCGGGGTATTGGAAGCGTTGGGCGACGCGGCAAATTGTTGGGAGCGCCGATGGCCAATGCAACCGATAACCCGGCGCGAGGTGCGGCGGCTGCGCAAGCAACAGATAATCTTCGACCTCCGAGACGCGCCCGCCAACGCTCCGGGCAATGGCGGAACGACGGATCCTTGTTGCCGGCGGTGGTGCGGCCGGTTTCTTCGGGGCGCTGGCCTGCAAGGCCACAAACCCGTCGCTTCGCGTGACGATCCTCGAGGCAACGGCGCATCCGCTGGCGAAGGTGCGCGTCTCGGGCGGCGGCCGCTGCAACGTGACCAACGCGTGCTTCGAGCCGCGCAGGCTCGCGGAGCACTACCCGCGCGGCGGTCGCGAACTGCTCGGCCCGCTGACGCGTTTCGGTCCGCGCGAGACAGTCGCGTGGTTCGAAGAGCGCGGCGTGCGGCTGAAGGCCGAGGCTGATGGACGGATGTTTCCGGTGACCGACGACTCGGCGACGGTGATCGACTGCTTGATGCGCGCGTGCCGAGAAACGGGTGTGGAACTCATCACGCGCTGTGGCGTGCGCGAGGTCGCGCGCTCTGTGAACGGTTTCACCGCGACGCTCACGGACGGCGAGAGGATCGCAGCGAAGCGCGTGCTGATCGCGTCGGGCGGCAATCGCGGCTCCGCGGGGATGACGATCGCGGCGGCGATGGGCCATACGATCGAGCCGCCTGTGCCGTCGCTCTTCACGTTCCACTGCGACGATCCGCTCCTGCGGGGGCTCGAGGGACTTTCGGTCGCGGCGGCGGAGGTCCGCGTGCCGGGGACACGACTCGCGAGCGAGGGGCCGGTGCTCGTGACGCATTGGGGGCTGAGCGGGCCGGCGATCCTGAAGCTCTCAGCATGGGGCGCGCGCGAACTGCACGCGGCGGACTACAAGTTTGCGATCCGGGTAAACTGGGTGGCGGGCGCGACGGCCGACAACGTTGCGCGCACACTCGCGGACTACCGCGACGCCCACCAAAAACGACATGCGGCGACGGCGAATCCGTTCGGCCTGCCGGCGCGACTGTGGGACCGCATCGTCGCCGCAGCGGGGGTGGCGTCGACCGCGACCTGGGCGACGGTCTCGAACGCATCACTGCGCCGACTCGGCGAGCGGGTGTCCGCGAGCGAGTTCGCGGTCGCCGGCAAGAGCATGAACAAGGAGGAGTTCGTCACCTGCGGCGGCGTGCGACTGCGCGAGGTGGACTTCAGAACGATGGAGAGCCGGCTCGCGCCCGGGCTGCACTTCGCAGGCGAGGTGCTCGACATCGACGGCGTGACCGGCGGGTTCAATTTCCAGGCAGCATGGACAACCGGCTGGCACGCGGGCCAGGCGATGAGCGGTGCTGCGGGCGGGTAGGTGCGAGAGTTTCACAATCGCGGGCTCGGCAAACCGGCCGGATCGCTTTAGAACGGCGGAACAATGCCTGCGCAAAGAAGGGGAACGATCGGCATCCTGACCGCGGGGGGCGATTGCCCCGGTTTGAACGCGGTGATTCGCGGGGTCGCGAAGGCCGCCATGCACCACGGCATGCGTGTCGTCGGGGTGCAGGACGGATTTCGCGGGCTGGTTGAGAATCGGCTCGTGCCGATCGACGATACGATGGTGAGCGGCATCCTCACGCAGGGCGGCACGTTTCTCGGAAGCAGCCGCGACAAGCCGCACAAGATGCGCGTCGACGGCGAAATCCGGGACATGACGGAGTTCGCCGTGCGCACCTACAAGAAGGCAAAGCTCGACTGCCTCGTGTGCCTCGGCGGAAACGGCACGCAAAAGAACGCCTATCGTCTGCATCAGAAGGGCGGGATCAACGTGCTCACGCTTCCGAAGACAATCGACAACGATATCGCCGAGACCGACATCACGTTTGGCTTCGACTCGGCGATGTCGATCGCGACGGAGGCGATCGACAGGCTCCACACCACCGCGACGAGCCACCACCGGATCATCGTGTGCGAGGTGATGGGCCACGACGCAGGCTGGCTCTGCCTCGGTGCGGGCATCGCCGGCGGAGCGGACGTGATCCTGATCCCGGAGATCCCCTACAACGTCGATGCGATCGTGAGCAGCATCACGGCGCGACGGAAGGCGGGAAAGCGCTTCTCGATCATCGCGGTCGCAGAGGGGATCACGCCGCACGACATGGGGAATTGGAAGCCGACGTCCGACGCGCCACGGAAACGAGGCAAACCCCGCCGGACGGAAGCACCGCCGGCGCGGGTTCACGGAGACATTCCGGGAGTCGAGACGTTGATCTACGAACCCGTGGCGAGCCGACTGGCGCGCGAGATCCAGCGGGCAACCAGCATCGAAGCGCGCGTGACCTCGCTCGGGCACGTGCAGCGCGGCGGCACGCCGACGGCGTTCGACCGGTTGCTCTGCACGCGGCTCGGCACGAAGGCCGTCGACCTGCTGGAGCAGGGCCGGTTCAACGTGATGGTAGCAGTCCGAGGGAACGAGTGCGTGCCTGTGCCCCTTCCGAAAGTCGCGGGCGTGAAGCGCGTCGTGCCGCTCGATCACCCGTGGATCCGCACGGCGCGGCTCGTGGGCACTTGTCTGGGCGACGTGTAGGGCCATCGACACTCTGCGCAGGGGCGTGCCTTGTGCACGCACTTGTTCGTGTCTGTGCCCCATAGGGCGCGGTCAAGCCGCGCCTCTACACAGATCGGTCCCGAGACAAACGGTAATTCGCAGGAGGCCCCGCGCGTTTGGTCGGCGGTTGTCGAAAAGAAAACGGCGACCGGGAGGACCCGGTCGCCGTTGAAGATGCAGATGTGTGCGTGCGATACTAGAACACCAGCTTCGCCGTGAGCTGGATGCGCCAGCGGGACATCTCGTTGCTCACGTTGAACCCGACAGGCTGCGATGCGAACCGGGGCTGGATGCGACCGGACGAGTCGTAGGTGGTCGAGCCAGTCGTCAGCGTCCGCGTGCGGAACACACCGTTGGAGAGGAACGGCGAGATCTCCGTGTAGCCGAACGTGCTCTTGCTGATGAACGAGCCGAAGTTGATGAAATCGAGGCCCAGGATCAGCTTCGCGGGACCGCGAATCGGCACTTCCTGCGCGATCTTCAGGTCGAGGCGGTTGACCCACGGCTCGACGAAGGCGTTCTTCGGCGCGACTCCGCCCGCGTAGGCGGACAGGCCGCTGGACTCGAGGTATGCGAAGAACGCATCGCGCTCGGCTTGCCCCATCGCCGAGAAGTTGAAGCGCGCGTCGTTGATGTCCGTCGGAACAGCAACACGGTCGTTGAACGACTGGCCGTCTCCGTTCAGGTCGCCGCCGAAAACCCAACTGTAGGGCTGGCCCGTGCGGCCCTCGTAGTAGATGGACGCGGTCGTGGGTGCCTTCTTGATGAACTCAAACTTGCGTGCGATGCTCAGCTGCACGCGGTCCTTGGTCTCGAAGTCTGACGTGCCTTCTTCAACCTCGTTCTGGTTGAAGACCGCATTGCGGAACCACTGGCCGCCGGCGGTCGTCTGGCCGATTGACTGGGCCTCGGTCGATTTGCCGCGCGTGTAGGAAAGGTCGAAGCCCCAACGGTTCTTCATCGGGCGCGACCACTGGATCGTCGCGTAGGTGGACTCGCCGACGTCCGTGTTCTGGACGTGGATGAGGTTCGTGTAGCCGCTGAAGCGCGCGTTGTTCTGGGTGTTCGGATTTCCCGCGAAACGCTGGCGGCCATCTGCGCCGAGGGTGGTCGGGCGGAGATTCTCGTTCGTAACGAACAGAGCAGTGTCAACCTTTCGGAGGACGATTTCGGCGCTGAGGATAGTGTCGAGGAACGGCACCTTCTGGTCGACCGCAAGGTTGGCGCTCCAGGAGGAGGGCATGTCGATACCGTCGTCGACCCAGTCGACCTCACGACGGATCGCCGGATTGTCGGTGAACGTGCCGATCGGATTCTCCGGGTCGAAGTGATCGCGAAGATACGCCGTGAGGGAGGTGGGCAGTTGTGATTGCGCAGAGAGCAGTGTGCCGCTGCCGACGCCGGGGGCGTTCCACGAGTTCGAGAAGATAACCCAGGGTGCGCGGCCTGTGAAGTGGCCGATGCCGCCGCGGATTCGGGTGGTGCCTTCGGCGTCGAGCGCGAGGTTGAAGCCGAGGCGCGGGGACAGGCTGCTTGCGCCATCGGGGCTGCCGTCGTTGCGGAATCCCGTCGCGGTGACGAACGCCTGGTTGAGCGGCGGCGTGGCGCTGTCGGTGAACTCGTAGCGCAGACCGCCCTGGATCTTTAGGCGGCTGCTGACATCCCACGTGGTGCCGAAGAAGACACCGGTCGTGGCAAAATCGGAAACGTCGGCCACGTCGCGAACGTTCGGATCATAGACGTTGCGCTGGATGACTGCATTCGCGTCGGCAAGGAAGTCCGCATAGTTGCGGTAGGCGACCGTTCCGTAGGAGCCGTTGCGGAACAGATTGTAGAAATCGGTCTGCTCGCGCTCGAATCCCAGAGTGAAGACGAAGTTTTCGTAGACGTAGTCCGCCACGCCGCCGATTTGCTCGTTGTCCACCTGGATGACGTTGCCATGGCGGAACTGCTCGGTGCCTGCGACGTAGGAGGCATTATTCGTAACCTGGCCGTTGATGAGATCAGTCGCCGTGACCCCCGTGATAAGGACCATCGGCGCGACTGTGTTCAGCGGCGTGTTCTGGTCCTGAACGGTGGTCGAGTAGCGGAATTCGGTGGAGAGGTTCGACGTCCAGCGGCTGTTCAGCTTGGCGGAGTATGTCTCCTCAACACGTGTCTGGGAGTAGAAGTGCCCGTCCGGGGTGATGGTGATGCCGCCGTTCACGCCGTTCAGGTTGGAGGTCCCATTGCCGAAGTTGCCGAACTGCGGCAGTTCGCCCTCGGTCTTGGTGTAGCGGGCCGTGAGGGAATGGTTCTCGTTGATCTTCCAGTCGACCTTCGCGTTGATCTTCTCTTCGACCGTAGTGTTGACGGTCGCGCCGGTGACGGGGCTGCCCCAGTCGATCGACTTGCCGGCTGCAGAGGTGATCTGGTCGAGGCGGCTGAGGATTGCGCCTTCGAATGTGGTGTCGCCGCGTTCATCGCGCCCGGCGCTCACGCTCTTGAAGTCGTCGTAGCTTAGCGCGAAGAAGAGGCGGTTCTTGATGATCGGGCCGCGAAGAGAGACGCGATAGGTCTCGCGCTCGAGCCTCGGAATGATCCGGGTGCCCGAGACCGAACTCTCGCGCGGATTGATGCCGTGCATCTGCAGGCCAAAAACCGAGTCGCCACGGAAGATGTAGGTCACGTCGCCGTGGAACTCGTTTGTGCCGCTCTTGGTGACGACGTTGACTGAAGCGCCCGTGAACCCGGCTTTGCGGACGTCATAGGGATTGATGTCGATGCTGAGTTGCTCGATGTCGTCGACCGACAGCGGATTGTAGAACGATGCGAGGCCGGTGGCGTTAAGACCGAAGAGGTCGTTGATGCGGGACCCGTCGATCTGAATCGAGTTGTAGCGATTGTTCTGGCCGACCGCGGACAGCTGGGATTCCTCACGATCGCCAAATGTGTCGCGAAGTGTAACCAGCGGCGAAGCGCTGATCAGGTCGGCAAGCGATCGCTCCGAAGAGGGCTTGGCCGAGAGACGTTCGGCATCGAGGGTCATGCCGGTTCCTGTCGCCGTGGGGTCGAGATCGCTCCGTGAGCCGACGGCAACAAACTCTTCCAGAACCACGACTGAGGACCGCATGAGCAGGTTCGCCTCGACATCCGAACCGAGCAGGGCGTAAACGCCGCTAAGCGGTTCGGTGGTGTCTCCCTCGAGTGTGGCGGACACGCTGTAAGGGCCGCCGACTGGGAGTCCGCGGAACGCGTAACGCCCTTGGGCCGACGAGACGGTGCGAAAGACCGCGTTGGTCGGCAAGTGGGTGGCTGTAACGGCGGCTCCCGCCACCGGCTTCCCTTCCGTGTCTCTGACGACGCCGGACATGCCTGCGGTCGTTATTTGCGCGAAGGAACTTGGCGATAGCAGGATGGCGAGCGTCGCCACAGCTACGAAGACCAATCTTTTGATAGTCGAGGAGTGCATGATTCGAGTCGGCCTGACTGTTCTTGGGATCCGGCGATGTGCCCGGAGTTGTCGGTAACCTTTTTTAGACACCGCCAACCCCACTCTAGTCAAGCATCCTCACCCTTGAATGTTCAGCGGAAACAGACGTTTTTCCTGATTGTAACTCTGATTGCCTTCCAAACGAAATCTTCCCGGTGACCTGCCCCCACTGGCTGGAGGGTTTTCAATGAGAGTCCGGCGGGATGGATGGAGGTTGGGATTCTATTGGGGTTGATGCAAGTGGTGGCTGTGTGATGAGCAAGGAGCCCCCTAGGGGGCTCGCGCGCCGGGCGAACTCGACCGGGGTCAGTTTGCCCAGCGAGCTGTGGGGACGGATGTGGTTGTAGTCTTCGCGGAAGATATCGATCTGTTCGCGTGCGTGTTCGACGCTCAGGAACTCGTGTTCGTTGAGGCACTCGTCGCGCAGCTTGCCGTTGAAGCTTTCGACGAAGGCATTCTGTGTGGGTTTGCCCGGTGCGATGAAGCGGTGCTCGACCTGATGTTCGTGCGTCCATCGATCCAGAGCCATCCCTGCAAACTCCGGGCCGTTGTCGGTGAGCAGACTTTGCGGCCGGCCGCGCAGCTCGACGAGCAGGTCGAGCACGCGGGCGACGCGGTGGCCCGACAGCGAGGTATCGGTCTCGATCCAGAGGCACTCACGGGTGTGATCATCGACAACGGTGAGCAACCGCAGGGAGCGGCCGCTGACGAGTCGGTCGTGGACGAAGTCCAGACTCCAGCGCTCATTGGGCTTCACCGGCGCGGCGGGCCGCTCCTGACCGCGATCGAGCCGTTGCTTGCGACGCCGGCGCTGACGCACCTGCAAGCCCTCGGCCTGATATACCCGGTGGATGCGCTTGTGGTTGTCCGCAAAACCATCGCGTCGAAGCAACACGATCAGCCGACGGTAACCCCAGCGCCGCCGTGTGGCGGCATGACGGCGCAAGGCCTCGCGCAACGGCTGCTCCGGTCGCGCGTTCGTGCCTTGGTAGTAGTAACTGCTGACGGCCAGACTCATCAGCCCGCAGGCCCGTGTCTTACTGACCAGGAAGGTTGTTTGTGCGTAATCCACGGCGGCACGTCGTGCCTGGGGCATCACCAGTTTTTTGAGTTCACGTCCTTGAGGATCCGGATGTCCAGAGCCTGCTCGGCCACGATCTTCTTGAGCTCGTTGTTCTCGCGCTCGAGCTCCTTGAGCCGGTGCAACTGGCTCGGCTCCAAGCCGCCATATTTGCTCTTCCACCTGTAGTAAGTCCCAGCGGCGATGCCGTGCTCGCGCAACAGTTCCGCCAAGGGCTTGCCTGACTGACCCTCGCGCAGGATGCGCAGGATCTCTTCTTCGCTATGTCGTTTCTTCATCGTTCTGGTTGGGTTTACCCCGACCAGAACTCTCACTCAACCCACTCCACTTTCAGGGGAGCAGGTCACTGTTTCTGTCCGTCTTCATCGCCCGCGTGGTC
>Ga0315910_10002218_pt1 | contig 17283 bp, 7 predicted proteins | sample EdamamesoilMG_FD_204470 | JGI IMG/M metagenome (GOLD analysis project Ga0315910, IMG submission 204470) | Garden soil microbial communities collected in Santa Monica, California, United States - Edamame soil | ecosystem: Environmental > Terrestrial > Soil > Garden | place: USA: California... | reverse complement strand
CGCTGTACATCATCGGTGTGATTGCGTTCGTGGTCGTGAGCGTGCGCGCGGTGTCGCACCGGAGATTACGCCACGCGCTCGCGCGGCTGGAACAACAGCGGTACCTGGAACGGGAGCGCATGCGCATTGCGCAAGACATGCACGATGAGATGGGGTCGAAGTTGACCAAGATTTCATTCCTCAGCGAACATGTGAAGATGGACGTTCCGCAGGCGGGCCCACTCGCCGGCAAGATCGCTTCCATTGCCGAAACGTCGCGCGATCTGCTCAAGACGATGGATGAGATTGTCTGGGTGGTGAATCCGCGCAACGACACGCTGGAAAATCTGGCCGCCTACTTGAGCCACCATGCCACGGAGTATTTTCAAAACACCAGTATCGAGTGCGAACTGAAGCTGCCGCGCGCAATGCCGGAGCATCCATTGTCATCGGAGGCGCGCCACAACCTGTTCCTCGCGTTTGAGGAGGCGTTGAACAACGTGCTCAAACATTCGGGCGCTTCACGGGTGAGGATCGAGATGCTGGTCAACGCGGCGGAATTTGAGATCATCATCGGTGACAATGGGCGGGGGTTTGACGTTCCGCTTCCCGCCAGCACGAAGCCGCCAGCGCGCAACGGTCCGGTCGGACGCGGCGGCAACGGTTTGCGCAACATGCGCCAAAGGCTCGCAGAAATTGGTGGTGAATGTGTCGTTCGCAGTCAAGCGGGACAGGGAAGTACCGTCACGCTGCGGCTTCGGCTCAAGCAAACAGCAGCCATGCAAGCATGAAAAAACTCATCACGGTTTCCATCGTGGACGACGAGGCGGATTTGCGCGAACACATCGCCGGTTACCTGACGGCGGCGGGAGGTGTCACTTGCAAGAGCGCCTATGCCAGCGCGGAGGAGGCGCTGGCGCAGTTGCCGCAGGACAAGCCGGATGTGATCCTGATGGACATCAATCTGGGCGGGATGGACGGCATCGAGTGTATGCGGCGCTTGAAGGTGCTCATGCCCGAGGCGCAGGTGCTCATGCTCACGGTCTTCGAGGATTCGGAAAAAATCTTCCGCGCGCTGGCGGCGGGAGCCAGCGGGTATCTGCTCAAGCGGATGTCTCCCGCCAAACTACTTGAGGCCATCGCCGAGGTGCGCGACGGGGGTTCGCCGATGTCGGCGTCCATCGCGCGCAAGGTGGTGCAGTCGTTTCAAGCCGCGCCGCACCGCGGTGATGAATCGGTAGATCTGTCGCAACGCGAACGTTCGGTCCTCGACGGTCTGGCTGAAGGACTCGCCTACAAACAGATCGCCGATCAACTCGGGGTGAGCATCCACACGGTGCGTAATTACATCCGGCGTATTTATGAGAAGCTGCATGTCCAGACGCGCACCGAGGCGGTTGCCAAGTTCTTGCGGAAATGAAATCCCCTTGGAGGCGGAGCGCGGACCGCCGAGTCCGCGCGTTTCTTGATTCGACCGGGACTCGCGGACAAGGCTGTCCACGCTCCGGTGGCCATTTCATGCCACATGACAGAGTGCGGTTCCCTGGCAGGCTGTTCACGGTGAACCTCGGCTCCAAACTCCTCGCAATGGTGGTGTGCCAGATCATGCTCCTGCTGGCAGCGTTTGTTTCTGCACGAGGTGCTGAGTCCGTGCCGTGGCAGGCCCGGCCAGCGCCATTGTTGACCCGTTGGGCAACGGAGGTTAATCCGACCAACGTGCATCCCGAGTATCCGCGCCCGCAGTTGGTGCGCAGCGACTGGCTGAACCTCAACGGCCTTTGGGACTACGCCATCGCTCCCAGCAGTTCCAGCGCTCCGGCCAGTTATGAAGGACAGATTCTCGTGCCGTTCCCGGTTGAGTCCGCATTGTCCGGTGTGATGCGGCGATTGGAGGAGACGAACACAGTGTGGTATCGACGCTCATTCGCAATTCCCTCCGCGTGGCGGGGGCAGCGCGTGCGATTGCACTTTGGGGCCGTGGATTGGCGGACGCGCGTATTGGTGAATGGGCAGGCCGTGGGGCAACATCAGGGTGGTTACGATCGCTTCAGTTTTGACATCACGGAACGCCTGCGTTGGGACGGGAAAGATGAAATCGTGGTGGCGGTCACCGATCCGACCGAGGGCGGCCAGCCGCGCGGCAAACAATCGCGCAAACCGGAAGGTATTTTCTACACTTCAAATTCGGGCATCTGGCAGACGGTCTGGTTGGAACCCGTGCCGGCGACGTGCATTGATGAATTGCGGTCAACGCCCGATCTCGACACCGGTGAATTGCGCTTGAGGGTCGGCGTGAATTCGCTTGCCGACGGACTGCGCGTGGAAGCCGTGGCTTTCGCTGAGGGTCGCGAAGTGGGGCGTGTCAGCGGCATGGCCAACCAGGAACTGACGTTGCCATTGAAGGACGTGAAGCCCTGGACGCCCGAAGCCCCGTTTCTCTACGACCTGACCGTGCGATTAACCGAGGCGGGTCGCGAAATTGATCGGGTGACCAGCTACTTCGGAATGCGTAAAATCTCGCTCGGCAAGGATGAGGATGGCGTCACGCGCATCCTGTTGAACAATCAGCCCATCTTCCAAATCGGCACGTTGGATCAGGGTTTCTGGCCGGACGGCATTTACACTGCGCCCACGGACGCGGCATTGCGCTACGATATCGAGATCACCCGGCAGCTTGGTTTCAACCTCATCCGTAAACACGTGAAGGTGGAGCCGGCACGCTGGTATTATTGGTGCGACAAACTCGGTTTGCTCGTCTGGCAGGACATGCCGAGTGGCGACAATGCCACGCCCGAAAGCCAGCGCGGCTTCGAGACCGAACTGCTGCAAATGGTCCGCGAACTGCACAATCATCCTTCGATCGTCACCTGGGTGCTCTTCAACGAAGGCTGGGGACAATACGAGACCGAGCGCCTCACACAGATGTTAAAGTCCGCAGATGCCTCACGACTGGTGAACAATGCCAGCGGCTGGACCGACATGCGCGTGGGCGACCTGATTGATGTTCACAGCTATCCCGGTCCGGATTCGCCGGATCCGGAAACGCGGCGCGCCTCGGTGCTCGGTGAATTCGGCGGGCTCGGGCTCTCGATCACCGGGCATGTCTGGTCGGCGAACTTTTGGGGTTATCGCATGATGGCCGACCCGAAAGAACTGAACGAGCGCTATGCGCGACTGCTGAAGCAAGTGTGGTCGCTGCACGATCTGCGTGGCTTGAGCGCGGCAGTGTACACGCAAACGACGGACGTGGAAACCGAGTGCAACGGAGTGCTCACCTACGATCGTGTGGTGCTTAAACTCGATGCGACGGTCGCTCTCGCGGCCAATCGCGGTGATCAACGCGGTCCGCGCATGAAAGTCATACTTCCGGATGCGCAACTCGGGCGCTCACTTTGGCGTTACACCACCGCGCCCCCGGGCGAGGAGTGGTTCAAGCCAGCCTTCGATGTCTCGTTATGGAAGGAAGGGACATCTGGTTTCGGCACTGGCATCACCCCGGGTGCGCGGGTCAACACGCTCTGGGAGACATCCGACATCTGGATGCGACGGGAATTCAACCTGACGGCGGAGGACATCGCCGGCCTCAAGCTGCGGGTGTATCACGACGAGGACGCAGAGATCTATTTGAACGGGGTCCTGGCGTTGCAGTTGAAGGGATTTTTCACTGACTACCGGGAGTTTGAAATTACACCCGAAGCCGCACGGACCTTGCGGCCCGGCAGCAACACCATCGCGGTGCATTGCCACCAAACTGGCGGCGGACAGTTCATTGATGTGGGCGTGTTGTCGCCAAGGAAGGATGGAACGGGAGAAGGAAACTGATTCTTGTTTTATGAGAACGAACTGGCTGGTCCGCTTGGTCGTGGTCATCGTCTGCGCCGCGAATGAAGTACATGCAGCCGTTGAGACCGTCAACGGCCCGCGTTTTTCCGGGACGAACCGTTTCTACGTCAGCAATCGCGCGCCCTTGGAGCCAAGCCAGTTCATCGGCCTGCCGGTGGGCTCGGTTGAACCACGTGGCTGGGTGCGGGAATTCCTGAAACGCCAGCGTGAAGGATTGACCGGGCATCTCGGCGAGATCAGCGCGTGGCTGCAGAAGGAGGACAACGCCTGGCTCAGCAAGGACGGCAAGGGGAAATACGGCTGGGAAGAACTGCCGTACTGGCTCAAGGGCTACATCGAACTTGCCTACATTTTCAACGACCCGAAGATGCTGGCGGAGGTTCGCATCTGGATTGAAGGCACGCTGGCCAGTCAGCGGGCCAATGGCGACTTCGGCCCTGATCAGCGCTTCGAAGACGGCACCCGCGACTACTGGGCGAACATGGTAATGCTGTTCTGCCTCCAGTCGAATTACGAGCACTCCAATGACCCGCGCGTGCTCAACTTGATGGCGAAGTATTTCAAATATCAGGCGACCGTGCCGGACAAGGAGATGCTAACGCATTACTGGCAACGAATGCGCGGCGGCGACAACCTCTATAGCATCTACTGGCTCTACAACCGCACCGGCGATCCGGAACTGTTGAAGGTGGCGGAAAAGATTCATCGCTGCACGGCGAATTGGCGAATGAAGGACAATCTCCCGAACTGGCACAACGTGAACATCGCGCAATGTTTCCGTGAGCCGGGACAATGGTTCCTTCAATCGCATGACCCGGCCGATCTTCAGTTCGCCTACGCGAATTTCTCCGAGGTGCGCAAGCGCTTCGGCCAGGTGCCGGGCGGCATGTTCGGTGGCGACGAGAATTGCCGCCCCGGCTTCGACGATCCACGTCAGGCGGTGGAGACGTGCGGCATGGTGGAGCAGATGCTCTCGGATGCGATGCTGTTTCAGATCACCGGTGATCCGTTCTGGGCGGATCATTGCGAGGAAGTGGCATTCAACTCCTATCCCGCCGCGGTGATGCCGGACTTCACAGCGTTGCGCTATCTCACCGCACCCAATCACGTCATCAGCGACAGCAAGAATCACGCGCCTGGAGTTGATAACGGCGGGCCGTTCCTGATGATGAACCCGTTCAGCTCGCGTTGCTGCCAGCACAACCACTCGCACGGCTGGCCGTATTTCAACAAGCACCTGTGGATGGCCACACCGGATAACGGCGTGTGCGCCGCGCTATACAGCGCCAGCGAGGTGCGCGTGAAGGTTGGCGACGGCACGCTCGTGCGGATTGCGGAGGAAACGCGTTATCCGTTCGAAGACACGATCCGGTTCAAGATCAGCACGGAGAAGCCAGTCACGTTTCCGCTCTATCTGCGCTTGCCGGCCTGGTGTACTGCGCCGCAAGTTTCCGTCAATGTTTCACCGGTTGCGATCAGTTCAAAGTCCGGCCGGTTCGTGCGCATCGAGCGTGAGTGGAAGTCTGGGGACGAAGTCACACTGCGCCTGCCGATGCAGGTTTCCGTGCGGAAGTGGGAACGAAATCACAACAGCGTGAGTGTGGACTACGGCCCGCTGACTTTCTCGTTGAAGATCGGCGAACGCTACGACCAGCACGACAGCATCAAGACAGCGATTGGCGACTCAAGCTGGCAGCAGGGCGCGGACCCGTCGAAGTGGCCATCGTATGAAATCCAGCCGACCACGGCTTGGAATTACGGGCTGGTGTTGAATGAGCAGCATCCCGAGCAGTCGTTCACGGTAAAACAGGGTCCGTGGCCGGCGAACGATTTCCCGTTCACCATCGAAGCCGCCCCCATCACGATGACCGTGAAGGCGAAGAAGATTCCGGAGTGGCAACTGGATCGTCACGGCTTGTGCGCGGTGTTACAGGACAGTCCGGTGTTGAGCGACGAGCCGGTGGAAACGGTGTCGCTCATTCCGATGGGCGCGGCGCGGTTGCGGATTTCGGCATTCCCTTTGATCGGCAGCGGACCGCAAGCGCATCGGTGGTCTCCGCCCGACAAGCAGAAACCTTCCATTTACAAGGCGAGCACCTCGCATTGCTTCTCGGGCGATACCGTGGAAGCGCTCGGTGATGGTTTGGTGCCGACTGCTTCCGACGACAAGTCCATTCCGCGGCTGACGTGGTGGGATCATCGCGGCACGAAAGAATGGGCACAGTTTGATTTCGATGTGGCCAAAAGAGTCTCAGCCGTCGAAGTGTATTGGTTCGACGACACCGGTTCGGGGCAATGCCGCATTCCGAAGTCCTGGCGATTGCTGTATCGCACCGCGGCAGAATGGAAGCCCGTGGCGAGCCCGACCAGTCAACCGCCAGCGAAGGATGGATGGGATCGAATGACCTTTGACCCCGTGGATACTTCGGCGCTGCGATTGGAAGTCGAACTTCAACCAGGCTTCTCTGGCGGCGTGCTGGAGTGGCGCGTGAAATGATTGCGCGACGCACCAACATCAGACGAGCCGTGAGCCTGCTGCGATCTGCCGTCGTTGGCCTCGTAGTTCTGGTGTGGCCAGACAGCCTCGCTCTCAGCCAGTCTTCAACGCGGGATACGTTCACCAACCCGGTGCTGGACTCCGGTCCAGACCCGTGGGTGTTCTTCAAGGACGGCTATTACTATTACATGAACTCGACCGGAAGGAATCTGACCGTGCGAAAAGCGCGCAGCGTTCCGGACCTGCGCAACGCAGAACGGAAAGTGGTCTGGCGGCCACCGGCGAGCGGTCCGTACTCGAGAGACATCTGGGCGCCGGAAATCCATTTCATCGAAGGCAAATGGTACATCTACTTCGCCGCCGACGAGGGCAGCAATCCGACGCATCGCATGTGGGTGTTGGAGAACACCTCGCCCGATCCGCTGCAAGGCGAGTGGGTGATGAAGGGCAAACTCGCCGATGCGACAGATCGCTGGGCGATTGATGCCTCGGTGTTTGAACTTCGTGGACGGCTCTACACGATCTGGTCTGGTTGGGAATACGAAACCAACGGCGTTCAGAGTATTTACATCGCGACGATGAAAAATCCGTGGACGATTGAAGGCCCGCGTGTCCGCATCTCTTCTCCGCTACACCCGTGGGAGAGGATCGGCGAACTGACGCCGAATGCCGCCACCGGCGATCCCGCGCACGTGGATGTCAATGAGGGTCCGCAAATCCTGAAGCGGGGCGACAAGCTGTTCCTGATTTACTCGGCGAGTGGTTGTTGGACGGACAGCTATTGCCTCGGCATGTTGACCGCTGACGCCAGCAGCAGTTTGCGCGATCCGGCTTCGTGGAAGAAATCCCCGCAACCCGTGCTCTCGTCGCGCCCGGAGGCGAAGGTTTTCGCGCCGGGGCATTGCAGCTTCTTCAAGTCGCCGGACGGGAAGGAGGACTGGATTCTATTCCATGCGAATCCCGAGCCGGGGCAGGGGTGTGGCAGATTTCGCTCTCCGCGCACACAGCGAATCTCTTGGAGAGCCGATGGCACACCGGACTTTGGGCAACCGATTCCCTTGGGGACACCGCTTCGCCGTCCATCTGGTGAAGCGCGCTGAACTTGGAACAAAACCTTGACGTCCGCTCGGATTGGAAGCATCAGGAACACAACCCATGAAACGACGAGAATTCATCAAACGTTCCGCCGGCCTAGCCAGTGCCGCAATTGCGGCGAGCCAGTTCAAAGTGCTGGCCCAGGCCCAGGCCACCGCCGCTGCCAGTTCCGGTGGCGCCGTGGTCATTGATCCGAAGCCGCTCTTCGAGATTTCGCCGCATCTCTACATGCAGTTTATGGAACCGCTCGGGGTGACGGACTCTTCGGTGGAAGCCGCGTGGGATTACAATCGCGATGATTGGCGGAAGGATTTCGTGGACACGACGCGCGACCTCGCGCCGGGCATGTTGCGTTTCGGCGGTTTGTTGAGCCGTTACTATAAATGGCGCGAAGGCGTGGGCGCGCCGGCGAAGCGGTCGTGGTATCGGAATTATGTCTGGGGTGGAAAAGAGACGCACCGTGTCGGCACGCACGAATTCGTTGACTTCTGCCGGCGCGTCAACGCAGAGCCGATGTATTGCGTGAACTTTCTCGGTGACGGCGAAAAGCGTTACCAGACAATGCCCGAGGGCAATCGCACTGGCGACGCACGTGAAGCAGCCGATTGGGTTTCCTACACGAACGATCCGGATCACGCCGAGCGCAAGGCGAACGGTCACGCCGCGCCGTTCAATCTCAAGTTCTGGCAGCTCGGCAACGAGACTTCGTACGGCAACGCCTGTTTCAAGAAAGACGAGGCGATTGAGAAGACCATCGAGTTTGCCAAAGCCATGCGCGAGCGCGACCGCGAGCTGAAGCTGATCGGCTGGGGCGATGATGGCTGGGCCGGCGACCTGGTGGATCGCGCCGGCGAGCACATTGACTACGTGGCGCTCCACACGATGAATCAGCATCCCGTCCGGCGGGACACCATCTTGCGCAGCTTCAAGTATCAAACCGAGCCAGAACGGGCGTGGAGCGAGTTGATGGAGATGATCGGCGAGCGCATCGAAAAGAAGCTGCTCGCGGTCGAAGAGGCGCTGGTGAAGCGTAACTCCAAGCTGCCTGTGGCTGTCACCGAAGGACATCTCAGCCTGCCGCCGCACAACTCGAATCCGATCCTCACGGAATGGCTCACCGGCGTTTATCACGCGCGGGCGATGAACGTTTACCAACGGCGCGGTGACCGCGTGAAGATTGCCACCACGGCGGACTTCAACGGCAACCGCTGGACGACCAACGCCGTGATTCATCAAGTCCCGGGCGGCGTGAGCTACTTGTTGCCGGCGGGTGCGGTCGCGCGGTTGTTCAAGCGGCACAATGGCAAGGAAGGCGTCACGGTGAAATCGTCGCCCACCGATCTGGACGTTTGTGCGAGCCGGACGGGCGATAAAGCATTCCTGCATGTCGCCAACATGGATTACTCCGGCTCGGTCGAGGCCAGCTTCGCCGTGAACGGGATGACGGTGACTGGCGGACGCGTAATCGAAATTGCCCCAGAGAATCCGCGGCAGGAAATCAGTCCGTTGAACCCGGATGTCTTCAAGCCGGTCGAGCGTCCGCTCGCATCCACTGACGTGGCGAAGTGGCGTTTTCCAGCGCGGTCAGTGAGCGTGGTGGAACTGGATTGCCGGGCTGCGTGATTTGCAGTTGGAATTCGGGAGTTTCCCGCCACCATGTGGACATGACAGTTGGCAGACTCCGGACCGCGGGCAGTCTCATCGTTTGCTGCCTTCTGCTTTCTTTATGGCGTTACTCGCAGCCGCAGTCGTTCGCTCAAGAATTGGCTCCCGGAACGCGGTCAACAGCCCCATCCCTTTCCCAGTCGCAGGTTGCCCGGCTGAATCAAGCGTTGGCCGAAATACACCCGCGCTATGATCCAACCGAGCGGATGATTCGCCGACCGTTTTCTTCGCCCGGTTACCACACCACGCTCAAAGGGGGCGACGTGCATCCGACGCGAGATTCGTTGGGCTATGCCGTGGCGCTGCTCGATACCGGCGACCCGGAACTGCTTGTCCGCGCCGAGGCCATACTACGTCGCGTGATTGCGTTGCAGGACCAGAATCCTGACAGCAAGACCTACGGCATCTGGTCGTGGTTTCTCGAAGAGCCGCTCGACAAGATGTCGCCGCCGGACTGGAATTGGGCGGATTTCTGTGGCGTGCAATTGCTGCAAGTCGCGCTGGATCATCGGCACCGGCTGACGCCCGATCTGGCCGTGCAGGTGGATGCGGCGATCAAGCACGCCGCTCGTTCGATTCAGCGCCGCAACGTGGGTCCGAGCTACACCAACATCGCGATCATGGGCGCCTACGTCACGCTGGTGGCGGCGGAGTTGTATCAATTGGAAGACCTGCGTGAGTACGCCTTGAAACGCTGGCGAGCGTTTCATGAGTTCACCAAAAAAGCCGGCGCGTTCTCCGAATACAACAGCCCGACGTACACAATCGTTGCGCTCAAGGAACTGGGCCGCATGAGGCAACATGTGCAAAACCCCGAAGCGCGTCAGTTGATCGAGGACATCTACCGGCTGGCTTGGGAGGAAGTCGCGCACCACTTCCATCCGCCCACGCGCCAGTGGGCCGGGCCGCACAGCCGCGCTTACCGCACGCTGTTGTCGTCCGACGCGCTGGGCTTGATTCAACGCTCGACCGAAGGTCGCGTACCGTTCTTCGCCAGTGAACCTGCGCCCGCGCAGGATGAGCACCGTGTTCTGACACCTTGCCCGGGTGATCTCGAAGTTTACTTCACCAAACTGGAGCGACCGCGCGAAGTCGTGAAGACGTTTGTCCAAGGCGATCCGCCGGTTGTCGGCACGACGCTGCTGGATCCGAAGTTTACGTTGGGCACGGTGAATCGCGGCGACCTTTGGAACCAACGGCGCGCGCTCCTGGCCTACTGGGGTACTTCCGACAAGCCGAGTTATTTGCAGCTCCGCTTCCTGCATGACGGCTACGATTTTGCAGCGGCGCAGTTCTTCAGCGTCCAGAGCGGAGGTGATATGTTGGCTGGAGTCAATTTTGCCATCGACGGCGGTGACACGCATGTCTCGCTGGATCGCATCAAGAACGCCACGATTCGCACGAAGGATCTACGGCTGCGCTTCGAGTTCGGCGGGGAAGCGGGAAAGTCTGTGTTCGCCACGCCAGGGAAGTTGAGCGACGTGGCCGAACTGCGCTTTGGCGAATTGCGCCTGCGACTGACGGTGCCGTACGCGCGCCTCGACCAAGCGCAGGGTCGCTGGGAAACCGGACAGGATGAAGCGAAACAAACCGCGTGGTGTGATGTGGTGCTTTATGCCGGTCTTGAAAAAGAAGTACGGCTCGATCAATTGGACCAAGCTGTGATGGGTATGCTGGTCAGTATCTTGACCGAGGGCAGGCAACCACCGGTCGCAAAGGCCGAAATCAATGACGGTCGGCTCGTGCTCGCGACCGACAAGCCCGGACTGCGCTTGAGTCTGCCAACACGCCCCGCAAAGGCTGGCCTCTTGCAAAAGAGTTTCATGGCGGAGTCCCGGCCATGATTTGGATGCGGCTGACGCGAATGAGGTTCGGATTTGACCGAAGCAGCCATTTCATGCGCACACAACCCATACCGCTCGCGGTTCGTCTTCTGGCGACGACCTTGGCGGGCGTCGTCTTCGCGGCGTCCGCTGGCGCGGCCACAGTGGCCTATTGGCGATTCGAGAACGGTCCGGCGAATTCTAACGTGCCGCACACCGGCGCGGACGGGGTGTTTCATGGCAGCACGCCGGATGTTTCGGGCAACGGCAACAGCCTGTCCGCCTGGACGCAGGGTGGTTATGCCGGATACGCGTATCGGGCCGACGTTCCATTCGCCAACGTTCCGCAAGACCACAACACCAATCGCTTCAGCGTCAAGAACACCGGCTCGTTTCCGGCTCTGTTCACGTCCGCGGCCGGCAGTTCGCCGACGGGCATCAACGCGCAGACGATGACTCCGGCACATTTCACCATTGAAGCTTCTTACAAACCGGAAGCGAGCGGCGGTCACCGCTCGATTGTGGGTCGCGATGCACAGAATGTGGCGAGCGCCAACGGCAGCCTGGCCGCGCTGTATTTGCAGGTTCGTCCCGATGACAGCGTGGGAATTTCCTTCACGGATGTTTCCGGCTACACGCACTCGGCTTATTCGCCGCCCGGCTGGCTTTATGGTTGCAATTTTGGATCCAATGCCGAAGGACTCGGCGCGCCTTGGTATCATCTTGCGGCGGTCAGTGATGGCGCCACGCTGAAGATGTATGTGAACAACGTGCTCGTAGCGTCCACAAGCATGACGGCCAGCGGCAGCCCGAATCGGGCGCTAGCCCGGGGCTCGGTCAATGGCGCGGACTGGACCAGTGGCGCATGGTCGGTGGGGCGCGGGTTGTACGCCGGAGGACACACCGATCGGGCGTATGGCTTCATTGATGAGGTGCGAATTTCCAACTCCGCGCTCCCGCCGGGCGAATTTCTGGCTGCGCCGCGACCGGGGATTGCGAGCGCGAAGGCAGTCGGCGCCACTTTGATTCTGAACGTCACCCGCGGTCAGCCAGGCGCGACTTGCTACCTGTTGCAGAGCGGAAATCCATCTCAATCGGTGACCACCTGGGCACCGGTTGCAGGGAAGATTCTCAACACGAATGGCAATTGCAGTTTCACTCAGGCGATCAATCCGGCAAACCCGCCCGTGTTCTTCTCCGTGCGCGCCGCCATCGTTCCTCCTCCGGCGGGCGCGATGACCTATTCGCTGGCCGGCGACTGGCCAGTGGATGCCCGGGCACGGATCATCTACGCGATGGACGGAGCGGTGGCACTCTACAACCGCTATGGGACGTTCAACAAGCACGTGACGGCCAACTACAGTCCCGGCGTGCCGACGGCGCAGGCGGGTTTCAGCGGCTGGATTGATTTCGGGAGCAATCCCGCTTACCAAAACTTTCGCACCTCGCTCCACGAAATCGCCCACACTCTCGGGGTCGGCACTACCTGGCAATGGGGCGCGAATCTCTTCGGTGGAATCTGGACCGGCACGAATGGCAAAAAACAAATCGAAGCGTTTGATGGGGCCGGGGCCAACATCAATTCCGACGGCACGCATTTCTGGCCTTACGGTCTGAACTTCGACAACGAAGGCAACACGGAGAATTATCGCCGCCACGTGCTGATGGTCGCGGCGTTCCGCAGGGACATGGGAATTCAGTGACGACGCGGGCGGGTTGCTTCAAGGTTTCTTGGAATTCACATAATTAGACCCTCCTAGTCTACGCAGGCAAATCATGTGGCCACTTTATGCCACATGACAGTCTGAGCGGCGCGTCTCATAGTAGGCCCAAGTTTCAGGAGTCTGGGCAGAATCCCGCCACAGAGAGTCACGGGAAGTTTTGTCTGCTCGCACTTCTGCGGTTCGCACGCGCAGTGGCCGACGAGCCGGTCTGAACCCGGAAACGTAGCAAGTATCAGTACCATCCAACATGAAAACCCCAAAGTTATTTGGATTTAGGAACCGCCTCGCCGCCGCCGCGATCGCCGGCGCCTGGATCGTTTCCAGTGCTTCAGCCGCCAACTATACCTGGGATGTCCCCCTTGGTTACTGGGATAATCCCGCCAACTGGATTGGCGGAGTTCCAGTGAACACCGGAGAATGGGACGTCAGCACGATCAATAATAACGGCACGGCCATCCTCACCAATACCGCCGCGACTTTCGAGGAAACTCAGATCGGGAACAGTGGTGTGGCCGGCAATCTCGTCGTTACCAATGGAGGTGTACTTTCCGTCAATAACTGGCTCGTGGTCGGTCGGACCGGTGATGGCGGCAACACTCCGCTCTCGACTCTCATTGTGGCCGGCGATGGTATTATCAACAAGACGGGCGATGGCTTCATTGTTGGCGATAGCATTTTGTGTAACGGCGAGGTCATCGTCAAAGACAACGCTGTGGTCAACGTCACCGGCGGTTGGAACGGCATCGGCAACGGCGACGGCGGTGTTGGCTCGCTGACGCTCCAGGACAACGCCGTTTACAATGTGGTCGGACGGGATTGGAACATTGGCGACTGGGGCAGTGGTCGCGGCCACGCGTATATCAAGGACAACGCCACCTTGAACGTTTCCCTTTTCTGGATCGCCAAGGGAGCCACGACCGTGGGCGCAGTGTGGCAGACCGGTGGTACTCTTCTGGGCGCCAGTGGCGGTAATGAATGGTGCATCGGCGGCACTGACAGCGCGGCTGCGGAGGCTTCCGGATTCTACCAGATCACAGCCGGCACCTTTGCCAACCCGAACAACCTGCATATCGGACGGTGGGGGAAAGGAGTGTTTTATCAATCGGGCGGAACGGTCAGTTTGGGGGGCTGGTCTGCAGTCGGTCGGGAAGCTAATGGCATGGGAGTGCTTTACATCACGGGCGGACAATTCAGTCACACGAACACGACCGGACCCGCGTTCATGATCGCGGAACAACCCAGCCGGGGCGAAGTGACGTTGGCCGGCACCGGCCTCATGACCATTGCCAATCGCCTCGTCATCGGCAACGGCGGCGCGGCCATTTTCAACCTGAATGGTGGCTCGCTGCTCGTTCCGCAGATCGTGCGCTGGAACGGCACGGCTTACCTCAATTTCAATGGTGGAAACCTCGGAGTCACGGCGGACAGTGTTAACTTTCTGGAGGGTTTGACCGAAGCCGTCGTATATTCTGGCAACGCTGTTTTGGACACGGCGGGTTTCAACGTGACGGTTGCCCAACCCTTGTTGGCGCCCACTGGCGATGGCGTTCAGAGCATTGCGGTTGTGGATGGCGGCGCGGGCTACATGTCGCCTCCGATTGTGCAAATCGACACCAGCGGAGTTGGGAGCGGCGCCACGGCAATCGCGCAGATTGATCCGGTGGCGGGCAAGGTGACCAACATTGTGGTGACCAGTTCCGGTTACGGCTATGCGGGTGCGCCAAATGTAACGTTGGTCGGTGGTGGTTCTGTAACGCCAGCATCGTTGGGAGTACCCACGCTCGCCCCGGTCGCTTCGGGTGGCTTGGTCAAGAACGGCACTGGCACGCTCACGCTCACCGGCGCGAATTCCTATAGCGGAGCGACCGTGGTCAATGCGGGCAAGTTGAACACCGGCACCGCCGCTGTGGGTGCGGGCGCCCTCTCGATTGCCAACGGCGCGGGCCTCGGCGTCACCGTCCCAGCTGCCAATACGCAATTGAGTCAGTCCAGTCTTGTGTTGGGCGCTTCCACTTTGGACGTGGACCTCGGTAGCTTCGGCAATCCAACTTTGGCTCCGATAGGCGTGACTGGCGCCCTGACGGTCAATGGCGCCGTCACGGTCAACATCGAATCGTCTCTGCCGCAACTGGGCCAGTTTCCCTTGATCCAGTACGGCAGCCGGAGCGGTTCCGGTAGTTTCGTCCTGGGCTCGCTTCCCCCGGGAGTCGTGGCCAACATCGTGACGAATGCGGGCGGCTCGATCGACCTCAACGTCACTTTCGTCGCCGCGCCGCGGTGGGATGGTCAGTTGAGCGGAATCTGGGACATTGGGACGACGGCAAACTGGATTGAACTGAGCACCTCGCTGGCGGCAACGTATGCGGATGGCAACGCGGTTCTGTTCAATGACCTCGCGTCGGGCATCACCAGCGTGAATCTGGGCGTGACCGTCAGTCCCGCCAAGGTCACGGTCAACAACACCAATCTCAGTTACTCCGTGAGCGGTAGCGGCAAGATCAGCGGCACGGCGACTTTGATCAAACAGGGTCCGGGGAGCCTGGCGTTGAACACGCTGAACGATTACACCGGAGTGACCCGCATCGAGGGCGGCACGGTGAGCGTGACCAACCTGGCCAACGGCGGTCAGCCAAGCGCGATCGGCAGTGCCGGTTCAGCGGCCAATAACCTGGTGCTTGCCGGCGGCGCGCTGAGCTACGCAGGACCGGCGGTTGCGGTTGACCGCGGTTACTCGGTGCAAGGGCTGAATTCCACGATCGACGTGCAGAACGATCTCAGCTTGAGCGGTGGCGTCACCGCCGGGTCGGGCAGCAGTTTCGTGAAAACGGGGCCGGCAAAGCTGACGTACACGGGCGCAGGCGTGCGCGAGCTTTCCGGTGGCGGCGCGAATGGCGCAGGTTTTCGCGTCGAGGCGGGTACCGTGGTCTTCGATGGAAACGGTGGCGCCCAAAACAACCACGCCCAGAATGACCTCTGGGTGGGCAACACGATTAATCAGGGCGCGGATCTCATCCTGAGCAACACGGTGTTGAACGTGGATAGCTGGGTCGCGGTCGGTCGGGGCAACGGCTCGTCAGACTTTCTCAGCACCGCCACGCTGTACAATTCGCGGTTGCGCTCCGGCAATTTCTCGATGGGTTATGACAATAACATCGCCGGCAATCTCGCGCGGCAGACACTGACGGTGAACGGCACGTCCACCATCACCAATGCGGGGGACATGAACCTGGGCGAGAGTGTTGGTTCGACCTCGACGATCTTGCTGAACGACAACTCGATCCTCTTCTCCGATTCGCGCGTTCACTTGGGCTGGCACGCTGGCGCGGTCGGGACGATGACCCTTGCCAACTCCAGTGTCATGAACGTGGATGCTTGGTTTGCGATTGGTCATGAAGGCGGCACCGGCACCTTGGTTGTCAAGGACAGCAGCAGGCTCCGCGTGCTCGATGACATGAATGTCACCGATGTGGCCACGGGCAGCGGCTTGATGACCGTCCAGGATAATGCCCAGGTGGAATGGGGCAGTCTCTACGTCGGCAAAGGCGAAGGCAGCGTCGGCGTGCTGAACCAAACCGGTGGCAGTATGCTGGGCACGCGGTCCCGCGAAGCCCATGTCGGTTTCCGCGGCCAAGGCACTTACAATCTGAGCGCCGGCAGCATTGTCGCGCCGAGCCATTGGTTTGTGGTGGGCCGCTACGCAACGGGGCCGGGTGAGTTCAATGTCACCGGCGGCATCTTTATCCATGGTACAAACGACACCGGTCGGCTCTTACGCATCGGTGAAGAAGGCACGGGCACGCTGAACATCAGCGGCACCGGTGTTGTGGAGACAGGTTGTAATGAACTGACCTTGGGGAATACGACAGCCGGCAGCGGCACCATCAACTTGAATGGCGGCGGTACGCTCCAGGCCCGCCGTATCCTTGGCGGCCCGGGCGCCGGCGTCTTCAACTTCAACGGCGGCGTGTTGCGCGCCGGCCCGAACGCCAATGCGGACTTCATCACGGGGCTGACGACGGCCAACGTGCTGGCCGGTGGTGCCATCATAAACAGCGGCGCGAACAACATCAGCATCGCGCAGGCATTGCTCGACGGAACCGGCGGCGGCGGCCTGACCAAGCAAGGCTCGGGCGCACTCTACCTGAATGGCGCGAATACCTACACTGGCGCCACGCTCGTCAACGAAGGCACACTGGGCGGTTCTGGCTCCGTGGCCGGCTCGATCACCGTCGCTGCGGGCGGCACACTGGCGCCCGGCACGTCCATCGGCACGCTCACGGTCGGCACCGCATTGACCCTCCAAGGCAACACGCTCATGGAAGTCAGCAAGGACGGCGACGTCGCCTCCAGCGACCTCGCTGCTGTCACTGGTAACCTTGCCTTTGGTGGCACGCTCACCGTGGTCGTCAACAGCACGAACATCCTCGCAGTCAACGACACGTTTAACCTGTTCGATTGGGGCACCCGCAGCGGTTCCTTCACGGCCACCAACCTGCCGGCGAATTACACCTGGGACCTCAGCCAACTGGCGGTGGACGGCACGATCAAAGTCACAGGCGTGTTGATTGCGCCCACGGTCAATCCGCCGGTTTACTCCGGGGGCAACCTGATCATGACCGGCACCGGCGGCATTCCGGGCGGTGCTTACACCTGGCTG
>Ga0315910_10002217_pt1 | contig 17287 bp, 15 predicted proteins | sample EdamamesoilMG_FD_204470 | JGI IMG/M metagenome (GOLD analysis project Ga0315910, IMG submission 204470) | Garden soil microbial communities collected in Santa Monica, California, United States - Edamame soil | ecosystem: Environmental > Terrestrial > Soil > Garden | place: USA: California... | reverse complement strand
GCGCTCGCGAGCGCGACGAAACACTCTGGCTCTTCCGCTCCGCCGGGCACGAACGCCGTGTCGAGCGACGGCAAGGGGTCGCCGTCGGGAGCGAAGTCGGCGATGGCATAACCTACGAAGGGTGTCTGGCCCAACATGCGCACGTGCTCGAATTCTTCGGCGACGGCGTCGTAGAGGCTGTAGTAGTCGATCGAAATCTTGGGGACGTTGGGTGAGGCGACCAGCGGAACATCCACGTCCGGGTTGGCGCAGGCGACCAGTGCGGCGCCGCGCGCAGACAGCGCACGACGTATGGCCTTCAGCACGAACGCTACGTCGCCGACCGCCGCGAGGTTTTCGATGATGGCGACATCGAAGGCTCCGTCCCGGAGCGCGAGCCCGTCTTCGTTCAGCGTCGCGAACGACACGTTTCGGGACGAGTTTTTGGTGGCCGCCTCGGCGACGCGGGCAGGGTCCGTGTCGAAGACGTGCACGCTGCGTGCCCCGCGACTCAGCAGGTGGTCTACCAGGTTAGAGCTAGCATCCCCGCAGACCAAGACGCGGCGAGCGTCAATCAAGGGTTCGGCGTACGCGGCGAGGGCGACGCTAGGTCGCAAGCGGGAGGGATCCGTCATCGTGAGGGCGCGAGGTTACCACGTGGCACCCCGCTGAAAAGCCGATTGGCAGCGCTCTCGACGCTGCGCGCGTCACGGCTGGCGGCACGGCGCGGGCACCACGCACGGTTGCCCGCAATTCATCGCCATCGCGTAGCGCGCGACTTGTTTGGGGGCGTTCAGCCCCAGACCCGTCCCCGCCAGGCACAGCAGGACGGCGTCCCCGGCGCCGAGCGGCTTGTCGGGCGACGTGCAGAGATCGTTGACGCAGTGCCCCGCTTCTAGCCCATGCATCGGCGGACAGTCGCTGTCGGTCTTGCAGACGAGCGCTCGACAGTCGCCCGGCTCCGCGACACCCGATGGGCCCACATCACAGATGCCGACCACTCGGCCAGAGAGTTGGAGCTCGACGCCTGTCTTTTCGTTCGAGACGGGCTTGCCCAAGGACCGTGTGTAGCTGCAAGCGGCGTTTTCACACGACATCGCAAACCGACGGCCTTCGCTGTCCGCGAGCGTGCTTGGCCCGCCTTTGTCGTCGCAACCAAGCAGCCCCGCGAGCAGACTCAAGCCGATCCCAACGCGCTTCACTGACCGCCATGGTAGTGGCTTGGGGTCGAGCTGACCAGGGCATTGAGGCGCTAGAAAAGGGCGGCTTTCTGGGCCCTGCCCAGCGGCGTTACGCAGCATCGAAAATGATGGGTCGAGCTGCCGAGTCGAGCTAACGTAGCCGGGTGGCGGCACGAATTCATCAGAAGACCCTCGTGGTCGACGGGCTGACTCCCGTCAGCGTCTACGCGGCGCTGCGTATGAAGGCACTGGGGGGCAGCTTTCTCCTGGAAAGTGTCGTCCCGGGGGAGCGTTGGGGCCGGTATTCGGTGCTTGGCTACCAGCCGGAGTCGCGTGTGGAGCTTTTCGCAGAGCCCGGCGTCGACCCGTTCACGCGTCTGTCGAGCCTGATACCCGCGGGCGCGATCGAAACGGACGACGTGGCCGAGCGTTTCGCGACCGCTCACGTCGGCCTGTTGGCGTACGACCTGGTTCATTTTTCGACCAAAGTCGACCCGTGGCCAGCGCCCGCCCATGCGCGCGAACCGCTGGCGCGCCTGGTGGGCAACGCGACGGTCATCGTTTTCGATAACCTGACACACACGGCCACGATCGCCTCGATCAGCGCTGATGCTGTCGCTCGCGCCGAAAACCACCTGGCATCGATCAAGCCCTTGTCGCCGATCGTGCCCCCGAACCCCGCGGCACTACCTCCCGACTTCGCGGTGAACGTCAGCGACGACGAGTACGGTCGAGCGGTGGAACGCGCTAAGGAGTACATCCGGGCTGGCGATGCGTTCCAGGTAGTGCCGGCGCGCACGTTTTCGACGGAGGTAGGGGCGGCTGACGTCCTCGACGTCTACCGAGCGCTTCGCGTGCTTTCGCCCGCGCCCTACATGTACCTGCTCGAATTCCCCGAGTCGGATGCTTGTCCGGCGCTCGCTGTCGCAGGGGCTAGCCCAGAAACCCTAGCCCGCGTCGAACACGACCGTCTCACGTTGCGGCCGATTGCCGGAACGCGCCGCCGTGGCCGCACCCCAGAAGAAGACGATGCCCTAGCCCGCGAAATGATCGACGATCCGAAAGAGGTCGCGGAGCACGTCATGCTCATCGATCTAGCGCGCAACGACATCGGGCGCGTTGCCCGCCCAGGCACGGTTCGGCTGCCGATGCAGATGGGTATCGAGCGCTTCAGCCACGTCATGCACATCGTGAGCGAAGTGCAGGGCGACGTCGACCCGCGCTATTCGCCCTGGGACGTCCTGCGTGCGACGTTCCCCGCCGGCACGTTGACCGGTGCTCCCAAGGTGCGTGCCATGCAGATCATTCGCGAGCTCGAACAGCGACCGCGCGGCGTCTACGGCGGCGCGATCGGCTACATCACGCGCGGCCGTGACTTCGACTTCGCCATCGCCATCCGCACGGTCGTGATGCGCGAGGGTAGGTTCGAGGTGAGCGCGGGGGCGGGCGTCGTCGCAGACAGCCGTCCAGAACTCGAAGCGAAAGAAACCCGTAACAAGGCTCGCGCCGCACTGGCGGCGATTCAGGCCGCGAGAACCAACGCGCTCAGCCGTTGAAAAGCGGTGTTCACTGGCGGCCGGCCGAGCTCGACTCGCCTGCGTCCGTCGGGTGCCAGGGTCAGCGCATGTCCATTTTTGAGAGATGATCGACGAAAACGCATTCGGCATTTTGATCAGCGACTTCGACCTCGAGGACGACGAGTACCGTCTGGAGACCCACGAGTTCGGCGCTCGAACCCAACGCTTTCACGACGCGGTGTTCGAGCACGTTGCGGAACACGCGTTGGCCGAAGGCGCCCGAGCGCTGGATCTCGGGCACGCGGTGTTCTTCGAATTCGGCGAGGGGGACCAAGTGACGGGCCCGCTTGCCTGGCTCAAGGCGCTGCGGGGTGCACTGACCGAGGCAGGCCTTCCCAGCGTGGGCATACTCACGCACGGGTCGCGTTGGGTGGATGAAGAAGCTGGGGCCGAAATCGAAGTCGAGCAACGCTACATCGGGAGCGTTGCGGTCGCGCGCGTGTCGCACCCGAGTGAGCCATTGCGTCGGGCGCTGTATGCAGATACGGCCAGCCGCCCCCACGACGACGATACCGAAGGTTGGGGCCCAGGCCTCTACGCCGATACCGAAGCGATCGAGGCCTTGGGGCTCTCGCCCAAGAACCAACCGACGGGCCTCAGCGTGGCGGGCGCGACGTTTTTCCGCGTGTCGCGCTGAGTACGGCCAACGTCGCGTTCGGATTCAGAGCGCGGCTTCGAAGAGCCGGTACTTCTTGTAGATGGTGCCGCCCATGAACTTGATGCCCAAGTTCACCGGCGCGTTGTCTTCGAGGGTGTAAGACAGCTCGCCCCACTTGATGCCGAGGCGAGCTCCGGACTGGTTCATCTTGGCGTAGAGGAACGTGCTGAGACCACCGTACTTCTTCATGTGGCGGTACTTGCTGCGAACGCCGAGAAAGGCCAGACGTGCGGTCTTCGCGCGGGCAACCTTCAGGCGCCAGACGAGCTTGGCGATGCCCACGGGTGAGAGCTTCCCCTTGAGGTCGTAGATCATCTCGTTCAAGTTGGGGATCGCGATGGCGAAGGCCGCGGCCTCGCCGTCGATCTCGACGATGTAGGTCAGCTCGGGGACCAAGATCAGCTTGAAGTCGTTGGCGAGGTGGCTGAGCTCGTCCTCCGAAAGCGGCACGAACCCCCAGTTTTTTTCCCAGGCGTCGTTGAAGATTTCCATCACGATGCGCACGTCTCGGTCGAGGCGCTTCATGTCGACGTGACGTAAGCGCACCTCGGGCATGGCTTCGATGTCGTCGTGCGCACGCTGAGCGCGCTTCGGGATGTCGCCGACGGTATAACGCCAGGCGTACAGGTCTTTGGTCTTTTCCAGGCCGGCGTTGCTGATCAGACCGGCCTGATACGGGAGGTGGTGCGGCATCATGATCATGGGCGGTGTGTCGAAGCCCTCGATCAAACAACCGAGCTCTTCGTTGACACACAGCGACATTGGGCCACGTATCCGCTTCATGCCGCGCTGCCTGAGCCAGGTGCGCCCCGCGTCGAGCAGGGAGTCCGCGACTTCTTGGTCGTCGACGGTGTCGAAGAAGCCGAAGAAGCCCGCTTCGTCCTGGTGCAGGCGAAGGTGCGTGCGATCGATTTGGGCAGTGACCCGCCCAACGCACCAGCCATTGCGATGCGCGGTGAAGGTGGTGCCCTCAGCGTGGTTGAAGAACGGGTTCTTGTGACTGAGCCGTTCCTTCAGGTCCATGTTCAATGGACGCACGAAGTTCGGATCATCGCGATAGACGTAGTCCACCACGTTCAAAAAGTCGCGTAAGTCGCCGCCGATTGGGGTCTCCCGAATCTCAATCGTCATGGCGCCACATAAGTTTGAGACCCTCCCCCTGTCAACCACTCCCTCCTTTCCTCTCCCACCCTCCTCTCGCCCTGCGCGCTAACGCCCTCGCGCTTCAACGCTTCTGGGCTCGCTCCAAACGTGCGTCTTGCCGATACCGATGCTCAACCGCCAAGACGCCAAGAGCGCCAAGTTCGCCAAGCTTCTTAAAAATTTGGCTCCGACTTCGCGGACAGGCCTCACTAAGGATGAATCCGCCAAGCTCGCTGGCAGCTTCATTCAATCCCACAGGAAGAAAGGAAGGACGGGAAGGGACGGGTTACGGTGGCTCGATTTCCCTCTTCGGAGCGCGGAGTCTTTCTAGTTTTGGGGCTCCGCCCTCAGCGAACGAGCTGAGCTACGGGAAGTCCGCCAGGACTGCGTAGTCCGGAAGAAAAAATTTCTTGGCGAACTTGGCGTTTCTTCGCGTCTTGGCGGTAGAGAAAATCTAACAGGTAAGACCAGCGGCAGGGAGCGTAGGCGGCCCCTGCCGGGTGTCAGGAGGGGGCGGGAGGGAGCGTTAGATGACGCTGTACTTCTTGCCGACTTTTTCAAAGGCTTCGAGGGCGCGGTCGAGCTGCGGGCGTTCGTGCGTGGCCATGTAGCTGGTGCGCAGCATGGCGCTCTTCGGCGGAACCCCCGGTGAAATGAAGGGGTTGGTGTAGATGCCGTGCTCTTCGAGCAAATCGCGCCACATCATGATCGTGCGCAGATCTTGGCGTACGAAGATGGGGATCACGGCGGTTTGCGTGTGCCCCAGCTCGAACCCGAGTCGGGTGAGCTCGTCACGCATGTACGTGAAGTTCTCGCGTAACTTTTCGCGCCGCCAGGGCTCTTCGTGCATGACGTCGAACGCTGCCATGGCAGCGGCGATCGAGGGCGGTGCGGCGCTCGCGGCAAACATGAAGCTTGGAGCGAAGTGGCGGATGTAGTCCAGAACCTTGCGCTCGCCGACTAACCAACCGCCAATGCTTGCCAGCGACTTCGAGAAGGTGCCGCCGATTAGGTCGACCTGGTCGGAGAGGCCGAACATGTGAGCTGTGCCACGGCCTTCGGGGCCGATCACACCCAAAGCGTGGGCGTCGTCCACCAGCATACGAGCGCCGTGTTTTTTGACGACGGGCACCAATTCGTCAAGCTTGGCGATTTCGCCTTCGGCGCTGAAGACACCGTCGGTGATCACCAGAGCGCCATCGTGAGCGTCTAGCCCAGTGAGCGCCCGGTCGAGCGACTCGGCGTCGGCGTGCTTGAAGCGGACCAAGCGGGCGCCTGCGGCCTGGCCCAGGCGCGAGCCGTCGTACAACGAAGCGTGCACGTTGCGATCGAGCACCGCGACCGACTGCTTGTTGCTGAGCAGCGCGGCGCAGGTAGCGATGTTCACCTGGTAACCCGTGGTGAAGACCAGTGCCGACTCTTTGCCCATCCAAGCAGCCAGCTTCTCTTCGAACTCTTCGTGCAACTTCATCGAGCCGTTGACCAAACGCGACCCGGTCATGCTGGTGCCAAAGCGATCGATCGCCTCTTTCGCGGCGGCACGGACCTTGGGATGCGTGGTCAGGCCCAAGTAGTTGTTGGACCCGAGCATGATCACGCGCTTGCCGTTGATCTGCGCCTCGGGCCCGTCGTTGTAGTCGAGCGGACGAAAGAACGGATAGATGCCACGCTTGCGCGCGTTGTCTGCCGCGGTGAACTTGTAGCACTTCTCGAGCACGTCTTTGCCGCCGATGTTCGAGAGCGAGTGCCGTTCGTTCATCGACTCGTTCAAGTCACTCGACCCCGCGGCGAAGCTCGCCCCGTTCTTGTGGCTGTGGCCGTTGGTGCGTGGGGTCGGGCGAAGCGTGTCCTTGGCGTGCCCGTTCGCCGATGCGGTCGCGCTGCCGTTCCGGGTCGGTTTCGCTTCAGCTACCGCTGCGACGTCGTCCAAGGCGGGGTCGATGTTCGGGAGGCTGTGGCCGTTCAGGAGCACGTGCCAAGCGTCTTTGACTCGGGTGCGCGCGTCCATCATGCCTTCAGCAGCCTTCAGAAACCGATCATCGGTGACCCACTTCATCAGTGCGGGGCTGTTCAAGGCCTTGCGGCTCTGCTCGACCATCTTCTGCTTTAGGCTCATAGATGTCTCCAGCGCCCTGCTTTTCTGCCGCCGTCAGCGCCCCACGAGTTGCCCCGTGCCTTTTCGGTCGCCGGCGGCATGCCCACGAGGTTTCGCGACGCTACGCGAGGGAACCGAGCGCGTCAATTAGCGCGTTCTGGCCAATCGTCAAACGTGTCTACCGCGAGTTCGACGTGCTCGAGATACAATCCATCAGCGGGCGCGGTCATGCCGAGGTCGGTGCGGTCCAGGCTCACGAAGGCGCGCGGAATGGCATCGGCGCCCAGACGTCCCCGCCCGATGTCCACCAGAGTTCCCGCGATTATTCTCACCATTTTGTAGAGAAATGCGGTCCCGGTTACTTCGATCTCCAGTGTGTCTGCGTCGCTACACCCCTTACGCACCTCGACGCGAACCAGGCGTCGCACTGTGAATTTCCGCTCATCGCGAGCCCCCCGAAAGGCCGCGAAGTCGTGCTCACCGACGAGTTGCAACGCGGCATCCTGCATCGCGATCTGGTTTAACCTCTCGTGCACACGCCACGCGCGTCCGTGCCAGAGCGGATCGCGACTGTGTGCGGCGAGTACGACGTACCTGTACCGCTTCCACAACGAGTGCCGCGGATCGAAATGCCGCGGCGCTCGCCGCGCGCGGCGAACCGAGATCTGGTCGGGAAGGCGTTCGTTGAGAGCCAGGGTCCACGAGCGCGTCGACAAGTCGCGTGTCGGGTCGAACGCAACCGGGTGCTGCTTGGCGTGCACGCCGGCGTCGGTGCGGCTTGCCGCGCGGACCAACGACGCGTGCTGGTCTATGGACTGAATCGCCTCATCGAGACAGCCCGCGATGGTTCTACCGTTGGCTTGCCGCGTGAAGCCTGAGAAGCCGCGCCCATCGTAGGCCACGTCGAGCACGATGCTCGGCAGCGTGGGGGCAGCGTCGTCCGCCGCATTCATGGATTCGGATCCTCAGTTCGGGGCGCCCGCAGCCCCGGCGAAACCACCGATCGGGGGTGTGGCGCAGTGCTCGTCGACGGCCGTTCGCCACCAGCGCTCGACGTCGGGGTCGCGGCTAGGCGCGTCCGCGCCTGGATCGGCGATGGGCATCTCTTCGCAGTTGGTCGTCGTCCCGTCGTCGTCGCAGGCGACTGCCCACACCGCCGCGAAGCATGCGCAGAGGGCGAGGCTGACGAGTTTGAGGACGGGAGCTCGCATCACTTCCTCGCCACGAAGTTGAGCGGCACGTTGACGTCCACACAGCCACCAGCAGGAGCCGGGAATTTTCCGGAGCGGAACATCTGCGTGATGCACGACGCGACGCCCGGATCTCCGAGTGAGTTTTGGGTGACATTGGCGCTGCACATCTGGCCTTGCGCGCCCACGCGCGCTGACACCATCAGCCTGCCTTCCAAGGTCGGGTTGATGCGGAGCGCGCGTTCGTAGCAACCACGGGCTTGTCCACCCTTGGCACCGAGCGCGCTCTGAAGCTGAGCGGTGGCCGTCCCCTTACAAGGATCGGAGCAGGCGGTGGGAGCCCCACCCCCCTTTGCGATTTTCTTGGGCGCGTCTTTCTCGGGTTCAGCGTCCTTGACTTCTTCGATGGGTGGGGGCGGTGGCGGCGGTTCTTCGAAGACGGGCTTCTTCTCGGCGACCTTCGGCGGCGGAGGCGCTGTTGGCTCGGCGGGTTTGCTCCCCGACATTTTCCAGAAGATCAGTCCTCCCATGGCTAGGAGCATCAAGATGCCGGCGGCGACATAGCCCGAGCCGCTGTTTTTGGGGGGAGGAGGTGTCGTGCTGGTTGCCATACTACTCCGAGTGTTCAGTGCCCCTAATGAGGTTAACGAGGGGCCGACTATAGCGATCGTGCCGACCGAGCGCGAGGATTCTTGACGCCGCTGGGACCGGGGTTCGGGGGACAACACGCTTCCCTGCCGAGTTTGTCGCGTCCTACATGCGCGCCGGTGGTCGCCACTCGAACAGCGAAGCACCCGAGTCTCCCCAGGCCCTCTGGTCAACCTGCTCGAGATCAGGATGCAGCGGCTGCGTGAACGCGTGACGTGCAGGGTGGCCGACGAACACGCGCGCGCCGACTTCGAGCAAGTCGTGCTCCAGCAGCCGGCCGATCGCTGACAGTGAGCGTGTCAGGTCCGTCCAAGGTGGATCGGCCAAAAGCAGGTCGAACGGAGCGAGCTCCGTCAGCCGTTTGCTGCTGGATTCAGTGCGCGCACGCACGAGCGTGCTGCGATCCCACAGGTCCAGGCGCGTCAAATTCTCGCCGAGCACCTTTTGCGCCGGTCCCCAAGCCTCGACGAACGCGACCGATCGAGCGCCGCGCGACAAAGCTTCGATGCCGAGCGCGCCGGTCCCTGCGAACAGCTCCAGGGTGCGCGCGTCCTCGACGTCGCTCAGGATATTGAACCAGGCTTCCCTGACCTTTTCGGTGGTGGGTCGCGTCTTCACGCCTTTGGGCGCTCGAAGCTCTCGTCCGCGAAGTTTCCCGCCGGTGACACGCATGGCGCCCGTGCCGTCAGTTGGTCTCGATCTTCGTCCAGAGCTTCTGGCGCATCTTCTGGCGTCGCTTGTCGTATTTCGTGATCAAGCGCGCCGCACCCCACGCCGCGAGTAGCTCACCTTCTTGGCCCAAAGCGGGGAGTACACTCGGCCCTACCAGATAAGTTCCGGGAATGGGGCCGCGGATGGGTTCCCCGCCGAGGCCGAGGAACCCTGGCGGGTCGACGTTCCAAAGCGGCTGCATCGGTTCGGGACCTGGCTTGCTTTCCTTGATGTGGATGCGATCGATCTCGCGCACGCCTCGCTTCGAGAACTCGTACGCCGGCAGGCCGTCGTGGGGTGAGTCGACGGCGATCAGGTGCTCGTTCAAGAACGGCAGCTGATCGCGCAGCGTCGTCAACACCGCTTGGCGCGCCTCGAGCAGGGTGAGCGGACCCCTAATCGGTAGGATGGTTTCGGCGACCAACAGCGCCGGTGCCCGCTCGCCCTCCTGGGTCGGATGGTAGTCGGCGCTGTCGAGGCGCTGCAGGTGCACCACGGGCTTGCGCGGATTCGGCGTGCCATCGGTCCTGGGAATCAGGAAAGACTCCTGACTCAACGGGTCCGGCAGCGCTCTTGGGTCCACCGACAGGCTGACGACGAAGCGTCCTGCGCTCGCCGTCAAGCGGGGCCAGTCCCGCTGAGCGCCTTTGGTGACGCCTTCTCCGCCGCTGAGTTCGGCGACGTGCTCGCCCGAGAGCGCCGTCACGACCGAGCTCGCTCCCGTCGGTTCCTCATCGCCTTCTTGCATGACTCCGCACACCAAGCCCCGCTGCACCAGGATGCTCTTCGCGCGATGCTCGAGTCGGCAGACGCCACCGTGAGCCTCGATGCGTTCGACCAAGAAGCGTTCGAGCTCTTGCTCACCGCACACCAAACCGTTCACACCTCGCGTCCAAGCTCCGTGCAGACGGGCGAGGGCGAAAGCCGCGAGTTGGTCGCCGGGCGTGGCCGCGTGGGTCGCGAACATCGCGGGCAGCCAGATGATCTGGCGGTATGGATGGCCCGCAGGGAACTTCCCCAACAGGTCGTTCTGTTCGGCGTTCACCAGGGGAAGAGAGGTTGCGATGCGACCGGTCTCGAGCCGCTCCCAGAAGCTACCAGGGGGCCAGACCGCTTCACGCTCGAAGGCGGAATCTGCCGCGGCGTTCACGTGCGCGAACATCGCATAGACCTCGTCCACCAGCTGCCGAACCTCCGGGAACTCGCGCTCGACCTCACGATAGAAGAGCTCGATGTCCGGAGGGATTGCGACGCGCCGCTCGCCCGAAAGCACGACGAACATCGGATCGAGCGGCTGGATGCGCCGGCGAAAGCGCTGCGTTTGGGCCAGCTCTTGCAGAATTCGCTTCCAGCAAGGCGAGGTCGCCGACAACATCGTGAACGTGCGGCGGCACATCAAGTGAGCGTCGACGTGGTACATCGGTGGCCGCTCACCTTGACCCAAGAGCAGCACTCTGAATTCGCGACGGGCGAGCAGCGCTGCGACCGAAAGTGCCCCGACCGAGCGACCGAGCACGATGACGTCGTAGTGACGCGAGCTCACGTGAACTTCACGTACGGTGCGCGGGCAACGTCCGAGGCATCGTGCCCAGCCCCGATCGTTCCGAGTTCGAAGCAGCTTTCGCCCGCGGCCCGCAGGCACTCGAGTGTTTTCTTCACGGCTGATCCAGCCACGACCAAGATCATGCCCACGCCCATGTTGAACGTGCGATCCATCTCGGACTGTGCGACCGGTCCACGCTCTGCAATCAGGCGAAAGATGGCAGGGGTCGGCGGACGCGTGACGTGCGCGACCATTCCTTCACCGAGCACGCGCGGTAAATTCTCGGTGATGCCTCCGCCGGTCACGTGACAGGCTGCGTGCAGCTCGGGCCCGAGCTCTCGCTTCAGCGCGCGCATCGTAGCGGCATAGATGCGGGTTGGCGTCAAAAGCGCCTCGCCCAAAGCTGCATCGAGACCCTCGATGCGATCGTGGTAGTCGAGACCCGCGTGCTCGATCACTTTGCGCACCAGTGAAAACCCATTCGAATGCACGCCGCTCGACGCGATGCCGACGAGCGCGTCGCCGACTTCGACGCGCGCCGGACCGAGCAGCGCCTTCTTGGACGCGACACCGACGACGAAGCCGGCCAGATCGTATTCGCCCTTGGGGTGCTTTCCGGGGTGCTCCGCCGTTTCACCCCCGAGCAGCGCGCAGCCGGACATGCGACATCCTTCGGCGATGCCCGCGATCACGCTCGCCGCCACGGACGTGTCGAGGCTGCCGCACACGTAGTAGTCGAGGAAGAACAGGGGCTCGGCGCCGGTGGTGATGACGTCGTTCACGCACATCGCCACCAGATCGATGCCGATGGTGTCGTGGCGGCCGAGCTTGAAGGCCACCTCGAGCTTCGTGCCGACGCCATCGGTGCCGCTCACCAAGACCGGATCTTCGATGCCGGCGGGTAGGGCGCACAGCCCGGCGAACCCTCCGACGTCGTCGAGCACGTGCTGGGTGCGCGTGCTCTTCGCAAGTGGCTTTATCTTTTCGACGAGGGCGTTGCCCTCAGTGATGCTGACGCCAGCCTGCTCGTAGGTAAGTGCCATGACGGCGCTTCATAGCATCGCCCCAGAAGTTTCACACCCGCGTGCAACTGCCGGCTTATATTGTTGCATTTATTGGGTTTTTTGGTGAGCTCTAACGCCTTGCCAGCTCACACGCTGCGCGACCCGAAGCGAGTCGGGTCAGCGCCCGGTGTCCCCGCGCGTCCCCTTGCGCCCTGGTTCTGCTTCGATGCCGAGCCGTTTCATCAAGCGGTACAGCGCAAAGCGGCTCGGCAGTCCGAGGCGCTTGGCCGCTTCGGCAGCGCTCTTGGACTCGGCGAGGGCGCTCCGCACCGCCTCGGCCGAGGTGTCGCTGCTGATGACGGGTAAGTCCAGTTCAGCCTCCACTTCGGGAGACAACTGGAGCTCGTTCGGCGACGAATGGCGGCGGGCGAGGCGTAACAGTCGCTCGAGCTCGCGATGATGCAGTCGATACTGATGCCGTGTCAGTGCCTCTGTCAGCGCCATGCCGAGTCGAGAGGGGCCGTCCTCGGGATTCTCGGCGCAGATGCGCGCGAGCAGCTGGCGCGCCAAAAGCGGCACGTCCGCGCGGCGCTCGTTCAGACCTGGCACCCAGAGGCGTTCCGTGAAGCGTGCCAAGAAGTCGCTCTTCAACGCGTCGGGAGCGCGGTTCGTCGCCGCCAGCACGCGGAGTGAGCTGTTCTGGAGCCGGTCTTCACCCAGGCGCTGGTACTCTCCCGTGTCCATCACGCGGAGCAGATTCGCCTGCTGGTGTTCCGGCAGCTCGCCCACCTCGTCCAAGAACAAGGTTCCCTTGTGCGCCATGCCGATCAATCCGCTGCGCGCCGCGATACCGGCGTGCGGGTAGTTCGCCGCGTTGCCGAACAGCTCGGCCTCGATCAGACCGGACGGGATGCTCGCCGCGTTGCGCGACACGAGCTCAGCCGACGCGCGCGCAGAGGCCCGCCAAACCCCGCGAGCACACAAGTCTTTTCCGCTGCCCGAGGGCCCGAAGATCACGACGTGGCTGTGACCGCGGCCGAGCAGGCCCAGGTCGTGGCGCAGCTCCCAAACCTCGGGCGTTTCGCCCACGATGCCGTTCGCGTCGCCAGCTCCGAACTCGAAGTCTTCGTAGGCCGCTGCGCGCAGCAAGCGGGGGCGCTTTACCACGAGGAACGACGCCACGCCTTCGACGCCCAGCGTGTCGCCGACGGCCGCCTTGCAGCTTCGAGTCGCCACGCCGTTGTGCAGCAGCGCGCGCTTGCCCAGGTTCTCGACCGAAAGCTCGGCGGCTTTGGGTTCGAGGTGCCACTGCCGTCGCGACAACGTCGGCGCTTCGAGAGAGCCCGAGTGCTGATTGGCACCCGGTCGCTGCCGCATGAACTCGAGTTTGGGCGGGTCATGGTCGGCGACGCTGGTGCCGCGCCCGAGTGTGGCGGTTCTCGACACTACACACACTTCGCCCACGCGTTTGGGTTCGTGCGCGGACCACAGGAGGACGAGCTGCAGGCACTTCTGACCAGACACACGTTCATCACCCTCGAGTGACGAGATGTCCGTCGATAAAGTCTGACTGGTAGCGTCGCTGCCCGACAATCGTTGAACAACTAGGGCAAGCGCTGGTTCGTTTCCAGTGGTTTTGTGGATTTTGTGTGCTAATCGTTTGCTGGCGGCGAACCCCGAGCAGGAACCCGAATGTTTCCGGCAAAATTGCCTTGCCAGCTCCAAGCGGGGCACGTGCTCAACGGAAAATATCAGATCGAGGAAGAGCTCGGCTCTGGCGGGTTCGGTTGCGTTTATGCCGCCGAGAACCTGAATTTGCACACGCGTGTGGCGATCAAGTTGCGCCGCGAGCCCGGCCCAGACGCGCGGCTCTGGCGCGAAGCCCAGCTCGCCGCGGCGCTCAAGAGTCCGCACAGCGTTCGCATTTTCGACGTCGACCGCCTCGAGGACGGCACCCCGTACATCGTGATGGAGTTTCTGGAGGGGCAGACGCTGCGCGACTACTTGCGTGGAACGCGCAAGGCTCCGCTCGAACGGGCCGTGACCTGGGCGCTGCAAATTTGCGCGGTGCTTGGCGAGGCGCACGCCTCCGGGTTGGTGCACCGAGACATCAAGCCTTCTAACCTGTTTCTGGTCGAGCGCGGCCCGACGGACGCGACCATCAAACTGGTCGACTTCGGGCTGGCCAAGAACGTGGAGCACGCCGAATACGAGACCGTTACCGACAGCGACGTGGTGGTGGGTTCCCCGGCATACATGGCGCCAGAGCGCGTACGCGCCGGGGTCGGCACGGCGCAGTCCGACATCTGGTCCGTGGGCGTCGTGCTCTTCGAGATGTTGTCTGGAAAGCTGCCCTTCGAAGGCGAGACCAACTCGGCGCTGCTCGCGGCGATCGTCGCCGATCCCCCGCGGCCGCTGCTCGAGGTCGCTCCAGAGCTGCCGCCCGCCCTCGGCGCCATCGTTGCTCGCTGCCTGCGCAAGCGCCCCGACGATCGCTACGCCTCGGTGGACACGTTAGCGCACGAGCTACGCCAGTTCGAGGCCGACTCGCCGGCGCGCGTTCCGAGCGAAGAGAGCGTGACCGTCTCTGCTACGATCGCTCGGCGCCCCGTGCGCTCGAGCGCAGCACAGCGCGGCCCCTCGCGTGGCAAGTTGCTTTTCCTGGCGGGCCTAGTAGGTGTTCCGCTGATGCTCTGGTTGTTGTCTCGGCTGGGCGCGCCGGCCCCCACGCTCGCAGGCGACGGCTCCGCCTCGCCGTCGCTGCCCGCGGCGCGTTCTGGAGCAGCGCCCCGAACCCCGCTCGCATCCGCAAGCGCGGTATCCACGTCCGTGCGCGAGCGGCTGGGCCCGGCTGAGCCGCTCCGCCCTGTCGCGCGCGGCCTCGACGAGCGCCCCAGCCCCGAAGACGGTAGCGGCGAGCCACGGGCGGGTGCTGCGGAAGCCAGCACCCAGCGCCGCGCCGCACCCGCAGAGGCCGCTTCGGTTCGGGCGCCCCCTGCCGCGCGGCTGCGGACTCCGGCGAGTGCAAACGCGAGCGCACGGCCCGGCTTGTTCACGGAGCCTGACTTCTAGCCATGAACTCGTTGAGCCGCCTGGCACCCAGCGTGGTGCCGCTCGCGTTGCCGTGGGTGTTTCTCGCGTGCAGCGTCCCCGTCGACGATTCGAAGTACCAGGTCGTCGAAACGCCACCGCCCCCGGATGATCCGGATGATCGCGTCGTCTCCGCGTTCGCGAGTGGCAGTGACAGCTGCGAAATGTGTCTGAGGAAGAGCTGCACGCATGCCATCGAGCCGTGCGTGGACACCCCCGCCTGCGCCGAGTTCTCCGAGTGCGTGCAGAACGAGGGGAACCCCGCGGCCCAGGCCCGTTGCTCCTCGCAGGAAGAAAACGTCACGCTCGAGACGGTGGCCGCCTTTGGCGGCGTGCGCACTTGCTGGGCGGTGTCGTGCAAGGCTGCCTGCGACGTGGGCAAGAACTGGAGCTGTCTGGGCAGATACGACGAGACACAGCCACCTCGATCGAGTGCCTTCGTGCGGCAGTCGTTCACCAACTTGTGTAACGGCCAGGCGGTGCGCGATGCGGCGGTCCAGTACTGCGACCCCTTCAGCAATTGCGAGCCGCGGGTCTTCACCGACGCTTCGGGGAGCTACACTTTCGAAGTTCCCACACCTGGTAGTGGAGCCTTGGTCGGGTGGCGCGGCTATCGCTGGGTGGGGGGCGGGGGGCTGGGATTGTATTACCGGCTGCAGCGGAACCTGCCGATCTTGAGCGACCTGGTCGAGTCGACGTCGCTCGTTGCGTTGGACTGTGCGGACAACTACACGCACGAGCTCGGCTCGACGGACGACTCGGAAGACCCGATCGACTGGATGAAAACGATGGCCGTGCAGATCTTCGACTGTCAGACTACGGGAGCAGACGGTGCGGTCCTGAAGGTAACCACTGCGCCCGACGCGAAGATCCGATATGCAGTGACGCTCGGGGCCGAAGTGTTATACGAAAGAGACGAGAGCAAGGCGTCGGGCGAAGGTTTGGCGCTGGTCGCCAACCTGCCCGAGGGCGAACACGAGTTCGCGGCTTACGAGTCAGTGTCGGGTGAGTTCATCGGGGCCGGGAGCGCCTACATCGGCGCCGGCGTGCTCAACATCTTCAGCATCTTCCCCGAGGTGAGGAGCATGCCCTCGCCGCCCACGAAGTGATGCTGCGGCCGATAGCGTACCTGCTGGGCCGAGGGTCGTGGCTCGTCGCGCTGTCGCTCACGCTCGGGAGCCCAGTCTTCGCCGAGTCGGGCGCAGCGGCCGTTGGCGCTGAGGGTTCCGCTTCCCGCGAGGTGGACGCGGCAAGACAGCGCTTTCGCGAAGCGTCCGTCGCGGCCGAGAACGGTGAGTGGGAGCTGGCGCTTGGCTTGTACCGCTCGGCGTACGCCATGTACCCGCACGCCACGACCCTGTACAACATCGCTTACTGCCACGGCCAACTCGGACAGTCCGCGCGAGCGCTGTACTATGCCACGCGCGCGCTCGACCCAGCCGCCTTCGAGGCAGGCCGGCGCCTCGCCGCCGAGCGCCAGGCAGAGGCGCAGGCCTTTCAGAAGCAGCTCTTGGAGCGGGCGAGCGTCGTGACGGTCAGCGTCGATCCGGCGCGTGCGTTCACGCTGCGGGTAGACGGCGCCCGCTTGGTGCTCACGGGCACGCCCGATGGCAGCTTCGTGCCGGACCCAGAGTGGTCACCCGCCGCCGACCCAGTATTCACGGAGCGCGTCAGCCTGCGTCTCGACCCCGGCTCCCACGAGTTCGTCGTGACCAGCGGCGGCAGGCCCTTCGTGCGCTCGCTCGATGTGGTCGCTGGCCAAGTGGTGTCGATGCCCTGGTCCTTGCAGCCAGACGCCGTACCGAAGAGCCCTCGAGCCCACGAAGCCGCTGCCCCTGTGCCGCCAGCGCGCGCTGTTCCGTCCGCAGCGACCGCGCCCGCTGCACGCGAGCCCGCGGGCGAGTCCAGTGTTTACCGACCCCTCGCCATCGGGAGCTTCGTCGCCGGAGGAACAGGCCTGAGCCTCGCGCTCGTGTCGGGCATCGTCGCGCTGACCACCCATGACCAGCTCGAGGAAGAGTGTCCGGATGGCGAATGCGACGAGGCCGAGTCCCAGGCCGTGGATCGCTATCAAACGGCGGCGCAGCTGACCAACGTCGGCTTGTGGACAGGGTTGTTGGGAGGCGCGCTTGGCGTGGGCTTCGTGCTGCTCGAGCGCACGCACGAGCAGCAGCAGCTGTCCGTCGTCGTCGCCCCCGCGCGGGTCGAGCTCCGCGGTGCTTTCTGACCTCAGGCGTCTTTGACGGGGCGCAGGAGCCGGTAGAGTCCGTACACGCCGAAACCCGCGAAGCCGAGCAGCAGCCCCACGACGCCCAACGTCCAGCGCGTGGTGGCAGGGGCTTCTCCGTCGATCAACAGCCAGGCGCCGTCGGGCATGTGCACCGAACCGGCTTCCTCGACGGATTCGCGCAGCCCCCCGTGACGCAGGCCAGCATTGTCAGCCGGAATCAGGCGGCCCACGAACGACG
>Ga0315910_10002216_pt1 | contig 17291 bp, 14 predicted proteins | sample EdamamesoilMG_FD_204470 | JGI IMG/M metagenome (GOLD analysis project Ga0315910, IMG submission 204470) | Garden soil microbial communities collected in Santa Monica, California, United States - Edamame soil | ecosystem: Environmental > Terrestrial > Soil > Garden | place: USA: California... | reverse complement strand
CTGACTTTGGGGCAGTAGGTCCGAGAAGACGGCGAGGATGCGGCCGGCCAGGGAAATGTCGCGGCTCACCACGTCGATGCCGGCGTGTTTCGTGAACGCCTGGATGATGGGGAGCAGCGAGTAGGTCGCGAGCGCCGGAGCTTCGTCGGTTTTCGTGTAGATGATGGTGGGTCTTAAAGTCATGGTCGAGCTTCTGTGGGGTCGCCGAGTCTGCCACCTTGGAGCCTCGGATGGACCCGAGAATCCGCAAAAAACCGCCCTTGCAGCCGTTTCTGCCGCCTCGAACAGGGGGCCGAGTGTTGCTCGATGATTTCGTGCGCTTACGGGCCGTACACGAGGGCGCTCAGCACGAGGTCGCAGGTCGTGGCCTTGTGACCGCCGTTCTTGATTTCGACGAAGAAGTAGGAGCACGAGTCGGGCGACCACAGCTCCACGCGCCACGGCGCCCGATGCTTCTGTGCGCCGGGTTCGTTCAGCGGCAGCGTTTTGCCCCACTCGTCGAGGAGCTCGACCCAGATGTGCGCCGTAGGTTCGCAGGTGATCTGGATTCCGGCCCCGCGCTGACAGTCCGAGTAAGCGTGCAGGTACGCAACCGACTTGGCCTCGAGCCGGAGGTCGTCCAAGGCAGTCGGAGCGTAGCCATACACTGCATTTCGCCCGCGCGCTGCTTCGAACGAAGGGGCGAAGGCGGGCATTTCATCCTGCGCGTCACCCGACGGGATGACCGCGGGCTCGCTCTCGCTGGCAGGTTCGGAGGGAACCACCGGTATCGCGGTGGCGCTCGCCGTCGGCACGACCAGTTCTGGTACCGGCTTCGCCCCGCTGCCGGGTGCCTGGGGATCACGAGCTTTCGAGCATGCCAGCGCTAGCACCGCGCTACTGACGAGCGCCACCCTGCCGATGCGAAGCAGGCTCACGGGCACAGTCCGGAGGGACAGGTGTTGCACGTGATGGTGATGCCCATCTCGACGGTTCCATACACGGGACACTCACCGACACAGCTCTCGATGCAGTCGCAGGTCACGGCTTCTCCGTCGCAAGTGTTGGGAACGCACTCGGACAACAGCGCTCCGCCGGCCATGACCAGACAGATTTCGCCGGCTGCACACACGTCCGAGCCGGCGCTGCAATTTACCGCTTCGCCGCAGGCGCCCGTGTCCACGAACCAGGTGCCTTGGGTGCACTGGGCGATGCTGCGCCCGGCACCGTCGCAGTCTTCGTAGGCGCACCCGAGACCCAACCCCTCACAAGTGCCGCCGTTCACCGGGGGTTCGGGCGGGCACGCGCTGCCCGAGTCGCCACCGCTGCCGCCGCCGTTCGTGGTGCTAGCCGAGGTCAGGTTCGCGTTTGCAGCACCGCCAACGCTTGTCGCAGCGGTGCTGGTGGTCGTGTTCGCGCTGCTCGTGCCGCCGCCGGAGCCGGTGGTGTCCGTAGTGGTTCCGCCACTGGTCGTCGCGCTCGAGCTAGAGCTGGCGCTCGTGGTGCTTGTGGTGGTTGCGGCTGTCTGGCTGCTGCCATTCGCCGCGTTCGAACCGGAGTCGGCGCTACTGCCGTCATTGTCATTGTCGCTCTCGCCGCAGCTCACGACGCCAGCAAGCAGCAGCAACGGCACTCCCAGCTTTGAACGACCCCGCATGGCGCTTGCCTAAGCATACCCCGTGCCAACGCGGCGGCACGGGGTGGCCCTGCTGCTGTGGGGGGGGCTGCTCGAGACTGTGCCACCCTCGAGGGCGCCGGTGTCATGCTGTGCAAGCGAGCACCGACACCAGCGCAAGCTCCGAGGGAATCACCCGAATTCGCACAGCCCCGCGACGTAGTCGCGTGAGCCGTCGCGCACCCAACCATCCAGCTCGGCGACGTCCTTGAGCTGCTGGCCCCGCTGGCGCGGCACCGCGAAGAACTCGACGGGCACGTCCTGCAGCGCGCTCATGTCGCCCCACAGCTTTTCGAACTGGATAACCGGGAACACGTCTTCTTGCGCGTTGCCCCAGCGCCGCTTGACCTCTTTCAGCGTAATGTACGTCGGCAGGCGAGCTGCGAGCGCACGCACGCCCCTGAGCACGGCCTTGTCGTCGTCGAGCTCGGCGCGCGTCAGTGAAAACTGCGTGAGCAGCTGGTCGATGCTGATCCAAGTGGTGAGCGAGTTGTAGTAGCTGAGTTTGGCTTCGTCCTCTTCCCGCGGGAACGCCAAGCCTTCCACCAAACGCAAGCGGCCGCCGACGCGCGCGAGCCCTCCGCCGCGATCGGCGATGCGGCGCTCGACCACCTCGTAGCTGAGACAGGCTCCGTTGCGGACGTGTCGGCCGAGCCAGCGCGGGTCGAGATCGGCGCCGAGCGTATCGATGTTGTGGAGCATCGCGTACTTCAGATTCGGCTGTTCGGCGAGCAAGCGGCACAGCGTGCCGTTCAAGAGCAGGTTCGCCACCTCGTAAAAGTGGCCGACGGGGTGCAAACATTGGCCGGGCTCGTTGTCGCGGTAGTCGCTGGCTTCGCCGACGCTGCGCGCCCATTCGAGCAACGCGGCGCGCCCGTCTTCACGCACCTTTTGTTTGCGCTCTTCGAGGCGTTGCTCGCGCAGCTCGGCCCAGGCGAAGCGTAGGTCCGCGACCGTCGGTACCAGCCTGAGCCCGATCGAACGACCCGGCGAGAGCACCACCGATCCCTCCATCCCGTAGTCATGCTCGCGCCGCAGCAGATTCTCGATGGGACCGTGGGTGAGGTAGCTGGTCGTGATCACGTGGCGCGGCATGCTGTTCGCCTCGCGACCCCGGCGCCGTGTCTTTGCGAGGTGCACCTCGAGAAACGTGCGGAAGCGGTCACCGAGTTTGGCGAACGGGTAAATGGCCTTGACGGTGCCCGCGCCGTGCGTCCAGCGCGAGCCTGCACCGGCCGCCAGCGTGACCACACAGACCTCACCGCGCTCGAGCGCTTGCTGGCCGATCGCGTGGTCGTCGTCACCGAGCGTGCTGCTCTGGATGATCTGCTCCGGGTTGACGTCGTCGATCACGGTGTCGACCGACAGGCGATTCTTGGCGAGTCCGATACGCCCGGTGCGCAAGTCCTGCCGGATGAGTTCGTGGTGGTCCGCGTCGAAGCCGTGAGCGGCGAGCAGCTCGTCGAGCGACTCTGCGCGGTCGGCGGCACGCACCGCCGGCAGCAGTCGACCGAGCAACTGCGGACCGACGCGCTCGGCGCGGCGACCACGCAGGTGAGCTATCGAAAACTCGTCGAGCTCCGCACGCCGCTGCGCCGAGAAAGAACGCGACCCTTCCAAGAGCCAACGAGGCAACATACACAGGTAATACTCGGCCGACAGAATGGCTGCGTCGCCCACGAGCCGCTCTGCGGCCGTGCCTGCGTTGTTGATGGCAAAGCGGTACACGACCGGGTCCATCGCAAAGGGCAGGCTCTCCGCGAGTTCGCGTTTGCGCGTGCGCATGATTTCCAGCATCCGCTGTTCCGCTTCGGGCTTGATGGCGGGGTCGAAGATGAAGCCCATACCGCCGCCCGACATGCCGCCCAGCATCCAGAAGCCCCAGAATTGGCTTCCAAACGCGGCTCGCGCGTCCGCGATCAGCGCCTCGGTGTAGAAGTTCGATACCCAAGGCACGATGCGGGCGAGCGGTCCCTCGAAGATGGACGTCGTCAAGCGGCCGAGCTCTTTCACGTCACCCGCGCCGAGCGCCGCGAGGATCGCATCGAATGCTTGCAGCAGCTCCTGGCGCGCGTTCCATTCGTCGCTACCGCCGAGCAGGAACTTCTCGGTCACCATTTCGAGAATGGGCCCGACGTTGGCGGCCATGCCACCGTGCACCACCACCAGCGAGGCTTCGAGCTTCTTGCGAGCTTCGTCGGAAATGTCGGCTTCGTGCATCACCCGGTGGCTCGGCAAGAGCCGGCCGCGACTCGAACCGAACTCGACGTCGCCCGGTTCGGCGGGGACGCCCTCGATCAGCTTGATGCCCGGCCAGATGCCACCGCTGTCTTGCCAGCCGCCTCCGGAACCACCAAGCCACTCACCGAGGATGGCTCGCCCGGCGACGACGCGGCGCTCGGGCTCGGTGAGTCCTCCGGCGAGCGCTTCGACCTGGCCGGTGGCGCGCATGCAGACGCTGATGAGCCCGCCAAGCAGATTCGTGGAGACCGCGAGCCGGCTGCCTTTCGGGATGTCGTTGACCTGGCTCACGAGTTCGATACCGCGGCCTTTGCCGACGAGTGACGCGAGCACCAAAGACAGCGGCTGGCCCGAGCCTTCGAGCCCGGGCGGCACGATACCCGAGGCGATCACCGCCGCTTTCAGGAGTCCGAGGTAGTCGCTCGCGTAGTTGAAAACCTCAGCGGTTTCGGTGAGATCGGCCGCGGCGTCGAGATCGACGCTCACGAGCCTGAGCACTGGCGCGTCGATCACCCGAAAGAAGCACGTGATTGGCGGCGACGTGCGCTCGTCGCGACCCAGCACCGCGAGGTCGACGGAGACATTCAGCACCCGTGCGCCTTCCGGATAATCCATACCCAGAAAGAAGATGTCGCTCCAGCCGCTGTGCGTGAGGTCCATGCGCACAGCGGTGCGCTCCACGAGCACTGGATAGAAGCCGCGTTCGTTCGGTAGCTTCAGCTCTTCGCGCACGCGCAGCGGGTGGTCTGAGCCGTGACTCGTGCGAAACATCCAGCGGTTGCCGCGCAGCGATCGTACCGAGCGCTGCACCTGCTCGGCCAGCAGTTGAAAGCCGAGCCCGTGATAGGCAGCCGCCAGCGCGCTCGCCAAACGTTCGTGCAGCCCCGTCGCATCCGCCGCCGCCAGCATCAGATCGGCCGCGGCCCGGTAGTGGCGCCCGAGCAGCAGGTCTTGCGCATCACGCGGCATCTCGCCCAGCCGCGGCAGCTCTGCCCGAGCAGGAATCAGGTAACGGTACAGCGCGTGCGCCTGGAAAATCGCGCGTACCCGCTGGTACAAGTTGCGGTCCGGGTCGTCCGCAAATGCGTGCAGCACCCGCGCGGCTTGGCACAAGCCCGCATAGTCCGTCTGCGCGGCAAACCGTTCGAGGACTCCGATCTTCGCGGTCTGCGCCGGTTCCAGAATCGCGAGCACCAGCGGATGCGGGAGCACCGGGCGCCTGGAACTGAGTGGGTGCGGTGAACTCACGAGGTCGACCCTGCCTGCCGGCGAGCCACCTCTTCCAGAATCAGCCGCAGCACCTCTTCGCGACGCGGGCCGTGCAGCGCCAGCGCTAGCTGCGCGCGGAGCAGGCCAAACGGCGTCTCCAGGTCCACACGCTGCCCGTCCACCTCGAGCGCCAGGTATTTCTCGCGGGTCGCGAGCACAGCCAGCGATTCGGTGAGACCCATGCGTTGCCCGGGGCCCAGCGCCCGCGCGTGCTCCCTGAGCAGGTCGAACACGCGCGGCGTGAGTGCGTGCGTTCCGAACAGACCGAGGTACGTGCCCTGGCGCAACCCGGGAATCATGCACTGCTCTTCGGCCACCGTCGGCGTCGGCTTTTCGATCACCGTCTCGATCGCGTAGAGCCGCTCCGACCCTTTCACGCGCGAGCCACCCACCACGCCGAAGTAGGGCAGCTGCCCCTCGGACGTCACCTGCACGCCCGATACGGCCGACCCTTCACGCGTCGCCACCTCAATCAACTGCTTCGTACACGAAGCCTCGGCGTGCGTGATGAAAACGTGGTCACACACCTGCACGATGAACGGCTCGCCGCCCACCCACTCCTCCGCGCACAGCACGGCGTGCCCGAACCCGCGCGGCTCGGCCTGTTCGATCAACACCAGGCTCGCGCCGAACTCTTGCCGCAGGTCATCGAAGAACCGCTCGCGCCCCGGCCGCGTCACGATCGCCACCCCGTCCACACCCGCCGCTCTGAGCTCGGCGATCTGAATCGCCGCGACCCGCTGCGTCGACCCGTCTTTCACCGTGACATGCTGGAGCGGCAAGTCGCCGTGCAACGGACCGCCCATGGGGATGATGGCTTTCTTGAATCGCAAGCGAGTACCTTCCTGATGGCGCTGAAACGCCGAGCGACGCTACCCCAGTCTGCCGGATCAGTCTACGGGACGACCGTCGAGCAACGCCTGCAGCCGCGGCACCAAGTTCGCCCGCACCGCGTCCGGACCCTTGATCGACCCGGTCAGCTGTCGCCCCGAAGCCCCACCGTCCGGCTTCGGCAGCGCGATCACCGGAATCATCCGGAACACGTAGCCCGCCCCGCCGAGCGCCTCGGTGTGGCGATCCGCATCGAACTCGACGAACCGCGTCCCCGCCAGCATGCCATCGAGCTCCCCCGCTTCGACCGCCTCGTGGAACCGTTCGCACGGCTCGCACCAAGTCGCCCCCACGTACACCAGCACCCGCTCCCCCGCCGCCCCCGCGCTCGACACCTGCTCTGCCAGATATTGCTGCGCAGCGTCGATCCGCTCGGGCGCTTTCACGAAGTACGGCCGCGCCGTAGAGGGCTTCACCGTCGCTGCGGCCGCAGACTTTGCAGGCGCCGGCTTCGAGCGCTCGCGCGTGCGACAGCCGCTGGCGGCGATGACAAGCGCGAGTGCGAAGAGCCAGCGGCGAGGGTTCATGATTACTCCCAAGTTCAAGCTAGTCACGGGGCCAGTGTCAATGGGAACCGTAGATCCAAGAAAGGCGTTGTGCAGGCGACGCCATTCGCTGCATGTTGTTACGGGTTGGACCCACCTCGTGACCGCAGCAGTGCTGGACGTTAGAGATACGCCGACCATGGCACAGGACCCAATCGAGGTTGCGCTTACCGGTGGGAGGCTGACGCCCGGTGTAGTTCGAGTCGGTGATACCGTTCGACGCCCCTCGAGTCGCCAGTCCGGGTTCGTAGCTCGGCTGCTGTTGCATCTCGAGACGCTGGAGGTTGACTGGGCTCCCCGATACCTGGGAACCGATGCCCGAGGCCGAGATACTTTGACGTACCTGCCGGGCATGGTCCCCCAAAAGTGGGGCCTATTTTCTGACCAACAGATCGCTGACGCAGGTCGTTTGCTTCGAGCCTTTCACGACGCCACGCGTGGTTCTACGATTGCCGCGGGCGCGTCGGTTATCTGTCATCACGATTTCGGGCCAAACAACGCAGTGTTCGTTCATGAACACCCTGTCGGTATGATCGACTTCGATATGGCAGCGCCGGGCGAGGCGTTGGAGGATCTGGGCTACACCGCATGGGCTTGGTGCATCTCGGCCAAGGCGCAACGACCGCCCGTCGATTTCCAGGCTCATCAGGTGCGCATGCTCGCGGATTCCTACGGTGGCCTTGATGGTAGGAACCGCATGGCCATCGTCGATTCCGTCTTGGAGCGTCAAGAGCGTAATGCTCGCTTTTGGGACGGCGTACTCAACAATGGTGAACAGACAGCGACGTCGATCGAGCGCATTCCGCAGCTGATCGCGTGGTCTCGCGAGGAAGCCAGGTTCGTGCAAGCCAATAGGCGGGTGTTCGAAATCGCGCTGCTATGAACAACGGTTCCGGAAGCGAAGGATTTGGTGAAAGCGATCTGCGCAACTCAGAGCCGTGCGAATCGGCTAAGGTGCAGCCTGTATCGAGCCACAGGTTCCTGCACCCTTAGCGGCTTTTGCTTGCGCTTGTTGGCCATGAAGCTCGCGCCGTAGTCGCGATCGGCCTCGAGCGCATTGTGCGCTGGGCACCGCAGTCCCAAGTTGTCAGCGGTATTCGCTCCGCCCTTGGCCCAGGGCTCGATGTGAGCAAGTTGAAGGCCGCGCGTCTCGTTGCAGCGGTGGCCGTCGTCGCCGACAAAACCACAGCGCCCGTCGTCGCGGAGCCACACCTCGCGCCGCGCGGCAGCTGCGACGTGGCGTGTCCGTCCCCGGGTACGAGTGGGTTTGCTGGCGCGCGGCTTCTCCGTCATGCCGGTCTTGCGCTTTTGCACCTGGGTCAACAGCGCGTCGATCGCGCGTTCGATGATCGCGGCGGGGTCGCCATTCGGTATCTTGTGGGCGAGCAGCGCTTGAAGCTGCTCGAGTTTGTCGTGGCTGCTCTGGCTGATCGTCACCTGAAGCTTCCAGCGGCCTGGAGCCAGGGGCGTGGGATCGGGGTCGCGGCGCGGTGGTAGCTGTGCGGGGGCGGACTCTACGACTGCAGCGGTGGACTCGACCGGTGCCTGCGCGGGTGACGAAAGGATAGCCATGGCGGGTGCGGTGAGCGGCGGCTCGGCCGGTGCGGGTGCGGTGAGCGGCGGCGCGACCGGTGCGGGGGCGGCGAGCGTCGGCGCGACCGCTTCGGGTGAAGCCAGCGCGGCCGCCGTGACTGGCGCGGTGCGATTCGGAAGCGCGCGCAGCCTCGACGGAACATCGGGCTGCGGCGCCAGGTGAGCTACGAGCACTTCAATCTGTCGAATGGTCTTGTGTTTGGCTTGCTCCAACACGCTCCGGTGATTTTCCAGTGTTAGGTGCGCTTTGAGGCGATGGATGCCACTCAGGTGCAGCTCGCCGCGCGCGACCATCCCGAACAGAACGGGAAAACGACGCGCTGTGCGTGCTGCACCGATGCGTTTTCCGGCGGTGGATTCCGACATGTGGTGGCGCGTCACGAGAAAATCGAACATCGAGGGGTGGCCGAGTTTGGCCCATAGCTTGCGCTGGTCGATGGCGTCGATGTGGCGGAGCAAGTTGGCGTTGCCCTCGTGATCCTGGCGGACGAGGGCAACGAATTGGGCGAGTAACGCGCGGTCGTTCAATGACTCGAGTGAGGGTGATGGGCTCATGATTCATGCATATCATGGGTTTTTGGAGCGCTTGGGCGTTGCTGAAGCGACTCTACTAGCGAGATGGGCGGTGGTGCCCCTCGCTGGCTCGCTACAGCGTTTTCTCGGAGATTTCGACTTGGCTCTCGTTTGGGTGGCTCCAGAGCTCTGTGCGCGCGGCTCAGACGGTCCGAAAATGCGTCAAGAAAAATCTCACTAATTGATAAGCGTGCGGATGAAATCGTGCTACTACTACCTCGACAGAAAGGATGTGACTCGCATCACGCTAAGCTCGTTTTGACGCGTGCGTGCGCAACGCTGCGTGGTGGGCTCGCCCGCGCTTTTCCCGTGTTCGTTGGAAAAGGGATGCAGCCAGGCCTCGCCGACGAGGCCACAATGTGTTGCATTGCGCCGGCCCTCCAGCGTTCGCCGGTCGGAGCCCAACTTCGCCCCGGTTGCAACCCGCCCTCGCGTCGCGCTGCTTGCCCCAAAGCTAGTAGGGCTCGGCTCCCTAGCGAGCGTCTTGCCTTGGTGACCAGCTTCGTCTTGGTTGGCGCTTGCGGCTCCGTCGAGCTAGCCCAAAGCTAGCAAGCTTCGAAGTCACACGCGCTCGAAACGCGAGGCATGAAGCCACGCGCGGTCATCGCGTTTGCGTCGTGGCGAGCCCGAGGGTCGCGGCCGAACCATGCGACCGAACCATGCGTGGCGCGATGCCTCGATCCGTTCACGAACGACTCACTGGACGGTCGTGGGGCGCGGTACCAGGCTGACAATTGATGCGTTACCACATCCTCGCCACCGACTACGATGGAACGCTAGCGACGGACGGGCAGCTGCTGGGTGAGACACGCGAAGCGCTCGAGCGCTTGCGGACATCGGCGCGCAAGATCGTGCTGGTCACCGGGAGGCAGCTCGATGACTTACGGCGGGTCTGCCCGGATCTCAGCCCCTTCGAGATTGTGGTGGCCGAAAACGGGGCTGTGCTTTACTGGCCTGCCACCAACGAGAAGCGCGTGCTGGCGGAGGCGCCGCCGCGCGAGTTCGTGGAGCGCCTGCATCAGCTCGGTGTGCCGGATGTTGCGGTCGGTGACGTGGTCGTCGCCACCTGGCACCCACACGAAGTGAGTGTGCTCGAGGCAATTCGCGAGCTGGGGCTCGAGCTCCAGGTGATCTTCAACAAGGGAGCGGTGATGGTGCTGCCTCCGGGCGTTAACAAAGCCAGCGGACTCAGCGCTGCGCTGAGCGCCCTGGGCTTCTCGCCGCACGAGGTCGTCGGTATCGGCGACGCCGAGAACGACCACGCCTTTCTCAGCCTGTGCGAGTGCGGTGTGGCGGTGCAGAACGCGCTGCCCATGTTGAAAGAGCGCGCGGACCTGGTGACCCACGCCGACCACGGCGCGGGTGTGGTCGAGCTCATCGAGCGCATGATCACCAACGACCTCGTGGACCTTACGCCCGTGCTCGGTCGCCACGACATCCCGATCGGGGCGGACGCGAGCTCGCAGACGCTGCTCGTGCCGGCATACGGCGCGACTCTGCTGCTGGCCGGCACATCGGGAGGCGGAAAATCCACCCTGGTCGCCGCTTTCGTGGAACAGCTCAGCGAGCGAGGGTATCAGTTCTGCATCATCGATCCTGAGGGCGATTACGCTGCCGTGCCAGGCGCGGGGGTGGTCGGTGACCGGCAAAGCGCGCCCACTGCGCGCGAGGTCTTGAAGCTGCTCGAGCTGCCGAGCGCCAACGTGGTCGTGAACCTGCTGAGCATCGGTATCGAGAATCGCCCGGCGTTCTTCGAAGAGCTGATGCTCGAGCTGGTTGCGTTGCGCATGCGCACGGGTCGACCGCACTTCATCGTCGTGGACGAGGCGCACCACCTGGCGCCGAGCGATGCGACGACTGGCGTCGCGACCACCGGTGCCTGGAGCAATCTGCTGCTCGTCACCGTACACCCCAAGCACGTTGCTCGAGGCCTGCTCCAGCACGTAGACATCGCCATGGCCGTCGGTGCGGCTCCCGCGGAAACAATCTCGGACTTCGCGCTCAGCGTCGGCGAGGCCCCGCCGGCGCTGGACGGCAGACCGCTCGAGTCCGGCGAAGCGCTGGTCTGGTGGCGTCGACCGCGCGGTGAACCCCTGCGCGTGCGCACCATCGCGCCCAGCGCCGAGCGAAAGCGCCACGTCCGCAAGTACGCCCACGGCGACCTCGACGACCGCAGTTTCTGGTTTCGCGGGCCCGAGCAGAAGCTGAACCTCAAGGCGCAGAACTTGACCATGTTCATGCAACTCGCCGATGGTGTCGATGACTCCACGTGGCTCTATCACTTGGGCGCTGGCGACTACGTGCGTTGGATACGTGACTGTATCAAAGACGACGAGCTCGCCGACGAGGTCGACGCCGTGGGACACACGGCGACCGACCGCACACCCAACGAGACCCGCGCCGCCGTGCGCTCCGCGATCGAACGACACTACACGGCGCCTGCTTGAAGCCAAGGGGGGGTCAACGCCGCGCTACGCGCTCGGGCGGTGTTCGATACGCGAGTTGTAACGCGATCGTCCCGACGAACTCGCTCATGCTGAAGCGCTGGAGCTGGTTGACTTCGACGAAGCTGCCGGTGATGCCTCGGAACTCACCCGTCCCACCAGCGATGCGACCGCGCGCATTGGCTGCAGGCCCCACGCTGGTGACGAACGTCGCAGCGGCGTTCCACGGCTTTCCGATCGCGAGCGCGGGCAGTACGACTTGCCGCGCGAGCTCACTCTGATTTTCTGACTGCTCGAGGAAGATCGTGCCGCGCTCGGGGATCGTCAGCGTCCAGCTGGTGGTGGTCATGAGGCGGCCCTGCATGAGGTTGCTGTTGGGGTCGATCACCGCTTGCTCGGAAGCGAATCCGATGACGGTGCCCTGCTCGTCGCGAAGCTTGGTGAGCCAAGCGAACCCTGAGCGAACGTGCTCGTCGGACAGCACGCCCACGCCCTCTGGATACGGCGAGATGGGCAGGTCGCTACCCTTCGTCGCCGCCAGCACGTCTCTGGGTGCGTCGCTGTGGAACGTTTCGTGGATCGCACCATCGTCGGAGACTTTGGCGATCGGCGTCGCAGGTCGCACTGACTTGCTCAGCGGGTCAAGGGCCGACAGCAGCAACGTGCTGACAATGCCCACGGACACGCCGATCAAGCTCATTGACAGTGTTCGGAGACGTTCACTCATGGTTCCTCGGTGCCAGGCACGATCATCGAGCAAGCGGCGTGCCCACCGCTTCGTCTCGTGATCTGCGAGAATTGGAGCCAAGGTTCGAGAATGCGAGACTCCGCGGACACCTGCCCGGCGGACGTTCGTCCTCGGAGCTCGCTTCTCCTCGTGGAGCGATCAGAGCCAGTTCCGACGCTGAGCGCGGGAGGGGGTACTGCCCAATGTTGGGTTCGACGTGTGCGTTCTGGGCATGATACAGGTAAGGAGTGGTCGATTGTCCTCACTGCTATGCGCGCGTGCTGCCCCGAACCGATGGAGCTTGTCCGTCGTGTGGGGAGGACACACGTAAGGAGCTGGGGGGACCGCGCCGGGCTCTGCTAGACTTGCTTGCGGATGAACCGTTGCCGGACTTCTGCCTGCAGTGCGGTCAGGCTACGGAACGCACCGCATTCGTCAAGTACCGTCGCAGTGTGGAGGGGGACTCGGCGCCGTCTTTGCTGGTCGCGGTGCTCATGTCCGCGTTCGCGCTGCTGCTGGGGCGTATTTTCTTCTGGCTCCGCACCAAGGCCTCCGTGGTTCTCGAGTTTCGGCTTCCCCAATGTGCGGACTGCGGGCGCACCCAAGGAGCCCCACAGGCGCAGCACGTGGATTTCCCCCACCACCGGGCCTCTTTCGTCGTGAGCCAAGCGTTTCGTAAAGAACTCCGAAGCGTGCGCCGAGCTCGTTTGGGCTGATTCACGAAAATCGACATCCCCCCCGCATGAAACTTCGGGGTGCTGGTACCTACCGCCCCGATCGCTGAAATCGACGCGCGTGGAGACCGACGAGGCTGTTTGGCCGCGTGCGTTGTCGTCGGCTTTGTCGCGCCCGTGGAGTCGCTGCATGAGACCAATTTGCTTTACCGTCGTTGCTCTGCTGTCCTGCGCGAGCGGCTGCTCGGACAACTCTGACTCGGGGTCATCCGGGAATGACGGCGCGGGTGCGGCCGCCAACTATGGTGCCGTGAACGGCGGGATCGATCTGGATCCGCATGCGAGCGGCAGCGGTGGCTCGACGAGCACGGGGGATGGGCCGGACGTCGGCGTGAGCGGCAGCTCTAATAGCAGTAGCTGTGGCTCGCTCGAGGTGAGCAATGACTGCGTGGGCGAGGTGTTCGAGGGGGAGGGGATCCCGCTGGATATCCAGATCATCTTCGACCAGTCGGGCTCGATGGCGACCGTGATCGACGAGTCGACGGGCGAGACCCGGATGGACTCGGTGTACCGCGCGGTCGAGGCGTTCGTGACCGATAGCGAAAGCATAGGCATGGGCGTCGGGCTCTCGTTCTTCGGCTATCAGCCGATCGGAGCCACCTCGTGCGACCCCGACGACTACGACACGGCGGCCGTGGGGATTGCCACGCTGCCGGGAAACTCCGGCACGTTGCTCGCGTCGCTTGGGGCCGCGGAGCCGACTGGAGAAACGCCCACGAGCGCCGGCATCGAAGGCGGGTGTCGCCTGGCGACCGCGCATCGTAAGCAGAATCCGGGGCGCGCCGTAGTGAACCTGCTGGTGACCGATGGCGAACCCAAGGCGCCTGTCACCAGCAAGTCGACGGACTGCAACCCTACGCTCGGGCAAGCGGTGGCAGCCGCACAAGCATGTTTGAACGACGGGGAAGGCATACCGACGTACGTGCTCGGGGTTGGTCCTTCGCTCGACAATCTCGATCAGATTGCGGCAGCGGGAGGGACCGAGCGCGCGTACCTGGTGGCGGACGACTCGAGCAGCGGCGTGCTCGACGCGTTGAATCGCGTGCGTGCGTCGGCGACGATCCCGTGTGAGATGCCGATCGACAGCAGCCAGAGCGGTCTCATGTACGAAAAAACCAGCGTCGTGACGCAAAGTGGGGGCTGTGAGCTCACTCACCTCACGCGCGTCGAGTCCGCAGCGGATTGCGCGAGCGGCGGGTTCTATTTCGACGATGCGGAAAGCCCATCCAACATTCTCTTGTGCGAGAGCACGTGCGGCGCCGTCAAACAGCCGGGCATGAAGCTTTTGTACGCAATCGGGTGTGGCATCCAAGAAGTCAAGTAGCGCTCGCCGAGTCGGGCAGCGCTCAGCAATGTAGGAGCAACCCTGTTCAAGTTGGGCCGATTTCTAGGAGTATTGTCGCTTGCGGGTGCGCCGCTGTTCGCGTCCTGCGGGGGTGCCAGCGAGGGTAACGGTGACGGAGGGGGAGGCGACGGGGACGGTGGCGCTAGCTCCGGGTCGAATGGATCTTCGAGCAGCGGGGTGACGATCGTCGATGACGTTCCCGATGGGGGTCATTTCGTCGGAGGCGCCGATCCGAATGCGCCGCCGATTTTCGTTGGCGGTGGGTCGAACAGCGCGCCGCTCGGCGCGGGCTGCGGGCCCGAGACCGCCGGTGAGTGTCACCCGGTGGGGGGCAATTGCAATCCGGGAAGCGATACCCACGTGATCCAAGCTGACAGCACGTGTTTCTACACGCCAGACGCGCAACAACCGTCCGCGGTGGCCGAATACGTGATCGAGGTCGTGAACGGGCAAGAGTACGTGCACTTGCGCGTCACCTTCGACCCCTATTTCGTCGACAACGTGTATGGTGAATGTGCCGCGCAAACGGGCTGGGGCGGGGGCGAGGAAGAGGAAGCAAGCGAGCCCGAGCCGATGGATCCGATGGGTGGGAAGCCCAAACCCATGGATGGCATGCCGAAGCCGAAGCCTGGGAAGGGCGGACACACCTTCGACGATCTGGTGGGCAGCGATCACGTCGAGCTGATGCTGAGCGATTGCGATGGCGGGCTCGCCATGCACGTGAAGCTCGACTACATCAGTGAAGCGAGCTCGAGCGCGTGCGGGTACGACAATGGCGGGGTGACCGTGGGCGAGGGCAAGGTGATCGTGGGTTCGGCCGATCACGTGCTCGCTTCGTCGAGCTCGCTCGATCGCAACATGAACGGTTGCGGCTACTGCGAGCTCGAGAATTCGCCGTGTCCGGGTGGCGAGAACTATGCCACCGATCCGAATGCGCCCCTATGGGACTTCCGCGTGGTGTACGAGATGTGGATCGATATGGCCGCCTTCGGAGACGCCGGCTTCTGTGGCGTCGACATTGATGCCGTGCACGCCTCGCCCTCGAAGGCCGACGACAACACAGTGCTGGTGGAGCCCGACGATTGCCCGCCACCGCCTTGCCCGCCGAGCTACGAGCTCTACTTGACGAGTGAGGGCGAACAGGTATGTGTGCCGAGCGGCGACTGCCCGGATGGCTATGTGATCGACCTCACGAGCGAGGGTGAGTCCTGCGTTGCGGTCAAGTGACACGAAAGCGAAAATACTGACCGGAAGCGGGCGAGGTTCGCTACGCTGCCGGTGATGCCCGTTCCAGTCGTCGCGATTCAGCTCGAGTTTCCGGCGCGCCCGCCGGACGTGCAGCAGGTGCTCGACGCCTGCAACGCCGGCGCGGGACCGGGCGCCTGCGTGGTGGCGGCAGATCCGAACGCGGACGCCGCGCGCTACCTGGCCTACGTATCGTGGCTCGACGAGGGGCGGCAACATGCGCTCGTCGAGGTGGGGCCGCCGGAGGCGGTGCGCGGCAGCTTCGAGTTTCGGCGGCTTCGATTCAGCGAGCGCGACCAGCCGCAGGAGCGCTGGGAGGCGATCGGCCTCACGGTGGCTACGCTTGCAGGGGCCGGGCCCGAGAGCTCGGTCCCGAGCGACGTCCCCGCTCCCCCGAACGGCGCTGCTGCGTCGGATCGAGCGCTCGAAACGCCACCCGTCGCAGCGCCCGAGCGACGCCCCTGGCGTGCGGGCGTGTCGGGGCGTGTGGCTTCGGGTTTCCGTAGCGGCGTGTCGGCGGGGTTGGGCGCGAGCTTGGCTTACGAGTTGCCCGGGCTGCCCGTGTTTCCCGCGCTTTTTGCTGGCTGGCGCACCGCGACCGACGAGGGCATCACGGGCCAATGGTGGGAGGTCGGCGTGGGGCTGGGCGCCGGGACAGCACTCGGTCCGGTGCGCCTCTCGCTTTCGGGGCTCGTCGTCGGTCAACTGCTCGACGCCTCCGCGACCCAAGAGGGCTCGAACGACAGCGGTAGCAGCAGCACGTCGGGGGTCATGCTGGGGCTGGAGCTGGCGTGGCCTTACCGTGGTCCGGTCGGCGTCACGCTGGGCGGGCATTTCCTGCAACTGGCTCGGGCGACCCAAATCAGTTCCGAAGGGGCTGTGGTCCTCGAGACCTCTCGCAGCAATTTTGGCGCTAGTTTGGGGCTTGAAGGCCGTTTCTGAACCAAAATCAGGGGTGCCCGCCTAGAATCGGCGCGTCACGGTACCTACGACTCGATGAAGGTCTCGGCGACGAACGGGGGCCAGAGCCCACTGCGCCTGGTTCAGGGAACCAAGCCGTGCGCGCACGCGTCCGACCGCGAACTGATCGAGGCGTTCGGTCGCGGCGCGCCGGGGGCTGCCGCGGAACTCTACGACCGCTTGGCGGGGATCATCCGCGGGACGCTCTACCGCATGCTCGGCAGAGTCACGCCCGAGTTCGACGACTTGGTTCAGACCAGCTTCGAGCAGGTGGTGTCGACGCTGCGCCGCAGGACCTTTGGGCAAGAGTGCAGGTTGACGTCGTGGGGCGGAGCCATCGCCAGCCACGTCGCGTTGAACGCCATCCGTCGCTCACGCAGCGAACGGGCGCGCGTCGTTTCGTTGACGCCGGATGGTTTCGAGCGCGAAGCTGCTCCTGGTCATGACCCGCTCGCGCAGATCGCCGCGCGGCGGGAGCTCGAACGCCTCAGGCTGTACCTGAGTGAGATGCGTCGCGAGCGCGCGGTGCCGGTGATCTTGTGCGACGTGCTCGGGCACACGCTGGAAGAGGCGGCTTCCGCCGAGGGAGTGTCCACCACGGCGCTCCAATCGAGGCTCACCCGTGGCCGCAGCGAATTGAAGCGTCGCTTCGACGCTGCAGAGCTCGACAGCGGGAGGCAAGCATGACCGGCGATCATCGCGTCGACGCTGCGCTGCGCGCCCTCGCGGAGCTTCCCGTTCCGGAGGCTCCACCTCACGCGGAAACCTTGCGGCGCCGCCAGCTCATCGGGGAGCTCGAGCGCATGCAGCGCGAGGCCCCAGAAAACGTGCCGCGTCGGCGCCGCCCGCGGCTTGGTTGGGCTGCCGCCGCGCTAGCTGCCGTGGCTGCGGCCGCCGTCGTGCTTGCGACGGGTGCCTTCCAGAACCCCGCACCGCCGAAAAGCGCTGCGCAACTGAATCAGCCCTCCAAGAGCGAGCCTACCGAGCGCGCGATCGCGCTGGGGTCCGAGGTGAAGACGGACGCGGGGTCGACGGTGCAGTTGAAGACTGCGCTCGGCGCCAAGATTTCC
>Ga0315910_10002215_pt1 | contig 17291 bp, 16 predicted proteins | sample EdamamesoilMG_FD_204470 | JGI IMG/M metagenome (GOLD analysis project Ga0315910, IMG submission 204470) | Garden soil microbial communities collected in Santa Monica, California, United States - Edamame soil | ecosystem: Environmental > Terrestrial > Soil > Garden | place: USA: California... | reverse complement strand
CTGCCGTCCGAAGCCCTTGACCTCGGACACGGTCATGCCGGCAACGCCAATGGCGCCCAGAGCTTCCCGCACCTCGTCGAGCTTGAACGGTTTGATGATGGCGATGATGAATTTCATCTCAAACCCCTGTTTGTCCCGCCGGTGTCATTCCCGGCTGGAGCAGAGGTCTGCAACAAATGTGCCAATCGAGGGATTCAGGCGATCAGGAAAAAATTAACGATTCTTTTGCGGAGGTTAACCGCCCCACTCGCCTGAATCTTGGGCAGGGTGCCTGATTCTTAGGCAGCAAGTTCCAGCTCCGCCCAGACCGGAAGGTGATCGGAGGCCGCGGCGGCGAGTGCGCTATGGTGAACGCCGTGGCTCACGCAACTCCAGCCTTTGGAAAAGGCGATCCGGTCGAGCGGGGCAAGCGGTCGGCGGCTGGGAAAGCTCTTGCCTGGCGCGAGCGTGTGCCAGCCGGCGGGAAATTCGCGCATGCTCCCTCCGCGCAGCGACCATTCGTTGAAATCGCCGAGCATCGCCGCCGGGCACTTCTCGCGGCTTGCGAAGTCGCCGAGCACCGAGCGGATCTGGTGCCGCCGCCTGAGGCCCGAGAGGTCGAGATGCATGCCCGCGACCCTGAAGCGCTTCTTGCCGCAGCGCAGCTCGACCCGCACCGCACCGCGCGGCTCGAGCGTGGGCAATGCAATCGGGCAGGCCTCGATGATCTCGATCGCCCGCCGCACCAGCACCGCATTGCCGTGCCAGCCGAGGCTGGTCGGCCGGGTGCAGAGCGGCGCGATCGCATAGCCCTGCTCCTCGACCATAACCCGTGGCAAAACGCTGGTCCGCGCGCCGAAACGCAAATCGACTTCCTGCAGCGCGATCACGTCGGCGCCGAGTTCGTGGATCACGCGGAGGATCCGGTCTGGATCGCGGCGGCCATCGCTGCCGACCGCCTTGTGGATGTTGTAGCTCGCGAATTTGAGCCGCAATTAGCGTTCCTTAGTCGCCCCGAAGGCGATCTCCGGGTTCTTTTCCTGCTGGTAGCCGACATCCCACGGCGATTTGGCGAGGAACACAAGGTCGTTGTCACGGTCGCGCGCGAGGTTGGCGCGGTTGAATCCGGCAAATTCATCGAGCGCCTTGTCGGTCCCCTTGAGCCAGCGCGCGGTGGCGAAGGGCGAGGCCTCGAGCACCGCCTCGACCTTGTATTCGGCCTCGAGCCTGCTCACCAGCACGTCGAGCTGGAGCTGGCCGACCACGCCGACGATCCACTGCCCACCGATCTCGGGATAGAACACCTGGATCACCCCTTCCTCGGAAAGATCGTCGAGCGCCTTGCGCAACTGCTTGGTCTTGGTCGGGTCCCTGAGCACGATCCGGCGCAGGATTTCGGGCGCGAAATTGGGCAGGCCGGTAAAGCGCACGTCGTTGCGCTCCGAGAGACTGTCGCCGACCCTCAACGTGCCATGGTTGGGAATGCCGATGATATCGCCGGCCTCGGCGGTGTCGGCGATCTCGCGGTCCTGAGCGAAGAACAGGATCGGCGAATGCACTGCGATCGGCTTGCCGAGGCCCGACGGCGTGAGTTTCATGCCCCGCTTGAAGGTGCCCGAGACCATCCGCATGAACGCGATCCGGTCGCGGTGCTGCGGATCCATATTGGCCTGGACCTTGAAAATGAAGCCGGTGACTTCGTCCTTGTCGGGCGGGATTTCGCCGCCTTCCGCTGGTTGCGGGCGCGGCGGCGGGGCGTAGCGCGCAATCGCCTCGATCAGCTCGGCGACCCCGAAATTCTTGAGCGCCGAACCGAAATGGACCGGGGTCAGGTCGCCATTGAGGAAGGCGGCAAGGTCGAACTCGGGATAGGCGCCGCGCGCCAGATCGGCCTCCTCGCGCACCGCATCGGGCAGAACCGGGTCCGCCTCGCGCTTGCCGAGAAACTCGCGGCTCGCGCCTTCGGGTCGGCTGGCGCTGTTGGTCGCGAAATCGAGCACGCCTTCGAACTGCCCGCCCATCCCGATCGGCCAGCTTTGCGGGCTAACATCGAGCGCGAGCATATCGGCAACCTCGTCGAGCAATTCGAAGCAAGGCCGGCCCTCGCGGTCGACCTTGTTGACGAAGGTGATGATCGGCACCGAGCGCAGCCGGCAGACCTCGAACAATTTGCGCGTCTGCGGCTCGATCCCCTTGGCGGCGTCGATCACCATTACCGCGGAATCCACGGCGGTGAGGGTGCGGTAGGTGTCTTCGCTGAAATCCTCGTGGCCGGGCGTATCGAGGAGGTTGAAGGTCACTCCGTCGCGCTCGAAAGTCATCACGCTCGAGGTGACCGAGATCCCGCGCTGCTGCTCGATCTTCATCCAGTCCGACCGCGCCCGCCGCGCCGCGCCGCGCGCCTTGACCTCGCCAGCCAGGTGGATCGCCCCGCCCTGGAGCAGGAGCTTTTCCGTGAGCGTGGTCTTGCCCGCGTCGGGATGCGAAATGATCGCAAAGGTGCGGCGATTGGAGGTCATTGCGGAAAGCTCAGCGTCAGGCGCGCAGGCTGGCGCCAAGCTTGGCGGCAGCGGCGACGATCATGTCCGAAATCGCCTTGATCTCGTCGTCGGTATAGGACTTCTCGCCCGGCTGGAGCGTGACTTCAATTGCCAGCGATTTTTGGCCTTCTGGCACTCCCTTGCCTTCGAACAGGTCGAAGATGCGGGCGTCGGCGATGTTGGCTTTATCCGCGCCCTTGACCGCGCGCAGCAAGTCGCCAGCCGGGATCGAGGCATCGACGAGGAAGGCGAAGTCGCGCTTCACCGCCTGCAATGCCGGCGGAGCATAGGCGGTGCGGGCAAGGGCCGAGGCGCCCTTCTTCTCGGGAATCGCGTCAAGATGGATGCCGCCCGCTGCGACCGGCACGTCGATATCGAACGCGGCGAGCGTGGCGGGATGGATCATCCCGAAGCTGGCGATTGGGTTCTTGGGGCCTAGCCGCAAAGTCGCCGACTGGCCGGGGTGATAGAATGAGCCGGGCGCTTCCATCACCATGAGGTTATCGACCGGCGCTCCGGCTTCGCGCAGCAGGTCGAGGCAGGTCGCCTTGGCATCGAACGCATCGAAATCGCGCGCCTTGCCGCTCGACCATCCGCGCGGCTCACGCTCGCCCGCCAGCACGAAGACCAGCGCCGGATGCTCACCGTCATCGAGGTAGCGCCGCCCGATCTCGAACAGCCGCAACGAACTCGCCCCGCGATCCAGGTTGCGCCGCACCGCCGAAAGCAGCCCCGGCAGCAGCGAGGGCCGCATCACCTTCAAGTCCTCGCTGATCGGATTCTCCAGCACCCAGCGCCCGCCGCCGACCGCAGCGGCTTCCTTTTCGGAAATGAACGACCAGGTGATTGCCTCGTTGAGGCCCCTTGCAGCGGCGGCGCGGCGCACGCGACGTTCAAGCTTCTGGGCCGGTGTGGCGGTCGGCCGGGCGACACCTTCCGCGCGCGGAAGGGCCACGCTGGCGACATTGTCGAGCCCCCAGATACGGACCACTTCCTCAACGATGTCTGCCGCCCCCTCGATGTCGTGGCGGCGCAAGGGGGCAGTGACCTTCCAGTCCTGCGAAACCTCGAAGTCGAGCGCGGCAAGGATGCGGCGCTGCTCGGCTTCCGGTATCGCGACCCCGCCCAGTTTCTCGGCCAAGGCCGGATCATAGGCGACGACCTTGCGTTCGGCGGGAGGCGATCCGGCGCGCACCACTTCGGACGCCTTGCCCCCGCAAATGTCGATGATGGTCGAGGTCAGCAGCTCCAGCGCGTCATCGAGGAACTCGGAATCGACCCCGCGCTCGAACCGGCCGCGGGCATCGGAAGCAAGACCCAGACGCCGCCCGGTCATCCCGATCCTTGCCGGATCGAAATAGGCGATCTCCAGCAGGATGTCGGTAGTTGCTTCGGTGACGCCCGAATGTTCGCCGCCCATGATCCCGGCAATGTCGTGGACGCCGCTATCGTCGGCGATCACTGTCATTTCAGCGTCAAGCGTGTAGGTCTTCTCATTGAGCGCCAGCACCTGCTCGCCCGCCTTGGCCCGCCGCGCGACCACCGCGCCCGTGAGCTTCGCCAGATCGTAGACATGCGCCGGGCGGCCGAAGGCGAGCATCAGGAAGTTGGTGATATCGACCAGCGCACTGATCGGCCGCTGGCCCGCGCTGCGCAGAGCGGCCTGCATCCAGCCAGGCGAGGAACCGTTTTTCACCCCGCGGATCACCCTTCCATAGAAGGCAGGGCAACCTTCGAGATCGTCGGTGCGGATTTCGGTCGGGCAGGGGTAGGAGCCTTTAACCGACGTGACGGTGAGCGGCTTGAGCGTGCCGATCCCAGCAGCGGCCAGATCGCGCGCGATGCCGTAAACGCCCATGCAATCGGGCCGGTTGGGAGTGATCGCGACATCGAGCACCGGGTCAGCCCCACGGTAATCGGCGAAGGCGGTGCCGACCGGGGCATCGGCCGGAAGCTCGATAATCCCTTCGTGGTCGTCGCCCAGTTCGAGCTCGCGCGACGAGCACATCATCCCGTTACTCTCGACCCCGCGGATCGCGCTCTTGCGCAATTCCATGCCGTTGGCCGGCACGATCGCGCCGGCTGTGCCGAGCACGCCGACCAGCCCCGCACGCGCATTGGGCGCGCCGCAGACGACCTGCAGCACCTCACCCAAACCGTTATCGACGGTCAGCACCTGCAACTTGTCGGCTTGCGGGTGCGGGACGGCGGTGAGCACCTTCGCCACCCGGAAGCCCTTGAGCTTCTCCGCGGGATCCTCGATCCCCTCGACCTCGATCCCGATCGCATTGAGCTTCGCCGCGATCTGCGCCGCGTCGGCATCGGTATCGAGATAATGGCTCAGCCAGCCGAGCGAGAACTTCATGGCCGCGCTCCCACCCCGGCCGACAAGGTCGGCTGGTCGAGGAACGAGAAACCGTAATGCTTCAGCCAGCGCACATCCCCGTCGAAGAAGGCGCGCAGATCATCCATTCCGTATTTGAGCATCGCCAGCCGGTCGACACCTACGCCGAAAGCGAAGCCCTGCCATTGGTCCGGGTCAAGGCCCGAGAATTCGAGCACCCGGCGATTGACCATGCCCGAACCGAGCAATTCCATCCAGCCATGCCCCGGCGCATCGCCGCTGCCGCCCAGCACCCGGCGTCCATTTTCCAGCGCGAAGCCGACATCGACCTCAACCGAGGGCTCGGTGAAGGGGAAGTAGCTCGGGCGCAGCCGCAGCACGATATCGTCGCGCTCGAAGAACGCCTTGAGGAAGGTTTCGAGCGTCCATTTCAGGTGCCCGAGGTGGATGTCCCTGTCGATCACCAGCCCTTCGACCTGGTGGAACATCGGCGTGTGGGTCGCATCGCTGTCGCTGCGATAGACCCGACCGGGCGCGATGATCCTGAGCGGCGCGCCTTCGGCCATCATCGTGCGCACCTGCACCGGGCTGGTGTGGGTCCTGAGCAGCGTTCGCCCGTTCGTGCCCGGCTCGGTGGGGAAATAGAACGTATCGTGCATCGCCCGCGCCGGATGGCTTTCGGGCATGTTGAGCGCGGTGAAATTGTACCAGTCGTCCTCGATCTCGGGCCCGGTGGCGACCGCGAAGCCAAGGTCGGCGAAGATCTCGGCCAGTTCGTCCATCACCTGGCTGACCGGGTGGACCGAGCCGCGCGGCGTTTCGGGCGCGGGGAGGGTGAGATCGAGCGTTTCGGATGCCAGTTGAGCCGCCAGCCCAGCGCTTTCGAGCTCGTCCTTACGGGCAGCGAGCGCGCTGGTAACGGCTTCGCGCAGCGCGTGGATCTTCGGGCCTTCGCTCTGGCGCTCTTCGGGCGACATCGCGCCGAGCGTCTTGAGCAGTGCCGAAACACTGCCCTGCTTGCCGAGATATTCGACGCGCAAGGCTTCGATCGCGGCGAGGTCTCCTGCCGCTGCGATGCACGCCTGCGCTTCGGAACCGAGTTGGGAATAATCGGCCATGGAGCGGCCTGTTAGCGGGCACAGCGCCCAAGCCCAAGCCCTAATCTGACGCGCCGTGCCCAGGTGCGCGGTCGGGCCGGTAGCGCATGATCGTCGGCAGGTCGAGCCGCTGCGGCGCGGCGCCCTGGTCGGCCATGCGCTGCTGTATGATCGGCTCGAGGATCGGGTGCGGCATCGCCGCGTATTGGCGTGGGGTCAGCCCCATGAAGGCCTTGAACTCGCGGACGAACTGCGCCTGGTCGTGATACTGCCCGTCGATCGCGCCGATCCACTTGAGCGATGGATCGAGCATGAATTGCGAAAGGCTCCTGAGGAAGCGCTGGCGGCGCAACAGCAGCTTGGGCGGAAAGCCGAAATAGCGCAGGCAGAACCGTTCAAGCGAACGCCGGTTCATCCCCAGCCGCTCGCCGAGTTCGGCGACGCCCGCCATTTCGGGATCGCGCATCGCTTCCTGGCACGCGACGATCTGCTCCTCGTGCGGGACCGGCAGGTCGACCATTTCGAGGAAGAAATCGTTGATCCTCAGCGCTATCTCGTCCGCATCCCCGCCTGCGTCGATGATCCTGTCGAGCAGGGGCGCAAATTGCCGGAAAGTGGGATGAGTGCTGCCATCGACCGTCACGTTGGCGACTTCGTGGGCGGGAGTGAAGACGAACTTCGCCCAGCCCGCGGGCTGGAGCCCGATCCCCCACACCCGCGACTGCGTCACTCCGAAATGGATCGCCTTGCTGGTCGGCCCGTTGGCGACGAACGGCCATTGCGGCTCAAGCTCGCCCGGCCCTACGCAGGCCAAAGGCGGCGGGCCCTCGGTAAAGCGCAACGCGGCCCATTCGGGATGGAGATAGTCCTCGACCAGTACCCCGTCCCTGCCGGTGATGGTGGTCGCGTAGATCGCCGTGAAATAGGGCTGCAACGGGGGCGACAGGCGGAAAAACCGCACGGAGATGACCGACTCAAGGGGCATCCGATCGCGACCTGCATCCTCTTCGTCGCCCCCTGTGGTCCGAATGAACGGGCGATCCTGCAATTGGGTTCCTAGCACAGCTTTGGGCCATGTGTAGTTTCCGGAGTAATCGGATATGCCCCCAAATGTTGCCAATTGGGGTTCTTCCCAATCATGCGACGCATTTTCATCGGGCCCCAGGGCTTTGCGGGACAGTCCATTCAGACTGCGACCCGCCGGATCGGCACCGACCTTGCGGGGTGGTCGAGCGTCTGCGCAGCAGCGCCCCACACCCTCGCGCGATGCTTCATGAAGGCGGCGAGGATCGGATGGTCCAATGCCGCGTATTCACCCGGGTTCATGCGCATGAAGGCGCGGAACTCGCGCACGAACTGGGACTGGTCGTGATAGTGCGAATCCATCGCCTCGCTCCAGCTCGTCGCGTTTTCGATCATGAACTGGGCAAGGCTGCGCATGAACCGCTGGCGCCTCAGCAGCAATTTGGGCGAAAAACCGAAATTGCGATGGCACAACCGCTCCAGCGTCCGGCGGCCGAGCCCCGAATGATCCGAGAAATCGGCGACGCTGGCAACTTCGGGATCGACCAGCGCCGCATGGGCGCGCAGGATCCGCTCCTCGTCCGGCACTTCGCGATTATACAATCTGAAACAGGCGATGATCCGCTCGAGTTCGGCCTTGAGGTTTGCCTTGCCCTCGAACAGCTCCGCCGCGAGCTTGCGGAAATTCGCGAAGGCAGGCTCGCGCTCGCCATCGACGACCCGATCGGCCAGCAACTTTGCCGGGCCATGGCAGAATTTCGCCCAGCCAAGCGGAAACAGCCCGACACCCCACATCCGCGTTGTGCCAAGTGTGAAATGGGCCGGCAGCGAGCTGGGTCCGGTGGCGGTCAGCCGCGCGCGCCTCATCACTTCGCCACCAGGGACATGCGCATCGGGACGATCGCCGGAAAAGAAGCGCAGATTGGCCCATTCGGGCAGGAGCAGGTCGGTCACCCGCTGGCCGTCCGCGACCGTGAAAGTGGCGCAATAGAACGAGGAAAAGCAGCCGGCCAGGTCGGGCGGCGCAGCATGAAACTGCACGTCGATCTGGCAATCCATGGCGCGCCCCCGAAATGCGTTTCCGGGCGTTATCCCGGAACGACGAGGGGTGCGCGACGGCTATGACCCCGTCGCGCACCCCCGGCAATTCGTTCCTAGAGGTGTTGCTTCCTTTATGGAAGCCGCAATCGTCAGGCCGGCAGCGCCTGCTTGGCCTGTGCGATGATCGCCGCGAACGCGCCGCCTTCGTTCATCGCGAGATCGGCCATGACCTTGCGGTCGAGCTCGATCCCGGCAAGCTTGGCGCCGTGGATGAACTGCGAATAGGTGAGGCCCTCGGCCCTGACCGCCGCATTGATCCGCTGGATCCACAAAGCGCGGAAATTGCGCTTTTTCACCTTGCGATCGCGATAGGCGTATTGCCCGGCCTTTTCGACCGCCTGGCGGGCGACGCGGATGGTGTTCTTGCGGCGACCGCGATAGCCCTTGGCCTGGTCGAGGATCCGCTTGTGCTTGGCGCGCGTGGTTACGCCGCGTTTGATGCGTGACATTGGCTAGTACTCCTCGCTCAGTTCAGCCCGTAGGGCGCCCACTTCTTGATCACCTTCGCATCGGCGTCGGAGATCACGTCGGTCCCGCGGTTCTGGCGGATATACTTGCCGTTATGGCTGATCAGGCGGTGTCGCTTGCCGGCGACGCCGTGCTTGATCTTGCCCGTGGCGGTGAGCTTGAAGCGCTTCTTCACACCGCTCTTGGTCTTGAGCTTGGGCATTTTCGTCTCCTGGTTTGAGACACTTGGAACCAGCCGTGGCAGCCCTGTTGGCCAGGCCGGTCCAGAATCACGCAAGTGATCAGGTGTCCGTGAAGGGCGCGCGCATAGTCGCAGATGCCTGCGCTGGCAAGGTGTTTCGCGGAACCGCGGGGAGCGCAGGGGCGTTCCTGACCCATGAGCAGCAACCCCGCAATCCCTGAGCGCACCGGCAAGGTGCCTCACCGGCTATGGAATTCCGAATGGTCGCGGCGCGCCCGCGAGATGGCCCGGAGAGGCTGGCAGAACACCCGCTCTGCCGCCTGCATCGCATGGAATCCGGGGTGGCTGCAGCGACGCCCGAAGCCGCTCAGGATCGCGATCCGCGCGGTCGCTATCCTTGTCCTGACCCTGTTCCTGGTCTGGCTGGTGTTATTCATCACCAAGGGACGCTTCCTCAAGGCGCCCTTCGAGAGCATCGCCAGCTCCGTGCTCGAACGCGAGGTCGAGGTCGGCGGCGACTTCAACCTCTATTTCGCCCCGATCGACATCAAGTTCCTGGCCGAGGACATGCGCATCTCGAATCCAGAATGGGCGCGGGACGACGATTTCTTCACCGCCGGCCTCATCGACGTGCGGATCCGCACCTTCTCGACCCTGTTCGGCAAGGACCGGATCCGCACGCTGACCCTGCGCGATTCCAATATCGCGCTCGAATGGGACGCGAAAGGCGAGCGCAACACCTGGACCTTCGGCGAAGTGCAGGGCGAGCCCCTGCACCTCCCGGTGATCGAGCGCGGCAGTGTGCTCGGCACCGATCTTGCCTATAGCGACCCCCGGCTTCAGCTGTTCGCCGACATCGCGATCGAGACCATCAAAGCCAAGGATACGCGCTTCGATAGCGACATACGGTTCGACGGCAACGGCACCATCCGGGAGAAGCCGTTCACGCTCTCGGGCAGCCTGCTCAGCCCCAACGAAACCGTCACCGGTGGACGCAACGAGCTGGTGCTCCATGCCGAGGCCGCGCGCACCACGCTCGACGTCTCGGGCACCTTGCCCGCCGCGACCCAGATCGAGGGGGCCGACCTCAAATTCGGCGCGCGCGGGTTCAACATTGCCGACCTGTTCGACTTCCTCGGCGTCGCGGCGCCGGCGACCCGCGCCTACCGGATCGATTCGGCGCTGACCTACGACGGCAACAGCTGGAACTTCACCGGGCTCAAAGGCGTGTTCGGGGACAGCGACCTTGCCGGTTGGCTCAAGATCGCCATGCCCGACGACCGGCTCAAGCTCGACGCCGACCTCACCACCCAAACGCTCGACATCGTCGATGCCGGCCCGTTGATCGGCTATGATCCCGAACGGCTCGACAAAATGGGTGCCGACGGGGCGATCGTGGTGGTCGGCGGGCGCCCGCGCGTGCTGCCCGATGCCCCGCTCAGGATCGACGCCTTGCGCAGCTTCGATGCCGACATCCGCTATCGCGTCGCCAAGGTACGGGCCGAGAGTTTCCCGGTGAGCGACATCGACCTCACCCTCGACCTCGACCGATCGCTGCTGCTGCTGAAGCCGGCCAGGGCCAATGTCGCCGGCGGCACGCTCACCGCCGACATCGAGCTCGATGCGCGCGGCCCGGTGGTGACGACCGACTACGATGTGCGGCTCTCACCGACGCCGATGGGGACATTGCTGGCCCGGTTTGGCGCCGAGCAATCGGGCACCACCGGAACCATGTCGGCGCGGGTCCAGCTCGCCGGAACCGGCGACAGCCTTCGCGCGAGCCTCGCCAGTTCGAACGGGCGGATGGTGGTGATCATGCCGCAGGGCACGTTGTGGACCCGCAACATCCAGCTCAGCGAACTCGATATCGGCACCTTCATCCAGAAGATGTTCGAAAAGAAGCTCAAGGTCCCGGTCGAGATCAATTGCGGGCTGATCGCCTTCACCGTGCGCGACGGGGTCGCGGCGGCCGACCCGATCCTGATCGACACGAAGAAGAACGTGATCATCGGCACCGGCGGGTTCAGCTTCAAGAGCGAAGCGCTCGACCTGGCGGTGCGGGCCGACGCCAAGACCTTCAGCCTGTTCTCGGGCCAGTCGCCGATCGGTGTCGAAGGCTATTTCGCCGAACCGCGGATCGACCCGATCAGTGGCGAACTGCTGGCGCGGGCGGGTGCCGGCGTTGGCCTTGCCGCGCTGGCTGTGCCGATCGCCGGACTGATCGCCTTCATCGACCCTGGCGATGCCAAGGCCGCCGCCTGCGGTCCGGTGCTGTCGGGAGCGCGAGCCAGTGCCCAGCGCACCGACAAGGGCAAGCCGCGCAAGGATGTCGGCCGCGGCTCCACCGCCAAGTCGAAGGACGGCCGGCAATCGGACGAAAAGAAGGATGAGCAGCGCAGGAAGTTCAGGGGTTAGCCGAACGGACGCTTCCCGGTTTCCGCGATGAAGCGCGCGAAATCGCCATCGGGGATGAGCGGTAATTCCTCAGGCTCGGCGATCAGGCAGATATAGGCCTCGACCTCGATTTCGCTCCCGTCCTCGAGTTCGGCGGTTACCGTCCAGCGGCGATAATCCGCGCCTTCATAGGCATCGAGCGCTTCGATCCATTGCGGATCGTCGGGACAATCGAGAATCCTGCCCTTCACCCGGCTGCCCGATGCGGGCACCAGCACCGGGTAACAGCCGAGCGGTTCCTCGATCAGCCGCAATTCGCCCGACAGGCTGGCGGGCGCGCCCGACGGCAATCCGGCGACAAGCCGCGCCGCCTCGCCATGGGCAAGGCCATCGAGCAGCGTGCCGTAGACGAACAGCTTCATCCCCACCCCCTCAATGATGGCAGGCAAGTGCCTCGATCACATCCTCGAGCCGCGCCGGATCGCCGAGTGCCAGCACATGCCCGTCCGAGCCGGCGTGGAGCGGGTCGCCGTTCCAGTCGCACACCAGCCCGCCCGCGCCTTCGACCACCGGAACCAGTGCGGCGAAATCGTGGAGCTTCAATCCCGCCTCGCAGACGAGGTCGAGATGGCCCGAAGCGAGCATCGCGTAATTGTAGCAATCCCCGCCCATCACCATCCGCCGATGATCGGTCTTCGCCGCCAGCGCCATGAAATGCGCGCCGTCGTGGTCGTCGAAATAATGCGGGCCGGTGGTGGCTATGGTCGCTTGGTCGAGTTCGCGGCAAAGTCGGGTCTGCGTCGACCGGCCGTTGAGCGTCGTCTGCCTGCCGGTGACGCCGAGCCAGCGTTCCCTGAGCACCGGCTGGTCGATGATCCCGAGCACCGGGAAGCCATCGGTCAAAAGCGCCACCAGCGTGCCGAAGATCGGCCGCCCGGCGAGGAAGGCGGTGGTGCCGTCGATCGGGTCGATCACCCATTGGCGGCCTGAGCGGCCTTTCTCGACCCCATATTCCTCGCCCGCCACGCCATCCTGCGGGACTTCGGCCTTGAGTATCCGGCGTATCGCCGCCTCCGCCTCGCGATCGGCGAGAGTGACTGGCGTCGCATCGTCCTTTCGTTCGGAAGCGGCGTTGCGGAAATATGGCCGGATCACCTCCCCCGCCGCATCGGCGAGGCGGAGGGCTAATTGGATGTCGCTGTCCTGGATCACTCAGTCGAACAGCGAGGAGACGCTGCTCTCATCCGCGATGCGGCGCACGGCCTCGCCGATCAGCGGGGCGATGGTGAGCGAGCGGATGTGCTGCGAATCCTGCGTCGCGTCGGTTGCGAGGATGGTGTCGGTGATCACCAGCTCGGTCAGCGCCGACTTGTCGACGCGCGCCACTGCCCCGCCCGAGAGCACGCCATGGGTGATATAGGCGGCGACGCTCTTGGCGCCCGCATCGAGCAGGGCCTGCGCCGCGTTGCACAGGGTTCCGCCCGAATCGATGATGTCGTCGATCAGGATGCAGGCGCGGCCCTTCACGTCGCCGATGATGTTCATCACTTCGGATTCGCCGGGCTTTTCGCGGCGCTTGTCGACGATCGCCAGCGGGGCATTGTCGAGCCGTTTCGCAAGCGCTCGGGCGCGGACCACGCCACCGACGTCGGGCGAAACCACCATCAAATCGCCGTCGCCGTAATGCGCCTGGATATCGGCAGCCATCACCGGGGCGGCATAGAGGTTGTCGGTCGGGATATCGAAGAAGCCCTGGATCTGCCCGGCGTGGAGATCGACCGAGAGCACCCGGTTGGCGCCGGCCTCGGTGATGAGGTTGGCGACCAGTTTGGCCGAGATCGGCGTGCGCGGGCCGGGCTTCCGGTCCTGCCTTGCATAGCCGAAATAGGGGATGACGGCGGTGATCCGCTTGGCCGAGGCGCGGCGCAGCGCGTCGATGCAGATCAGCAGCTCCATCAGATTGTCATTGGCGGGATAGGAGGTCGACTGGATCACGAACACATCCTCGCCGCGGACGTTCTCGTGGATTTCGACGAAGATCTCCTCGTCAGCGAAGCGCCGCACCGAGGCATCGGTAAGCGGCAATTCGAGATAGGCGGCGATCGAACGCGCCAGCGGCAGGTTGGAATTGCCGGCCATGATCTTCATCGCGGTCCAACTCCCTCAGCGCGCCATCGTCACCAGCAGCCTCTAGCCGAGCGTCACACGATTGCAACCTGCGCGCCCGCCCGGTTGTTGAAAGCCGCGCTCAATGGTGGCGATGTTCGCCCCTGACCCAGCGCACCGTGCCCGAACTGGCCCGCATCACCACACTTTCGGTGGTCATCGAGCCGTCCTTGAGCCGCTTGACACCCTTGAGCAGCGAGCCGTCGGTCACCCCGGTGGCAGCGAAGATGCAATCGCCCCTGGCAAGGTCCTCGAGCTGGTAGATCCGATCGAGATCCTCGATCCCCCATTTGCGCGCGCGTCTCTTTTCGTCGTCGTTGCGAAACAGCAGCCGGCCGTTGAACTGCCCGCCGACACAGCGCAATGCCGCCGCGGCGAGCACACCTTCGGGCGCCCCGCCCGATCCCATATACATGTCGATCGTGGTCTCGGGGTTGGTGACCGCGATCACGCCCGCGACATCGCCGTCGGGAATCAGCTGGATCCCGCAGCCCAGCGCCCTCAGCTGGGCGATGAGGTCCGCATGGCGGGGCCGGTCGAGTACGCAGACGATGATGTCCGACGGCTTGACCCCCTTGGCCTTGGCCACCGCCTTGACGTTGTCGGCAGCCGATTTGGCCAGGTCGATGATCCCTTCGGGATAACCCGGCCCGACCGCGAGCTTTTCCATGTAGACGTCGGGCGCGTTGAGCAGGCAGCCCTCCTCCCCCGCCGCCAGCACAGCCAGCGCATTGGGCCCGGCCTTGGCGGTGATGGTGGTGCCCTCGAGCGGATCGAGCGCGATGTCGATCTTCGGGCCCTTGCCCTGCGCCCCGCCGACCTTCTCGCCGATATAGAGCATCGGGGCCTCGTCACGCTCGCCCTCGCCGATCACCACCGTTCCGTCGATCGCGAGTTCGTCGAAGGCCTTGCGCATGGCCTCGACCGCCGCGGCATCGGCCGCCTTCTCGTCGCCACGGCCGACCAGGCGCGAGGCCGCCACTGCCGCGGCTTCGGTCACCCGGACCATCTCCAGCACCAGGACCCGGTCGAGAACGTGGCTCGCGGGCGTTGAAGTCTTCGCATTCATCGTTGATTCAGCCCTGCCAGCGTGTCTGGCGAGCGCTTAGGACGGCGGGTGGGGATTGTCGAGAATGCGGAAGCGAATCTGGATCGTCCCGGCTTGCTTACTTGCCATTCCGCCGTCGCCGCTCGCGGCCCAGGGGTTGGACCTCGACATCCGGCCTGAACAGACCGAGGCGGCAAGCGAACAGGTAGCCGCCGAGGAAGCGATCCAGCGCAGCCAGGTAGTCTATGGCCCGCCGCCGCCGCGCGCGAGCTGCCGGCAGGATTCGGACGGCGGCGAAATCGTGGTCTGCGCCGAGGAAGAGGAAGATCAGTCTGAATTCCGCGTCCAGTCGACCGCCGAGCTCGATCCCGAAAGTCGCGAGGCAACCGACGACGGGGTTCCTCGCGCGCCCGATGTGGCCGGCGAGGGCATCTTCAAGGGCGACGGGCAAGTCAAGTTCGGCAGCGTTCCCGAGCCGGTGATCATGTTCGACATTTCCGAGTTGCCCGAAGCACCCGAAGGGTCCGACGCCGATCTGATCGCCAAGGGCAAGAAGAAGTTTGACTGAGAGCTGTGACATTTGGCGGCGGGCTGCCGTCATCGCTCTGGCGCTGAGCCTGCCGGTCGCTCCGGTTGCGGGGCAGGCCGCCGACCAATCGCTCGATCAGGACGCTTCTGTCACGGATCGAAGCCAGGTTTCCGCGGAGGAAGCGCTCGCGAAAAGCCGCAAGGTCTATGGGCCGCCGGTACCGCTCAAGGATTGCGGAGAGGCCTCCGAAGAAGCCGAGATCGTGGTTTGCGCCGAGGAGGAGGACCAGTCGGAATTCCGCGTCCAATCGACCACCGAACTCGATCCGGAAAGTCCGGAGGCGCTTGATGACGGAATACCCCGGGCGCCCGGTTTCAAACCTCCGCCCTGCGTTCCGAGCCTGCTTACGCTCTGCAGCAAGTTTGGAGGGGCGGCGCGGGCGCCAGTTGAGTTCGACATTACCAAGCTACCCGAAGCGCCCGAGGGATCGGATGCCGACCTGATCGCAAAGGGCCTGAAGGGACGGGTCAAAGTCGAATGAGGCCTCGCGGCCTAGCCGCCAGGCGGCGGTCCGAACATCCCGAATGGCGAACTGATCCAGTAGCTGGCCATCGGCTGGCCGCCGCTGTCGAGCGCAGGCAGGAATTTCGCGTTGTCCATCAGATAGCTGCAGATCTTCTTGTTGGTCGTATCGTTGAGCGAGGCGAAATGGACATGGCAGGCGGTCGGCTTGCCGCTCGCATCGATCATCACGCGGATCATGTTGGCGCCGCCGCTGAGCTTGGCGAAATCCTGGAAGCCGACGGTTCCCTGCGGCAGTTGGGTTCCGCCCTGCGGCACCACCGTGCGCGAGAGCGTGCGGTGCTTGTCGCTGTCCAACCCCCAGTATTTGAGCAAATCGTAGGTGCAGTCCTGCAGCACGCTGACTGCGTTCCTGGGCGATCCGCTTTCGAAGCTGACCGGGGCAAGCGTGCCCTCCGTCAGCATCAGCCCGGTGATCCCGGCGGCATAATCGGCTTCGGCGGCGGTAGTATAAAGCGGAGTACCGGGCTCGGGCAGAGGACCTGCAGGCGCGGCGTCCGCCGGCGGGCCCCCCGGTCCGCCACCGCCGAAGAAGGGCAGGTTCGGCCCGATATTCACGTTGTCGAGGATCAACATCTGCTCGCCATCGGTTGAAATCGAACGAAGCAATTGCCCGGTCCGGCTTTCGCCAGAAGGGAGGTATTGATAGCCGATCGTATCCGCGCGCCGATAAAGCTTGATGCCGTCGCCGACCAGCATGATCTTGACCAGCGACGTCGGCTGCATGCGTTCGAGCACCAGCGAGATCCGATTGGTCCCGTCGCTGAAGGTTCGCACAAGGCGGCAATAGTCGTCGCCGAAATCCGCCGCCCATTGCCCCTCGGGCTTATAGACCACCGGATCGCCTTCCGCCGCCTGCACCGGCGCGGCGACCAGGCAAGCCGCGGCAACAGCGGCAACAAGATTCTTCATCGGCAACCCTCTCATGATTTCGGACATTATCAACGAAATCACGGCGAGATCAACCCGCAGCTGCGCCGGTCACAGCTTCCCGGTCAGTTCAGGCACCGCCTCGAACAAGTCGGCGACGAGGCCGAGATCGGCGACCGAGAAGATCGGCGCATCGGGATCCTTGTTGATCGCGACGATGGTCTTTGAATCCTTCATCCCCGCCAAATGCTGGATCGCGCCCGAAATGCCGATCGCGATATAAAGCTCGGGCGCGACGATCTTGCCGGTCTGGCCGACCTGGTAATCGTTGGGGACGAACCCGGCGTCGACCGCCGCGCGGCTGGCGCCCAGCGCCGCGCCGAGCTTGTCGGCAAGCGGTTCGAGCAGCCGGAAATAGGTTTCACCGTCCTTGAGCCCGCGTCCGCCCGAAACGATCACCTTGGCGCTGGTCAGCTCGGGGCGGTCGGACTTGGCGACCTCGGCCCCGGCGAAGCTCGAAAGCCCGGCATCGCCCGGGCCGCTCACTGCCTCGATCGCAGCCGACCCGCCCGCTGCCATCGCCCTGGCGAAAGCGGTGCCGCGCACGGTGATAACCAGCTTGGCGTCCGCGCTTTCGACCGTGGCGATGGCATTGCCGGCATAGATCGGGCGAGTGAAGGTTTTCGGCCCCTCGACCGAGAGGATGTCGGAAACCTGCATCACATCGAGCAGCGCCGCGACACGCGGGGCGATGTTCTTGCCGGTGGTGGTCGCGGGCGCGAGGAAAGCGTCGTAATTCGCCATCAGTCCGGCAACGAGTGGTGCGACATTTTCGGCGAGGCCGTTGGCATAGGCCGGATCGTCGGCCAGCAAGACCTTCACGACCCCGGCGACCTGCGCGGCCTGATCGGCCACCGCGCGGCAGCCCGAGCCCGCCACCAGCACCTGCACCTCGCCGAGCTTCGCCGC
>Ga0315910_10002214_pt1 | contig 17297 bp, 9 predicted proteins | sample EdamamesoilMG_FD_204470 | JGI IMG/M metagenome (GOLD analysis project Ga0315910, IMG submission 204470) | Garden soil microbial communities collected in Santa Monica, California, United States - Edamame soil | ecosystem: Environmental > Terrestrial > Soil > Garden | place: USA: California... | reverse complement strand
GCCTGCTTGCCGCGCGGCCTCCTGCGCGAGCCGCCCACGGCCCTGGCGCGCGCCGACGCGCTCGTGCTCACGCGCACGGACCAGGTCGCCGCGGCCGAGCTCGCGCGCCTCGCGAGCGAGCTCGGCGCGCTCGCCCCCGGCCGGCCGATCCTCGCCGCCGTGCACCGCGCGCGGCGCCTGAGCGCGCCCGATGGGCGCGAGCTCGCGCTCTCCGCGCTCGCCGGGCGCACGGTCGATCTGGTGAGCGCGCTCGGCAATCCCGAGGCCTTCCAGCGCACGCTCGAGGCGCTCGGCGCGCGCGTGGGCGAGCACCGCGTCTTCCCCGATCACCATCGCTACGTGGCCGCGGATCTGGTCGGGCTCGCCGGGCTCAGCGCGGGCGAGCGCTGGCTGGTCACGAGCGAGAAGGACGCGGTCAAGCTGGACGGGCTCGCGCGCGCGCACGTGCTCGGCGCGGAGCTGGAGCTGGTCGAGGGCACGGCCGTGCTCGAGGCCCTGCTCGACGCCCTGCCGCGCTCGCGCTCGCGCATCGAGCGCGCCGCGCTGCACGAGGGAATGCATGGCTGAGGCGCGCGCCGAGGAGCCGCGCGCCTGGCCGGTCGCGTGGCAGGCGGTGGAGGGCGACTCGGACGGCTTCTTCAGCCGCCTGGCGACGCTGGCGGTGCGCGCCGTCCTCAACGGGGCCATGCGTCTGCCGCAGGGCGTGCTCGCGGCGCTCCTGTCCGGCCTGGCGCGTCTGGCGTCGCTCGTCGAGCGCCGGCGCGTGCGCGCGGCGCACGAGTTCCTGCGTCAGGCGCTGGGTGAGCTCGCGCCGGCCGAGCTCGCGCGCCGCACGCGCGCGGCCTACGTGCAGCTCTTCCGCGTGACGCTCGACACGGAGCGCTTCTTCGCCGAGGTGCCGTTCGCGCGCGTGCTCGAGCACGTCGAGCTCGTCGTCAGCCCCGAGGCGCGCGCCGCGCTCGCCTCCGGTCGCGGCGGCCTGGTGGTGGGCGCGCACCTCGGGAACTGGGAGGTCGGGCTCACCGCGCTGGTCGCCTCCGGGCTGCATCCCGTGTACGGCGTGGCCAAGCCGCCGCGCAACCGCTCGCTGTCGCGCGCGCTGCAGCGCAGTCGCGAGCGCCACGGCGTGCGCATCCTCTCGCGCAAGGGAGCCATGGCGGCGGCGCCGGCGGTGCTCCGGGCCGGCGGCGTGATCGGCATGATCCTGGACCAGCGCACGAGCGGGCGCGCCCTCCTGGCGCCGTTCTTCGGGCGTCTCGCGCGCTGCGAGCGCGCGCCGGGCGTGCTCCTGAAGCGCCAGCGCGTGCCGATCGTGATGGCCAGGTGCTTGATGGCCGAGGAGCCGCTCCACTACCGCCTGGAGCTCGGCCTTGTGCTCGATCCGGCCGAGTGGGGCGCACGCGCCGTGGAGGAGATCGTCGCGCGCATCAACCAGGAGTTCGAGCGCACGATCCGCGCGAACCCCGAGCAGTACGTGTGGATCCACGATCGCTACCGCGACACGCCGCGCACGCTCGAGGCCGGCGCGGCGCCGCGCATGGCGCGCGGGCCGGCCGCCCACGCGCCCGAGGAAGCCGACGAGGCATGAGCGGAAGCGCGGCAGACGTTTTCTTCGCCCGGCGGCCGTGGCTACACTCCGGCCGCTCCAGCGCGTGGGCCCTCGCGGCCGACAGGAGCGACCCATGATCCTCGTCACCGGCGGCGCCGGCTTCATCGGCTCGAACCTCGTGCGCGGGCTCAACCTGCGCGGCGTCGACGACATCCTCGTGGTCGACGACCTGGACCAGGGCGACAAGCACCGCAACCTGAACTCGCTGCGCTTCAAGGACCTGGTCGACTACCGCGACTTCGAGGCGCGGCTCGACTCGTTCCGCACGGCGAAGATCGAGGCCATCTTCCACCAGGGCGCTTGCGCCGACACGCTCGAGAAGAACGGGCGCTACATGCTGCGCGTCAACTACGAGTACTCGAAGACGTTGCTCGCCTTCGCGCTCGGACGCTGCCCGTTCCTGTACGCCTCCTCGGCCGCGGTCTACGGCGACGGGCAGCGCGGCTTCCGCGAGAGCGAGGAGTGCGAGGAGCCGCTCAACGTCTACGCCTTCTCGAAGTTCCTGTTCGACCGCCACGTGCGCACCCAGCTCGCGACGGCGCGCACGCAGGTGGCCGGTCTGCGCTACTTCAACGTGTACGGGCCGCAGGAGAACCACAAGGGCCGCATGGCCTCGGTCGTGTTCCACTTCCACCACCAGATCCAGGGCGGGAAGCCGCTGCAGCTCTTCGCCGGCTCGCACGGCTTCCGGCGCGACTTCGTGTTCGTGGGCGACGCGGTCGAGCTCAACCTGTTCCTGTGGGAGCACTCCGACGTCTCGGGTGTCTTCAACTGCGGCACGGGCCGGGCCGAGAGCTTCGTGGCCCTGGCCAAGGCCACGGCGCGCCACTATCCCGGCGCGCGCATCGAGGAGATCCCGTTCCCGCCCGAGCTGGTGGGGAAGTACCAGGACTTCACCCAGGCCGACCTCTCCGCCCTGCGCCGCGCAGGCTGCGAGCACGAGTTCACCGCGCTCGACGAGGGCGTCGCGGCCTACGTCGCGCTGCTGAAGTCGAGCGGCGGCTACCACCGCCCGAGCGCTCCGGTCCACGCATGAACGAACGCGACCTCACCGCCCTGCTGGCGCGCCTCGGCCGCCCGCGCGTCCTGATCGTCGGCGACCTCATCCTCGACCGCTACGTGTGGGGCAGCGTCGAGCGCATCTCGCCCGAGGCGCCGATCCCCGTGCTGGCCGCGCGCCACGCCGAGGCGCGCCTGGGCGGCGCCGGCAACGTGGCCGCCAACCTGCGCGCCATGGAGGCCGAGGTCGAGGTGCTGGGCGTGGTCGGGCGCGACGAGCGCGGCCAGCACCTGCAGCAGCTCTTCGACGGCATCGGCGTCGACTGCGCCGGCGTGCTGGCGCTCGCCGAGCGGCCCACGACCGAGAAGACGCGCATGCTCGGCGGCCAGAGCCAGATGCTGCGCGTCGACTGGGAGGACGCGCGCCCGCTCTCCGAGGCCGACGCGCGCCGCCTGGTGAAGGAGCTCGAGCGGCGCGTGAAGCGCGCCGGCGCGGTCGTGCTCTCCGACTACGGCAAGGGCGTCCTGTGCCCGAGCGTGCTGGCGGCCGTGCTGGCGGCCGCGCGCGCGGCGCGCGTGCCCGTGCTGGTCGACCCCAAGGGCTCCGACTACGCGCGCTACCGCGGCGCGACGCTGCTCACGCCCAACCGCAAGGAGGCCGAGGAAGCCCTGCACCGCCGGCTCCCGAACCTGGCCGACATGCCCGCCGCCGTGCGCGACCTCGTGCGCGTGGCCGGGGTCGAGGCGGCCGTGATCACGCTCGGCCCGGACGGCATGTACTACCAGTTCGGGAAGAGCGAGGGCCACGTCTCGACCGTCGCGCGCGCCGTGTTCGACGTCACGGGCGCGGGCGACACGGTCATCGCCCAGCTCGCGCTCGGCCTCGCGGCCGGGCTCGAGTTCGAGGCCTGCGTGCACCTCGCCAACCACGCGGCCGGCATCGTGGTCGGGAAGTCGGGCGCGGCCTCGGTCACGCGCGCCGAGCTGGCGGCCTCCTTCGACCCGAGCGCGCGCCCGATCGGCTGCGTGTGCTCGCGGCCCGAGCTCCTGGCGCGCCTGACCGCCTGGCGCGCCGAGAAGAAGCGCGTGGTCTTCACCAACGGCTGCTTCGACGTCCTGCACGCCGGCCACGTGGCCTACCTGCGCGAGGCGCGCGCCCAGGGCGACGTCCTGGTCGTGGGCGTGAACGACGACGCCTCCGTGCGGCGTCTCAAGGGCGAGGGACGCCCGATCAACCCGGTCGAGGACCGCATGACCGTGCTGGCCGCGCTCGAGATGGTCGACGCCGTCGCCGCATTCGCCGAGGACACGCCGCTCGAGATCGTGCAGGCCGTGACGCCCGACGTGCTCGTCAAGGGCGAGGACTGGGCCGAGAAGGGCGTCGTCGGCCGCGAGTGGGTGGAACGCCACGGCGGCAAGGTCGTGCTCGCCAAGATGCTGCCCGGCCGCTCGACCAGCGCCATCGTCGAGCGCATGCGCGCGCCCGCGCCGCCCAAGGCGCGCTCGGCCCGTCCGCCGGACGGCAAGAACGCCAAGCGCCCGCGCCGCTGACGTTTTCCTGTAACGTGGCGCGGCCGGCCCGGAAGGAAGGGCGATGGCCGCTCGCTCTCTGGAAGAACTGTTCGCGCGCTTCCGCGGCGCGCACGATCTCGAGGCCCTGGCCGAAGTGTTCGACCGCACGGCGCCGGAGCTGCACGAGCTCGCGCGCCACCTGTCGCGCCGCGCGGCCGAGGCCGAGGACCTGGTGCAGGCCACTTTCCTCACGGCCATCGAGTCGGCCGCGACCTTCGACGCGGGGCGCGAGCTCGTGCCGTGGCTGCTCGGCATCCTCGTGAACCTCGCGCGCCGTGCCCGTGAACGGCGCAGCGCGATGGCGGAGCCGAGCGCGGAGCTCGCAGACGCGCGCGCGCCCGATCCCGCGGCGCGCGCGGCGGAGCTCGAGTTCCGGCTCGCGCTGGAGGGCGCGCTCGCGCGCCTGCCGCTGACGTATCGCGAGGTGCTCGCCAGTCACCTCGGCGAGGGCCACGCGCCCGAGGAGATCGCGCGGCGCCTCGGCCGCGCGCCGGGGACCGTGCGCGTGCAGCTGCACCGCGCCTTCGCGCACTTGCGGCGTCTGTTGCCGGCGGGGTTCGCGCTGGGCGCGCTCGGACTGCTCTCGTCGCGAGGATTGGCGGCGGTGCGCGCGGAGGTGTTGCGTGCGGGAGGCGGCCGGCGCGCGCCGCTCGCGACGACGTTGACCATCGGAGGGGGACTCATGGGGAAGAAGCTCGCGCTCGTCGCGCTGGTGTTGCTGGGAGCCGGTTCCGCCTGGTGGCTCGCGAGCAGGGGCGAGCGGGCGGAGCCGGCTGTTTCCCTCGGGGCCGAGACCGCCGTGACGGAGCCCATCGCACCGGAGCCGGCCGAAAGCGCGTCGGTCGAGCCCCATCCGAATCGGGTCGCGGTGGTCGAGACGGGGGAGAGCACCGAGAACGCGAGCAGCGAGCCGTACGGCGCGCTCAGCGTCGTGCTCAGCTGGTGGGATGGCACCCCAGCGGCGGGGCAGTCGCTGTGCTTCTACCCGTGGGGCGAGCGCCAGCCCGTGCAGGCGTTCCAGCAGCGCGTCACGGACGCCCAGGGGAGCGTCCGCGTCGAGCGCATCCACGAGGGCACCGTGCTGTGTCGGCTCGAGCGCCTCGGCGACGACGGCGCCTTCCGGATCGAGGTCGCGCGGGGCGAGGTGCGCGAGGAGCGCATCACGTTGGCGCGCAACGTCGACGTCATCGGCCGCGTGCTCGACCGGAACGGCGCGCCCGTCGCGGACGCGCAGCTGTGGGTGAAGGAGGACAGCTTCAGCCCCGGGCACGCCGTCGAGCGAGCGCAGGCCGACGGCTCGTTCCGCGTGCGCTCGATGCCCCGAGGCTTCGGGCTCCTGGCGACCTCTGCCCGCGGGGGCAGCTCCGAAACGGTGGCCGCAGAGGCGCTCGCGGCGCTCGACGCGGACCCGAAGCAAGTCGAGCTCACGGTCCTCGGCGAGAGCGCCGGTCTCGCCGGCATCGTCCGCGACCCCGCGGGCGGTCCAGTCGCGAGCGCACGGGTTTCGGTGCGCTGGATCCAGCGGACGCCGGCCGCCAAGAACAGGGACCTGCAGCCCTTCGTCCTGCTGGCGAGCGACGAGGGCGGCGCGTTCCACGTCGAGGGCCTCCCCGGTGGGGGCGCGGAGGTCCTGGTCGCGGCGGCGGGCTTCGCGCTGCAGAAGGCGGTAGTCACGCTCGAGGAGGGGCGGACGGCTTCCCTCTCCATTGCGCTGGACACGGGCTTCTCCGTGCGCGGCTCGGTCGTCGATTCGAGCGGGCTGCCCCTGGCGAGCGCCGACATCCGCGTGCAGCAGCAGGGCTTCAACGACGACGACCTCTACGGGGTGTTCAGCGCCACCGATGCCTCGGGGAGCTACGCGCTCGAGTGTCTTCCGGCGGGAGCGATCGTTCTTCTCGCGAAGAAGGACCGGCCCGACAAGACCGTCCTTCGGGCGCAGACGCGTCTGGTCGGCCGCGTGGGCGATGGGCTGACCTGGAACGTCGCCTTCGGCTCCGGGCCCTCGATTCGCGGCCGAGCGAGCGACGAGGGAGGTCGGCCGCTCGTCGGGTGGTCCGTGCAAGCGCTGCCGGGGCGGTACGCAGGGGCGGCGCCCTCCGCGCAGGTCGCGACGGGCGAGGGAGGCGCGTTCGCGATCCCGGACCTGGCCGATGCACCGTACACGGTCGTGCTGTGCGCGCCCGAAGACAGGAGGCGTTCCCTCCCACGCGCGGTGGCGGAGCGTGTCTTCCCCGACGGCCCCGAGCTCGAGCTCGTCGTACGCGGAGAGCGCACGCCCTCGGCCTTCCTGCTCGGACGCGTGCTCGATGCGGACGGGAATCCGCTTCGCGCGGACCTGCAGGCGTGCCGCAAGGGGATGCCGGACAGCGTCGGCGACCCCGCGTGGTCCGCAGGGGAGCGCTTCCGCATCGGCCCCATGCTGGCCGGCGAGTACGAGCTCTCCATCTCGATCGAGGATCGCACCCGCACCATGCGCGAGTTCGTCATCGAAGAGGGGGAGGAGCTCGACCTCGGTGACGTCCCGCTTCCGCGCGAGGGGGAAGCGCGGCTCACGCTTCGCGGGCCCGATGGCGGAGCACCCCCACGCTTCAATGCGCTGCTCATGGAAGGGCGCTACGGCAACCTGCTGACGAGCACCGATGGGCTCATCTTCGAGAGCGGGCCCATCGCTCCGGGGACCTACCGGCTGCTCGTGATTTCCGGAACCGCGGCACCGGCCTCGCCCGTGACGATCGAGGTCCGTCCCGGCGAGGTGACCGCGGTGGAGGTGCCCCTCGTGGCGGCCCGGATGGCGGTCTTCGACTTTCGCGTTCCCGCGGGCGAGCGACTTCCGCTGCAGCTGCGCGTCGAGGTGCACGACTCGGCCGGGGAGCTCGCGTTCGCCCAGGAATCCTGCAAGCCGCAGGACCTGTCCGGCACCGAGGTGCTGCTGGCCGCAGCCCTGTTGCCCCTCGGCCACTTCGCCTACTCCGCCCGAGCCCCCGACGGCTGGTCGGCCGCGGGCGAGTTGGAGATCACCGCGGACAGCGAGGCTCCGCGCGTGACGATATCCCTTTCCCGCTGAGCCGCGTGCCCGTCCTCGAGCCGTGAGAGCTCCGTAATCCGCGCGCCCTGCGCGTGCACCCGCGCCGCGCGCGCGGGTACATTGGCCCGATGCCCGCCACGAACCCGATTTCTGCCTCCTGCGACGTCGTCGTCATCGGCGGCGGGCCGGCCGGCTCCACCGTCTCGACCCTGATCGCCCAGCAGGGTCCGCGCGTGCAGCTCTTCGAGCGCGAGCGCTTCCCGCGCTTCCACATCGGCGAGTCGCTCATCCCCGAGACCTACTGGGTGCTGAAGCGCCTGGGGATGCTGGAGAAGATGAAGCAGAGCCGCTTCGTCAAGAAGTTCAGCGTCCAGTTCGTCAACGCGAAGGGCAAGGAGTCGGCGCCCTTCTACTTCTGGGACAACAAGCCGCACGAGTGCTCACAGACCTGGCAGGTCGTGCGCAGCGAGTTCGACCAGATGATGCTCGAGAACGCGCGCGAGCACGGTGTCGCCGCCTTCGAGGGCGTGCGCGTGCGCGACGTATTGTTCGAGGGCCCGCGCGCGGTGGGCGTGAAGGTGCAGGAGCCGGGCGGCGCCGTGCGCGAGGTGCGCGCGCGCGTCGTGATCGACGCCAGCGGGCAGACGGGCATGCTCATGAACCGCTTGAACCTGCGCGTGTGGGATCCGCTGCTCGACAAGGGCGCCATCTGGACCTACTGGCAGGGCGCGTACCGCGACAACGGCCGCGACGAGGGCGCCACCATGGTGCTGCAGACGGCCGACAAGCGCGGCTGGTGGTGGTACATCCCGCTGCACGACGATCGCGTGAGCGTGGGCGTGGTCCGGCCCTTCGACGATCTCTTCAAGAACCGCGGCAGCCACGAGGCCACGTACACCGAGGAGGTCGAGGCCTGTCCGGCCGTGGCGAAGCGCGTGGCCCCGGCCAAGCGCATCACGGGCTACTTCGCGACCAAGGACTACTCCTACCGCTCGACGCAGGTGGCGGGCGAGGGCTGGGTGCTCGTCGGCGATGCCTTCGGCTTCCTCGATCCCCTGTATTCCTCGGGCGTCCTGCTTGCCCTGCGCTCGGGCCAGATGGCGGCCGACGCGGTCGTGGCCGGCCTGGAGAAGAACGACGTGTCGGCCGCCCAGCTCGGCGCCTGGGGCCCGGCCTTCGGCCGCGGCGTGGACCGCATGCGGCGTCTGGTGTGCGAGTACTACGACGGCTTCAGCTTCGGCCAGTTCGTGAAGAGCTTCCCCGCCCTGCGCAACACCGTCACCGACCTCCTGATCGGCGACCTGTTCGAGGACAAGGTCGACACGGTGTGGGGACCGATGGAGTCGCTCTACCCGTCCGGCAAGCGCTCGCCCATGCGCTGGGACGAGGGCCAGACGCGTCCGCCCGAGGCCAAGGCGAACGAGCTCTTCCTGCCCGACGGCGCGCGCCCATGAGGTAACTCCGCCGCCGAGGAGGGTAGGGTCTCCGGCATGGGGCGGGCCGACATGGGGAGGCGTGGGAGAGCCTGGGCCCTCGCGGCCGCGGTCGTGGGGGCCGCGGCGCTGTCCGCCCTCGGCCTGTGCCTGCTGGACCGACCGGAACGGGCGCTTCCGGCGGCGGGTGCAGTGCCCGAGCCATTGCATCCCGAGGAGGCGGCCCTCGAGCTGCGCGCGCCGCCCCCGGTCGCGCCCCAGGCCGAGGCCGAGGTCGGACCGGAGACGCGCGTGCGCGTGCGCGATCCCAAAGGGCGGGCGATCGCCGGGGCGCGCGTGCGCGCCTTCGGCCCGGGCGAGCCGCGCGAGGCCGTCACCGACGCGCGCGGGCGCGCCGAGCTCGCCCTCGGCGAGCGCGACGTCTACGACCTCGAGATCACGGCCGCCGGCTTCGCGGGCGTGCGCGACGAGTTCCCCTGGCAGGAAGAGCTCGAGGTCGAGCTCGCGCCGTGCGTCTCCGTCACGGGGCGCGTGCTCGACCACGAGACCGCCGAGCCCATCGCGGGCGCGCACGTCCACGTCCAGCGCGAGCGGCGCGGCGTGCCGCTCGCGGCCGAGACGGTGACGGATGCCGAAGGGCGCTTCCGGCTCGAGTGCGTCCCCGGGCCGAGAACCCGCGGGCCGAGAGCCCGCCTGTGCGCCTACGCCGACGGCTATCCCGAGCGCATGACGAAGGAGCTGCTGGACCCCGATCCCCGCGAGATCGAGCTGCGACTGCGGGCCGCGCCAACGCTCGAGGTGCGCGTGCTCGACGCCGCCGACCGCGCACCGATCGCGGGCGCGTGGGTGAACGGCGCGTGCACCGACGCCGACGGCCGCACGCTCCTCGGACGCGAGCAGCTCTTCGAGATCGGCGTCGCGGCGAAGGGGTACTGCAGCACGTGGTGGGAGGGGAGGCCCGACACGCTGCCCGCGCAGCTGGACGTGACGCTGCAGCGCGGCGCGTACTTCGCGGGGCGCGTGCACGATGCGCCGGGGCGGCCGATCGTGGGGGCCAAGGTCCGCTTCTCACCCGACCTGGAGCGCTGGCGTGAGGGGCCCGCGACGGGACCGTGGACCTCCTTCGAAGAGGAGGACGTCTTCAACGTCGAGAGTAATGCGCGCGGTCGCTTCCGCGTCGGCCCGCTCCTGCCGGGCTCGGGGGCCTTCCAGCTCACGGCCGTGCACGAGGATGCCGGCTTCGCCCTCGTGGGGGCGCCGTCGGCCGGTGGGCCCGGCTCGACGACCGAGCTCGACGTCACGCTCGTCTCGCCCGACATGGGCGCGATCGAGGGGCGCGCGCGCCTGAACGGCAAGTGGGTGATGGGCTCGGTGTGGTGGAACCAGTCTCCGTTCAGCGGCTACCCGAACCGGGTCGACCTCGACCTGGAGGGCAACTACCGCTTCGAGCGCGTCCCGGCCGGCGCGGTCCGGCTGCGCCTGATCGGCGCGCGCGGCTCGCTGGTCGAGCTCGTGCCCGAGGCCACGGTCACGGTGGAGGTCGAGCCCGGCCGCACCCTGCGCCACGACTTCGAGCTCACCCTGCCGCTCGGCGAGCTCGGCGGGAGCGTCACCTACGAGGACCACCGGCCCTGCCCGGGCGCGAAGCTCTCGATCCTCCACGCCGATCCGCGCTACATGAACGAGAGCGAGGCGCGCGCGGATGGGAGCTGGAGCGACTCCGTGCCCGATCTCGGCTGGGAGTTCGACGTCGAGCTCCGGCACGGATCCGAGGTCCAGAGGGTGAGCGGCGTGCGCGCCGGCGACCGGCGCGTGCACTTCGTCGTGCCCGAGCTCGGGCGCCTGATCGTGCGCGTGCTCGACGCGGACACGGGCGCGCCGATCGAGGACGCCGCGCTCTCGTGGCGCCGGGCGGGCGAGCCCTTCCGCCGCGACAGCGTCCGGGGTGCGGGGCTGAGGCTCGACGTCCAGCCCGGGACCTTCGAGCTCCACGGCCACGCCGACTGGCTCGGCTATCGGCCGGAGCGCCGCGCCGGCGTGGAGATCACCGCCGGCGAGACGACCACGGTCGAGCTGCGCCTCGCGCGCGGCATCGATCTCGCCTACGAGCTCGCGCCGGGCCTGGACAGCCCGCTCGAGCACGACACCTATCTCTTCCTGCTCGAGGCCGAAGGCTGGGACGGCGTGCGCGCGACGGGCGAGGTGGGCTGGGGGCCGGGCACGGGCCCGGGCGGCTACTCCATCCGCGGGCTCGATCCCGGCCCGTTCTATCCGGAGGACTCCATCTGCCATCGGCTGGTGCAGTTCGACCGCGTGGGCTACGGCGTCCTGCGCGGCCTCACCCCCGGGCGCTGGCGCTTCAAGGCTTTCCCCGAGGGCGCGACGGTCGAGCCGGCCGAGGTCGAGCTGCCCTACGAAGGGCGCCTCGCGCTGCGCTGGAATCGGGAGCGATGATTCGGCGACTTTCTGCCCGCGCGGTATCCTCTCGCGTCGTCTTTCCCTCGGCAGGGGCGAGATGACGAGGAGCGGAACATGAGCGTGATGGCCGGGGCGCTGGTGGCCCTGACGTGGCTGGGCGCGGCGGGCGCACGGCAGGATTTCGACGGGCGCGTGCAGGCGGCGCGCACGGCGCTCGTGAAGGATCTCGAGGGCTACGCGGCCTGGTGCCAGTCGAAGGACCTCTTCCTCGAGAAGCAGAAGGCCTGGGAGTTCGTGCTCACCCTCGACCCCGAGCACGCCGAGGCGCGCAAGGGGCTGGGCTTCACGCGCGCCAAGGACGGCACCTGGAAGGCGCCCGTGAAGCCCAAGATCCCCAAGAACTTCGACAAGGGCGACCTCGCCGAAGCGCCCGCACGCCTGCAGGCGGCCACCGCGGGCTACGTGGGCGCGATGGTGGCGCTGCTCGAGGGCGGGGGCCTCTCGCCGCAGCAGGAGGAGCGCGCCGCGGCCGAGGCGCTGCGCTACGACCCCGACAACGCCGCCGTGCACGGGAAGCTCGGCGACGTGCGCGGCGAGAAGGGCTGGGTGCTGCCCGAGACCGTGCGCGCCAAGGCGCGGCGCGAGGAGATGCGCGGCTTCGTCAAGAAGGCGCTCGAGGAGGGGCCCGCGCCCGCGCCGGTCCCGCTGCTCGAGCGCGAGAAGAAGATCCCGCTCTCCATGAAGGCCGTCGCCACGCCCAGCCTGCGCGTGGTCGGCACCGTGCCCGAGGAGGAGCTCCTGCACGCCGCCCAGGCGGTGCAGGGCATCGAGCGCCTGCTGCAGCTCGCCTGCAACACCGACCACCGCCTCCCGAACGGCGCCACGGTCTTCCTGCTGGCCGATCCGGCCGAGAAGACGGCGCTGATCGACAACCACCCGGCCATCACGCCCGAGCAGCGCGCCTGGTACCTGCCGCTCGAGGGCGCCGGCATCCAGGGCACGGCCGACTTCGCGTTCTGGACCGGCGACGAGTCGCGCAAGATCGACGGCGTCGTGCGCCTCGTGCTCGGCTACCTGATGTCGGGCGCGTACGAGATCACGGTCGCGCAGGGCTGGGCCTACGAGGGCTTCGGCCTGGTGCTCACGCGCTCGCTGGTGCGCACGCGCATGACCTGGCTGGCCCAGCCCTCGGCCGTGCTCGACGCCAAGGCCGACTTCGCGCTGCGCCAGCGGCTGATCGAGCCCGAGACCAACTGGATGGACGAGGCCCACCAGCTGCTCGCCGCGCCGCAGCCGCCCAAGGTGGCCGAGCTCCTGAAGAAGAGCGCCAACCAGCTCACGACCGAGGACGTGCTCCTGACCTACGCCCTGGCGACGTACCTGCTCGAGGCCCAGGCCGAGGACGTGGGCCAGGTGCTCTCGCGCGCCGGCACGGGCGCGGGCGCGATGGCCGTGCAGCAGGCGGTGGACATGGACCTGGACGCGTTCGAGCTGCACCTGCGGCGCTGGCTCTCGGAGAGGAACTGAGCATGTCGACCGTCGCGCTCTCGCTCGTCGCGCTGCTCCTCGCGGGCGGCGGCGATCCCACGCTGCACTGGAAGGACAAGGACTACGCCTTCGACGCGCTGCCGCCCGAGCTCCCGCCCGCGGCCCACGCCGCGGTCGGGGCCTGGATGGCCTGGGCCAAGACGGCCGACTACCGCATGGACCTCGATCCGAGCGCGCGCGTCCTGCTCGTGACGCGCGCGGCCAACGGGCACATCGAGAAGCAGATGGAGCTCGTGGCCGGCGTGCTCGAGCGCTTCGACCGCGAGCTCGTGGCACCCGCCCAGCGCCGCGAGGTGCCGCCGCCCGCCTCCGCGCTCGAGCCGAAGAAGCCCGAGAAGCCGGCCAAGACGGGCGACCATCCGCCGCTGCCCGAGGACCCCGAGGATCCCGAGGGCGGCGACCATCCGTGGAAGATCAAGCCGCAGACGACGACGACCGCTCCCGAGCCGGTCACGGTCACGCGCTGGGGCGCGCTCGACGTGCCCTTCGACACCGAGACGATGGTGCTGCTCGTCCTGCGCAACCCGGACGACTTCGAGGTCGTGCTGAAGAGCCTGGGCAAGACCTTCCCGCACCTCGCCGACTGGAGCAAGGAAGCCAAGGCCCTGCAGGGCTTCGTGCTGCCGGCCCCGCTCGTCGGCGCGTACCTCGAGACCCATCCCAGCCTCGAGGAGTGGGATCCCGACCACGAGCTCGTCAGCCGCCTCGCGCGCCTGTCGCTGCTGCGGCGCTTCGGCGAGCTCCCCAACTGGTTCGCGCTGGGCTACGCCTGGCACCTCGAGATCGCGCTGCAGGGCGCCGTGTACTGCTTCCCCTGGCGCGACGAGTTCGTGTGGGCCACCGAGCACACGGCCTGGCCGCACTCGATCGAGCAGCGCTACGAGCGCGAGCGCGTGAAGCCCGGCGACTTCCTGGCCTTCGTGCGCGGCAAGTACGTGGACGACATGGCGCGCGCGAGCTGGGCCATGGTCGAGTACCTCGTCGCCAAGGAGACGGCCAAGCTCCCCGACCTGCTCGACGAGCTGCGCGTCTACCGCGAGGAGCACGGGCGCATCATGGACGACGCGCGCACCTGGCACCGCGACGTCGACTACGAGATCCCGGCCGCCGAGCAGCAGGCCCTGATGCTGAAGCACCTGGGGCCCTACCTCGACCGCGCGACCTTCTGGCTGCGCAAGGAGCTGGTGCCGGAGTAGGTGCGGGGGGGCTGGCCAGGGGCGCCGGGAGCGTGCTAGGCTCCGTGGGGACCACAGGCCGGAGGGGCCTGCTCGCAAGGGAGAGGGGGCTTCGTATGTTCGCACCGGGATCCCGTCGGACGGGAGCCACTGGCTTCGTGATCGCCGTGGCCTGTGCGCCGCTCGCGGCCCAGGTCACGCCGATGCACGACCAGGAGACGGTCGCGGCCTTGCAGGATCTGCAGACCGCCATCGAGCACCGCGACTTCGATGCCGCGCGCCAGCGCTTCGCCGAGGTGCTGGAGCACGCGCAGGTCTTCCAGCCCGGGCTCGAGCACTACCAGCTGAGCGTTCTGCAGCTCCTGGCATCGCAACGCCTGGAGAGCGCCGCGTCCACGGCCGACGAGGCGGCGCGGAAGTTCCCCACGGATCCCCGCCCTCAGCTCCTGATCGTACGCATCGCCCTCGAGGGCGGTGTCGAGCCGGAGCGGGCCGAGCGTGCCATCGAGCGCGCCGTGGAGCTCGGATTCGAGGACGCGGAATCGGCCACGCTGGTGTGGCAGTTCTTCCAGGCCACGCAGGGCTACGAGGGGGCGGTGGTCGCTTTCCGGCGCCTCTCCGAGGAGCACCCCGACAACGCTTTCTTCGAGATGTATCTGGGGCAGGCGCAATACCAGCTGCGCGACTTCGGGCGCGCCGCCGAGCACATGGAGCACGCCGTCTTGCTCGCCCCGGACCGCTGGATGGCCTCAGCCCACCAGGCGCTGGCGGACGCCTTCGAGCAGGCATACGGCCCGGGCCAGGCCATCGACCGCTATCGCGCCATCTGTGAGCGAACGAACGACCCTGACGCGCGCATGCTGCTATCGCACCTGCTCAACAGGGCCGGACGCCTCGAGGAGTCGGTCGTCCTGCTGCAGGGGCTGGAAAGGGAGCAGGACCTGCACGCGTCGTCGCTCTCGCTCTTTGCCGATTCGTGGGATCGCACGGCGCAGGCCGTGCAGAAGGCGGGAGGGGAGATCACGGTCGACGGTCGAGCCATCCGCGCCGAGACATTGTTCGCCGCGTCGGCCCAGCAGTACCAACGCTTTGTCGAGGTGTGCCGCACGCAGAGCCCCAAGGACATGCTTGCGTCGATGGTCGATGCCGGCCGCACGCTGCGCTGCTCCGGACAGAGCCAAGCCGCCATCGATATCCTGCTCGAGGCGGAGCGGGAACATCGCCGGACTCGCGACGACGAGCCCGTCCTGATTTCCTTCCAGCTGGCGCACGCCTACTACCAGCTGGGCAACGTCACGCGCGCCGAGGAGTTGTTCCGCGAGTTCCATCGCTTCGTCCGCGATGTCGGGCAGGTCGATCTGGAGACGCTGCAGATCCTGGCGGACATCTACCTGGCCAACGAGGAGTACCCGCGCGCCGAGGAGACCCTGCGGCAGGCGCTGGGCCAGCATCCCGACGAGGAGCACCTGCGTCTCGAACTCGCGCGCGCCCTGCTGGAGATGCGCGAGTTCGACGATTGCATTGCCGAGGCCCGGCGTGTGGTGGAGTCTCCCGTCGAGGGCGAGGGGGCGCGCGTGATCTTGAGCCGCGCCTACCTCGGGCGGGGCGAGCCCGAGCTGGCCCTTTCCGCGCTCAGCCCGGTGCTCGGCCCCGGGGGCGCTGCCAGCTCCGCGGTCGCGCGCGCGCTGGCCGAAGTGGAGCTTGCCTCGGGCCAGCACCGTGAAGCGCTCGCGAGCGTGCGGCGTGCGCGCGAGCTGGATGTGCCCGAGAGGGCGGGGCATGACGAGGAGCTGGATCTGCTCGAGGCGCGCGCACTGGTCCTGGGCGGAGAGCTCGGCCGCGCGCGCGAGCTGTTCACGGGCCTGCAGGGCTCGCCCAGCATCTTGCGCCAGGCCCAGGGTTGGCTGGGCGCGGGCGAGGTCGCGCGCACGGGTGCCGAGGGTGGCTCGCAGTCGGAGCGCCTGGCCCTGCTCGAGGAAGCGCGCGTATGCTTCCAGCGTGCCGTGGCCCTGCGCCCGCCCGACGCGGGGCTCGTCGCCCAGGCCAACTACGAGGGCGGCAAGGCCGAGGGCGACCTCGCTGCCGGGCGAGCCGAGCTCGCCGCGCGCGCGGCGCTGCGCCGCGACGCCCTGATCCTGTCCCTGGGTCTGATCGTGCCCTCGATCCTGGTTGGCGTGCTGCTGTGGAAGCTCGGGCAACTGCGCGCCGAGCGCAGCTTCCGCCAGCTGCTCGAGCTCGAGGGCGACTTGAAACGCGTGATCCACGAGCAGGTGCAGCTCCACTGGGGAGGTGGCTGGGAACGTTTGCGTGGAGCGCCCTTCGCCGCACGCCTGGACTACCGCGCGCTGAGCCAGAAGGCCGAGCGCGAGAGCAGGAGCTCGGGCGCCGAGAGCGCCGACGTGCTGAGTGTCGCCGACTTCGGCCATCTTGTAGCCATCGTGGACGAAGGCTGGAAGGAGCTCGAGTTCCGACAGCGCGCCCCCGACGGATCCAAGCGCATCGTCGTGCAATGCCTCGAGTACCTGAGTCTGTGCCGCAGAGGCATGGCCCACGCCCAAGCCCTGGTCGAGGAAGGGCGCGCGGCAGGCGTACGCACCATGGGCCGCATGCAACTCGGCTCGCACATGAGCAGCCTCGTGCGCACGAGCATCCGTGTCGTGCGCGCCAATCTCGACTTCGGGCCGCGCGCGATCGCCGAGGGTACGCCGCACGCCACGCGCGACGTCACGCTGACGCCGCCCGCACGCACGCAGGACTCGGCTCCGACTCGCCGGGAATGAGCCGTCATCCACAGCCCGACCGCACGCCACCCGAACGCGAGAACGCGAGCCCGAGCATGAATCCTGCCTGCCCCGACTGCGGCCTGCCCCTGGATACCGGAAGCGGGGCGCCCGCGGCTCTGCACGTGCCGTGCCCCTCGTGTGGCTCGACGCGCGCGCTACGTGACAGGGCCGGAGCGGGCCCTTGGATCATGGGACAGCTGGTGGCGCGCGCTCCCCACGGCCGGACGCGCCCTGGGCTGGGCACGCGCTCCAGCCGTCTGTGGAGCGATGACGGCACGGACGTTGGGCTGCTCACCTCGGGCGTCCTCGCGCTGGCGGCGACGGCGCTGGCATACGCGCTCTTGCTACAGCCCCTCAAGGGCACGTACGTCGGCATCCTCTTCTACGAGCGTGGCTGGGTGCAGTACGCCATCACGCTGCTCACCTGCTGGTCCTTCGCCATCGTGGTGCTCAAGCTCGTCAACATTCACGCCCAGCGGCGTGCGTTCGAGCTCGACCTCCTGCCGTTCGACCTGGCGGCCGAGATTCGGCCCGAATCGACGCCGGCCTTGCTGGCGCACCTGCGCCTGGTCGCCAGCGACGTGCACAACAGCTTTCTCGTCAAGCGTCTCAGGCTAGCCTGCGAGCACTTCGGCACGCGCGGCGACGCAGCCGAGGTGAGCGCCGTGCTCGTCAGCCAGCGCGACATCGACGCGGCACGCGTGGACGGCAGCTACGCCATGCTGCGTGTCCTGA
>Ga0315910_10002213_pt1 | contig 17307 bp, 12 predicted proteins | sample EdamamesoilMG_FD_204470 | JGI IMG/M metagenome (GOLD analysis project Ga0315910, IMG submission 204470) | Garden soil microbial communities collected in Santa Monica, California, United States - Edamame soil | ecosystem: Environmental > Terrestrial > Soil > Garden | place: USA: California... | reverse complement strand
CACCGGCGCGTGCCGCTTCCACCGCCGCGTTGAGTGCGAGCAGGTTGGTTTGGAAGGCGATGTCGTCGATGACGCCGATGATGTCGGCGATCTTATTGCTGGCCGCATTGATCTCGGTCATTGCGCTGACGGCGCGTCCCACCACTTGACCGCCTTGGTCGGCTTGCGAACGCGCGCCGGCAGCCAATTGATTCGCTTGTCGGGCGTTGTCCGAGTTCTGCTTAACCGTGGCGGTCATTTCTTCCATGCTGGACGCCGTTTCCTCGAGGGCGGAGGCTTGTTCTTGCGTGCGCTGACTTAAGTCGTCGTTGCCTTGAGCTAGTTCGCGTGCGGCGGAACCCACACTGGTCGCACCCGCGCGCACTTCGCCGACGATCTTGCTCAACGTGCTGTCCATGTTTTGCAACGCACCGAGTAGACGGCCGAATTCGTCTTGACGTTCGATGGTTATTGCGTTGCCGAGTTTGCCGCCGGCAATTTGTTCGGCGATGTGCAGCGCTTGTTGTAAAGCGTGCATGATCGAACGCACTAAGGCGAGGCCGAGCGCAGAGGCGACGATCAGTCCGCCCAAGATGGCGGCCATGCTCAGGTATTTAGCCGAGCTGTATTCGCTCAACGATTCTCCACGAGCTGTTGTTGCCGCTTTTGCTTGTAGAGCGAGCAAGGCCTCGAGCGGCTCTTGCTGCTCGGCGAATGCGGCAGCCAGGTCGTTGCTACGCATAGTGCGTGCTGGTTCGATCTGTCCGTTGGCCAACGCATCCAATACCTTGTTGCGGCTGGCTATGTAAGCGGTACGAGCGCGCCAAAAGGCGTCGGCCAGTTCCTGTTCACCATCGATCATTGTCGTTGCGGAGTAGTTTTTCCACAGTTCATCGCTGCGCACTTCGGTCTCGCCATACCAGGTTCGCAATGCCGCTGCTTGCTTTGCACCGCCATCCATTAACGCGGCGTCGAGCAGGATCAAATTGTTTTCGCCGACCGAGTTTATTTCGCCGATCCAGATCACCGGCATGAGGCGATCGTCCACGATGCCGAGCATCCTGTCGTTGGCGCGGCTCAATGCATGCAGACCGAAGGCACCGACCACAATCATGGCGATACCGGCCACGATTACGGTGGCGAACAATCGCGTTTTAACGCTTACATGGTTCAGGTTCATCGACGGGTTCTCGCAAGATAGTTCGACAGCAGACGCTCGCTCGCCGGTCTATCGGCCATCGCGCGGAGAACTAAGGGGAAACCACGGATTTCAGGGAAATTCTGATCGACGAGGGCTGAACAGCAGGCCACTTAGAACCAGTCTGCTCGATCGCCGCGCCCGGATTGATCCATTGCAGTGCGGCGTGTCGATGCTGAAAGCATTGGACTATCAGCTCTGTGTGCGCAAGGCGGGCGGCGAACACACTGGCGTACGCCAAGATGCGCACGTTGGAAAAAACGATTGCGCGTTTGCCGGTTCGAAAGTGAGACGGCGTGCACAAAAGCGCTGCGAAACGCTGCACATCGTCGTTCGACAAGCGGAGCGACGCCTGCGTGTAGTCCGAAATGGTGTGATAGTGCGGTGCGATCCGCTCGTCATCGGCCTGACGCGCGAGAAATTTCTGCAGCTCCGCAAAGGTCACGGGACCGCGAAAGCGCTCGATGACATAATTGCCTTGAGCATATACGACGTAGTGTGCGCGCATAGTGCATCCTTATTGAGTGCGTCGAAAATCGAATAGCGAACGGCTCGGATCTATGGGCCGCACGAATTCATACTTGTGCGGCTCGAGCGTGAAACTAAACACAGCGCCGTTGCATTGGCCGTCGGCCCAGATATGTCCGCCGTGAGCCGCCACGATGTTGCGAGCGATGGTTAGTCCGATGCCGCTGCCTTCGTAATCCATCGGCGCGTGCAATTTCGAGAACGGTTCGAATAGGCGCGACTCATCCTCGGACGCAAAGCCGATGCCATTGTCACGCACGAAGTAAACCGACTGCGCGCCGCTGCGAAGCGAGCCCACTTCGATGACGGCGGGCTGACGCGTGCGAGTGAACTTCCAGGCATTGCCCAACAAATTCTGTAGCAACTCACGCAGCAGAACCGGGTCGCCCTCGACAATGAGTTGCGGCTCTATTTGTACGGAGACGACACGGTGAGGCTCGGCGGCTTGCAGTTCCATGAGCAGCGAGTCCGCCAAGTCGCTCAGATTCACCCGTTCACGCGCGACGGCGTCATTGCCGCGCATGAACGACAGCCATCGGGCCACCATGCGTTGCATGCGTGCGACGCCGGCTTGAATCTCGCGCAAATCGCGCGCTGCGGCCGGCGGCAGGTGTTCGCCGAAGTCGTCCGTCAACGCGCGAGCAAATCCCTCGATCGCGCGAAGCGGGGCGCGCAGATCGTGCGATAAAGCATAGGCGACGGTTTCTAAATTGCGATTGATGGGCGTGCAATCCGCCTGCATCGGTGCCTGGCATTCGCCAGCGATTATCTGGCGGCCGCCGGATGTCGTCGATTCCATCGGCAAGGAGGCGTGAGTAAACATGGTTTCGGTCTCCACCAAGATGACAAATGCGGATGAGGCGAACAGCAGCGCGATACCCAGCGCGATGGCGGTGAACGGATCGACCGTCGCGATGGCGCCCGAGCCGCAGGCATAAAGGCAAATCGTGATGACTAAAACACTGGCGGCAGGGGGGATTCGGCGGCGCAAGAAAAATGTAGCCGTCAATATGGCGCACGATAGGCCTTGCAGAACGGCGAGCCATGCGGGAGTGACGGAATTGCGCAGCAGCAGAGCAGGCGCGAGCAAGACGATCGCCGGCCACAATCTGCGCAGCAGAGGCGGCAAATCGCAGCGTATTCTGCTGGCTGCGCTGTCACGGGGTAGGTCGAAACGGTGAGTGTACATGCGCATAACTAGTCGTTTAGCGTATCGGCGAGCAGCCGGACGTAACGCTGCAGCGAATCGAGATTGTCTTTGGTGACGAACGCGTCCGCGCCCGCCTGCTGTGCGCGCACACGCAAGGTATCGTTGTCGAATTGCGTGACCACGGCGATGTTGATCGTCGGATGCTGCGCGCGAAGCTTCTGCACGCAGGTCAAGCCGTCCATACCGCCCATTTTGAAATCCATGGTGATGCAGTCGGGCGTGTGTTCCAAGCACGACGCAAGTGCTTCCTCGCCGCTGGTGCATTCGCGAATGTTGGTGGCGATCGGGCTGAGCAGATCGCGAAGCAGCGCGCGCATGCCCGCATGGTCGTCGACAATCAATAAATTCACGATGTCCTCAGCGCGGTCGCGCGGCCTGTCCGATTGGGCGCGTACTGTGGACCTTGCGACACCGGCGGAGAATCGCAGCCGCTACCTAAGCGGCCTCCGTGCCACTACGTAGGGCGCTCGCGCGCGGTCAACTGGGCGACTGGCCAGAATAAAGTTTTTTCTTGAACACCCTCTCCCCTTGTGGGAGAGGGCAGGGAGAGGGGTTCTTGATTTCTTTCTGTAGGTCGGGCGGGGTGAATTACGAGGATTGCCCCGCAAAGGGATAAGGAATTGAGCAATGCATTTTCGAACCCTAATTCAACGAACTCAGCGCATCGCGATGCTCGATCGCGAATTGCAGCAGGCTGTTGTTGCCTTTTAATTCGAGCTTGTCGCAGATATTGGCGCGATGTGTTTCCACGGTGCGCGGGCTAACGTTAAATTCGGTGGCGATTTCCTTGGTGCTCTTTTTGTCGGCGATGCGTTTTAGGATGCGCCGTTCGGCAACGGTCAGGTCGTCCAATCCCGGTATATGTGTGGCCAGCGCCTGCGTGCGATTGTGCCGATTGAGCAAGAAGCTGGACAGCGCGGGTGAGACATAGGGTGTGCCGCCTGCCACCGAGATCAAGCAATTGACGATTTCGGTCACGGCGCTTTCTTTTAACAAGTAGCCCTGCACGCCGTTGTTCATTGCACGATTGAACGCCGGCTCGTCTTTCAGCATGGTGAGTACGACCAGCCGGCAGGTTGAGCCGGCATCGCGCAACGCCACCGCAACATCCAGCCCGCTTACGTCCGGAAGATTGACGTCGAGCACGGCGAGGTCGGGCTTGAGTTTCTTTATGGCGGCAATGGCGGTGGCGCCGTCTTCCGCTTCGCCGATCAGCTCGAAGCGTGCATCGTCTTGAATGGTCTGGCGCAGCCCTTGGCGGAACATGGGATGATCGTCGACGATAAAAGTACGGATCTTGTCGGGCATACGCAGTCAGGGTCGCAAATCGGCGGTTGTAGCGTCGGTCGCCATTCCGGATTCCGACGTTAAGGACTCCACGATCGGAATTTCAATACGAATAGCGGTGCCGCATTGTCCGGCGCGGCCGAGCGGCGTGCTGTCGATATGCAATTTTCCAGCGAGCATACGCACTCGCTCGGCAATGCTGGCGAGTCCCAGTCCGTAAAATTGATCGTCCGTGTGCATGTCGAAGCCGACGCCGTTGTCGCTGATGGTGAGACGGATGCTGCTCACGTCGCGCTCCAGCCAAACCCGGCAACGCGGCGCGCGCGCGTGCTTAAGAATATTATTCAGCGCCTCTTGCACAATCCGATACAAATGCGTCGCCGCCGCGCCCGTCAAAACGTCATCGACATTTTCAAGGCGGCTATCGATGAGCAGCGCGCTCGACTCGCCGATTTTCTTAAGCAGCGTATCCAGAGCGTCGGTAAGGCCCAGTTGTTCGATGTGCAGCGGCCGCAAATTCTGCGCCACCGTGCGCACTTCGGCGATCACGTCGCTGGCGAGCGTCGAGAGCGCGCCGACGTGATGGGTGACTTCCGGCGGCAGGTCGGGCTTCTGCAACACCATGAGCGCGCGATTCTTGATCAGCGACAGGTTTTGACCGACGCTGTCGTGCAGCTCGTTGGCCAAACGCTGACGTTCCTGTTCCTGGGTGAGAATCAGCCGTTGCGCAAATTCTTCGCGCGCGTGCAGCTCGCGCGATTGCGCTTGGCGCAAAGAGTGTTCGGCGAGTCTTTTTTGGTGGATATCGGAGATCGAACCCGCCATGCGCAGCGGTTTGCCGGTTTCGTCCCACACGGCTTGGGCGCGCGCTTGGAACCAGCGATATTCGCCGCTGCGCGTACGCATTCGGTACTCCACTTCGTAGGGTTCCCGATTTTTCATATGTCTTTCTACGGCCGCTTGAGTTCGTTCGGCATCGTCGGGATGTATCAAGCCCCAAAATGTGTCGGTCACCGGCGGAAAGTCGTCCGTAGCGGTAAATCCCAAGCACTCCTTAAATCGCTGCGAATAGTAGACGTAGTTGGCCGCAATCTCCCAATCCCAGATACCGTCGTTAGTACCCGCCACAGCCAATTGAAAGCGCTCTTGGCTGAGTCGCAGCGCTTCAAAACGGCGTTGCAAGAGTAGAAACAACGCAATGGTCAGACCGGCGACGGCGAGTGATGCAACGCCCAACATGAGCAACGAGTTACGCGATCGCACGCGCCATTCGATCAGCGAATTGTCGACATCGCGGCTTGCCGTTGCTCTTAGCGGATAGTTTTCCAAGCGCCGAACTGCGAATTGACGTGGGTTATTTGTGAACGGATCCGGCGCTTCATAAGCCACCAGCGGCGCAGTAGGTAGTTTTAGGTACGTGCGAGTCGATGCGGAGTCGCTTAAATCTACACCCGAGAATTTGTACTCCGGCAACGTCGGCACGCGTACCAGCAGGATACCGGCGCTGTGGCTCAACGCCAGGCCGCTGTATTCAACCGGCAACGTGCGGTACAGCGCGTCCAAAGAAGTAAAGCTGAGTAGTGCGCCCGCCCATACGTCCTCGCCATTTAATGTGCCGGCCCGTTTGGCGATGGGGATGAGTACATTGGTGTCGCCTTGTTCGATGTTGAGCGGCCGTCCGACCCACGTGGAGGTAACGTTAGCCAGCATCTCGTCGGCGAAAGCGGGACGATTGTTGGTTTTCGGCGCATCGCGATTCGCGGCGACGTAGCGTGTCGGTGTAGCGAAAAAAAGTGTCCGCACGTATTCGCCGCCCACCAGCATGCGCCCGAGAATGGCGGTCATTTGTTCTTCGGTCAGCGTCCTGGTCTTGGAAACCGATTGGATTTCGGAGGCACCGGCTACCGCTGCGCCGACGCCGTCGTGAATCATCGCCGTAACATGGTTGGCAAAGCCGGTGGCGCTGAGCGTGAGTTGATTGGTCGAAGAGTCGAGCGTGAGCTTCCGATCCACGTTGATTTGCCAGAGACCGTAGCTCCAGCCGGCCGCCAACACGACCCCCGCATAAAGCAGCAGCAGACGCTTGAGCAGCAGTGGTTTTCTGACTGCGTTGGCTTCAGAATCGTCGCCGAGCCGATTGCCGGTATCGCTCACGAGTTGCCTGTCTTTGTCCGTTTGCGGCGCTCAAATACAAGAGCGTCTGATTCTTTGCGGTTCGGTGCGCAATATGACACGCGGCCTGTCGTTTGCAAACCGGGCTCAAGTCTAATCGCGGTGCCTACCGTTGTTCATAACCGTTGTGCAGGGACGACGCAGATTCGGAGTACGCCCATGACCGAACAAACAACCGACCGACCTATGTTCGGCGAGCAAAGTCGCTTCTTGCAGGATCGATTCGATACGCGTCGATTGGCGGATCGGTTGGCCGGCACACTGGCGCACGCACAGTTCACTGCGGAAGATCGCGCGTTTATCGAAGCACGCAATTTCTTTTTCTTGGCGACCGCCGATGCCGACGGTTTTCCGGAATGCTCGTATAAAGGCGGCGCACCCGGATTGGTGCGTGTGATCGACGAAAAAACACTGGCGTTCCCGAGTTATGACGGCAACGGCATGTTCAAGAGCTTGGGCAATGTGCGCGCGACAGGCAAGGTGGGCTTGTTGTTTATCGATTTCGAAAAACCCAAGCGCATTCGCGTTAACGGTGTCGCCACCATCAGCGATGACGATCCGTTGCTTGCGCACTGCATCGGCGCGCAGCTGATGGTGCGCGTGCAGGCGCAACAGATTTTCCCCAATTGCCCGCGCTACATTCATCGCATGCAAATGATAGAAGCGTCGCCGTATGTGCCCGCGCCCGGCGTTGTCACGCCTACTCCCGCCTGGAAAACCTTTCCACAGTTCAACGACGTTCTGCCGCGTAACGATCCGGCGCGCCAATCCGACTAGATAGCCCGATTAGCGCGACCGAGTAAGTTCGAGGCATAAGTAATATCGTTGTCGTCCCCAACCGTAAGGTTGCGTTACTATTGCGGCTTAGCGTTCACGAGGAATAAGAATGACCTTGCCCGTAATCGTCGCCGGCGGCGGCATCGGCGGATTAACCCTGGCGTTGTGCATGCATCGGCGCGGCATTCCGGTTCGCGTGTTCGAGCGAGTTCCCGAATTGAAGCCGCTGGGCGTCGGCATCAATCTGTTGCCGCATGCGGCGCGCGTGCTGCACGAATTGGGGTTAGGCGATGAATTGGCGGCGTCGGGCATTCAAACGTCGAGCTTGTCGTACTTCAATAAGTTCGGGCAAAAGATTTGGAGCGAGCCGCGCGGTATCGCCGCCGGCTACCCGGTCCCGCAGTATTCGATTCATCGCGGCGACTTGCACTTGCTGTTGTATCGCACGGCGATTGAGCGCTTGGGACCGGGCAACATCGTAACCGGCGCGGGCTACGAAGCGGTCCGGCAAACCGACGATGCAGTGATCGGCGATTTTTTACGCACGGACGGTACCGGCGAATTTGAAGTGCGCGGCCGCGCGCTGATCGGTTGCGACGGAATTCACTCGCTGGTGCGTCGCGCAATGTATCCCAACGAAGGCTTGCCGCGATTCGCGAAGCGGATCTTGTGGCGTTCGGTAACGGAAGCCGAACCCTTTTTCGACGGCCGCAGCATGATCATGGCCGGTCACCCCGACCAAAAGTTCGTCTGCTACCCGATCTCGCAAGAGGCTTCCAAGCGTGGCAGATCGCTCATTAACTGGATTGCGGAATTGTCCGTTCCCTACGATTCGCCGCCGCCGCAGGATTGGAACGCCGAAGTGCCCAAGTCGCGTTTCGCACCGCGCTTTGCCGATTGGAAATTCGATTGGTTGGATGTGCCTGCTTTGATCGAAGGCGCAAAGTTCGTTTATGAATTTCCGTTGGTGGACCGCGATCCGTTGCCGAGCTGGACACAGGGTCGCGTGACGCTATTAGGCGATGCGGCGCATCCGATGTATCCCATCGGTTCCAACGGCGCATCGCAAGCTATTTTGGATGCCGAGACCCTGGCGAATGCATTCGCGGCGCACGATGTGATTCCCGCGCTTGCCGAATACGAAGCGGCGCGTCTACCCGCGACCGCGAAAATAGTGCTGTCGAACCGTCAGAACGGACCGGAGCAGGTAATGCAGATCGCAGAGGAACGCGCGCCCAAGGGGTACAAGCACGTCAACGATGTGATCCCGCAAAGCGAGCTGGAAGAAATCGCCTCGCGCTACAAGCAGACGGCGGGCTTCACGGTCGCGGAAGTGAAGTCGAAGGCGAAGTGAGCGAGCTGCTAGGCGCTAGCGACTAGCAACTAGCCGGACTTCAGCACTAGGTTTTCGCCCAACGGCCGGCGCTGCAAGCGCACAGTGCCACTTGTTCGTTTCCGGATTTCTGGCTAGCGCCTAGCAGCTAGTTACTAGTAGCTGGTTTCCTCCTCACTGCATCTGCCACCGCAACTCCACAAACGCCGTGCGACCGCGGCCGGGAAAGTACCGATAGTTACCCGACGCAAAGTCCGCTCGGTCCGCATAGCGGCGATCCGCTACGTTGATGACGCGCAGCGCGACGCGCCAAGCGTCGAGAAAGCTATAAGCGGCGCGGAAGTTGACCAGATTGTGGCCTTCGTAGTCGTTGGCATTGGCGGCATCGACCCAGTAGCTGCCTACATGCTGCCATTCCACTTCCGCGCTGACCGCTTGCACCGGGCGCGCTTCCAAACGCGCATTCCACACATTGAGCGGTGCGGTGTCGACGATGCGGCCGGCGACGATGCTCTCGCTTTGCGGGAGCGTCGCATTGAAGTCATAAGTATGTTCGGCCCACGTGCCGGCAATACCGAAGTGAATTTGTTCTATCGGCGTGTAACCGAAATCGTATTCGACGCCGTGATGCTTGGTCTTGCCGTTGCTAACGTTGTAACCGTCCGCTTGCCGCAAGATCAGATCTTGTTTGCGCATTGTAAAGAGCGCGACGTCGTAAGTGATTTGCGCGACCGAGCCGCGTGCGCCGAGCTCAAAACTTTCCAGCCGCTCTTCGGTGGGCGTATCGCGTTCTTGCTGGCGTTGAATGCGGTACAGCTCGCCGCTTTCCGGCGCGCGATATCCCTGCACAAACGTGGAGTAGAACATGTGTTCCGGCAGCCATCGCCACGAGGCGTTTAGTTGCGGCGTAACGTAGGTAAAACTGTCGCTGCGATCGCTCTTGCGATAGTACAAACAGGCGGGCGTGCACGTCGTGCCGGCTTCGGAAAGATTGCCGTCGCTCATTTGGTTGTCGTAATCGTAATTCACATGTTCGCCTCTGGCTCCCGCGCTCAAACGCAACTCGCCAAGGACAATTTCGTATCGGCCATACAACGCCGCGACCGTGCTTTCGACGGTGTAGTCGTAGTGGCGCCCCGTCGGCCGGTTGCCGCTCGTGGGCAACGATTGGTTTTCGTACAGGAACGTGTCGGCGTATTCGACGTCGGCGCCCAATAACCAAGAATGACGGTCGTTGCCTTGACTGACGGTGGAAATCAGGCCGGCGGAATCTTGGCCGTTACGTTCCAGCGGCTTGCCGGGAAGAAAGTGCTGCAGAAATTCCATACGCGAATTGCGCACGTAAGGACGCAAGTCGAAAGCCAGCGTATCGCTAAGCGGCAGATGCCAGTGTGCGTTTAGACGCGTGGCGTGCGCGTTGCGATACGCATCCGGATCTTTGTTCGTGCGCGAAAGCGCTTCGTCGCGGTAGGCGTATTTGCCGCTCTCCAAAAATCCCGCCGTGTCTTGATCGAGCCGCGAGTAAGCCAAGCGCACGTCGAGCGTCGATTCGCTAAAGCCGAGGTGCCAGGCTGCGTTGGCTTTTTGCTCATCGACTTTGGAATCGTCGCGCCATCCGCCGTCGTGGGTAATGGTGGTAGCGAGCGCGACCGCATTGTCATCACCGCCAAAGGAAAGCACGCCGTTGCCGCGGCGAAAGTCATCGGGGGCGCCTTCTAAAGTGACGGAGAGCATCGGCGTCTTGGCAGGGTTCATCGACAACACGTTTACCGCGCCGTGCATCGCACTGGAGCCGTACAATGCGCCGGCAGGGCCGCGCAGCACTTCTACTGCTTGTGCCTGCGCCATATTCACTTCGAACAGCTCGTTGACGTTGCAAAAGCCGACCGGCCGAATCGGAATCGAATCTTCCATGAACAAGAATGCACCGCACGAACCGTTGCCCGTGAGCACCGGCGAGCGGATCGCCGTCAAACTTTCCTGGCCGCTATTGCGTTGAAACATCGAGCCCGGCACGCGATTTAGCAGGTCCGCGTGATGCGTCGCGGCGACGCCTTGAATCTCGGCTGCGTCGATGCTGCTGATGCTGCTCGCGATATTGCCGAGCGACGTCGGTGCGCGGTTGGACGTTACAACGACTTCGTCCAATTTTTTGCCATCCAACTTATTGGACTCGGCAGCCGGAGCGACGAGCGGGGCGCAAGCAAGGAGCGCCAATGAAATCCTGGAACGCAGATGCATCATGAAATCCCAATATGAAGTTAGTAATTCAAGCGATCAATTCGAGCTATGGTTTTTGCGGCAACGCAAATGCAATGACGTAATCGCCGCGTGTGGTCCCTAATCCGCCGTGTCCGCCTGCGGCGATGACGACGTATTGACGGCCGTTTGCTTCGTATGTCATCGGCGTTGCTTGGCCGCCGGCGGGTAATCTTCCTTTCCACAATTCTTTGCCGGTGGCTATATCGAATGCACGCAAATAATTGTCAGTGCTGGCGGCAATGAAAACCAGTCCACCGGCGGTGATGATAGCGCCGCCTAAATTCGGCATGCCGAGTTCGCGCGTCGGCAAAAACCACGGGGCGAAATCTTTGGTGGAGCCGAGCGGTCGTTGCCATAGAATGACATTGCGCTGCATATCGATCGCGGCCAGTGTGCCCCAGGGCGGCGCGGTGCAGGGCAAGCCAAACGGCGACAGCAGCGGTCCGCGCTCGACGATATACGGCGTGCCGTCTTGCGCACCGCGGTCAAACTCGTCATCGGGCGGCGTACCGGTTTGTTGGCTCTTGCGCGGTATCAGGCGCGCGACGGTGGGTACGTGATTGACGGCGGTGACGAGTATTTGTCGTTCGCGATCGAACGCGGCGCTGCCCCAGTTAATACCGCCTATATAGCCGGGCAATTGCAACGTCCCTCGCAAGCTCGGCGGCGTAAACAAACCTTCGGAACGCAGTGAGCCGATGGCGCTGCGGCACTTGGCACGGTCGTAAAACGTGAGGCCCCAAGCGTCGTCGACAGTAATCGCCCGCTGCGACACCAGCGGCGGAGTGGAGGTATAAGGCTGCGTGGCGGACGCCGCTTCGCCTTTAATATCCGACGGCGGTGTGGGGCGTTCGACAATTTCGTTAATCGGTGCGCCCGTTTCGCGCTCGAACACGAACAGCGAGCCCATTTTGGTTGCTTGCACGACTGCGGCGATGGATTTGCCGTCGCGCTCGATGTCGGCCAATACCGGTTGCGCCGCCAGATCGTAATCCCACAAGTCGTGATGCACCAATTGCCGTGACCAGGCAACGCTGCCGTCTTTCGCATTTAGTGCGACCAGCGAATTGGCGTGGTCATTGTCGCCGGGTCGCAAACCGCCGTAGTAATCCGGGCTGGCCGAACCGGTGGGTACATAAATCAACCCAAGAGCGGGATCGGCCGAGAACACCGTCCATGCATTGGCGGCACCGGTGGTTTGGCCGTCTCGCAACTTCAGCGGCTGAAAAGTCCAACGCAATGCACCGGTGCGAGCATCGAAAGCGCGGACCACGCCGAGTTCCGACAACGCTGCACGATTGTCGCCGATGGCTGCGCCGGTGATTACTAAGTCTTGCAGCACGGTTGGCGGCGAGCTGACGACATATTGGCCGTTGCTTTTGGCACGTGCACCCGGCGCGAGATCGATGCTGCCGCCTAAGCCGAACTCCACGCAGGGCTTGCCGTCGCTTGCATCGATGGCGATCAAGCGGGCATCGAGGGTGCCGAAGAACACGCGGTTTGCGCAAGGGCTGCTGTTCGCGGTGGTGTCGCGCCAATACGTGACGCCTCGCGATGTCGCTTCGGCATAGCGAAGGTCGCGTGGAATTTTCGGATCGTAACGCCAGCGTTCTCGGCCCGAAACGGCATCGAGCGCAATCACGATGTTGGTGGGCGTGCTGAGATACAAAGTTGCATCCACGATGATGGGCGTCGCCTCGAACGTCAGCTTATCGGCGCTGGCGAAGCCCTTGCCGCGCTCGCCGGTGCGATACGTCCACGCCGCCTTCAGCTGCGATACATTGCGCCGATCGATGCGAGCCAGCGACGAATATCTCGAGCCACCGCTATCGCCGCCGTAAACGTTCCAGGATTCCGGCTCATCGGCCGGCGACTGTGCGCTTTGCAATAAGATCAATCCCGCCGCGGCGGCGACTATTTTGCTGGAATGCTTAGACAAGCTGATTGATTCCGAACCATTGATCCATTTGCCAACCGGCAGCGGGTTAGGCAATAAGTTGGCAATAGAATTCAGCGTACATTCTATGAGCGCGCGCGTGATTGCGATACGCTTGTGCGGTATTCAAAGACAATTATCGACACTCGGACCGCTCACACCATGTTTCGATCTCGCTGGTTGCCCTCGACGCTGCTATTACTGCTGTTGGCAACCAACGACGCTTTCGCCGCCGAGGCGACCGACCAAGCCGCTGCACCCAAACGACCGCGTATCGGTCTGGTACTAAGCGGCGGGGGTGCGCGCGGTGCCGCTCATGTCGGCGTTCTCAAGGTGTTGGAAGAGATGCGCATCCCTATCGATGCTGTTGCCGGCACCAGCATGGGCGCAGTTGTCGGCGGACTGTATGCCTCCGGCATGTCGGCACAGGAGATCGATCAATTAGTCGAATCGGTGGATTGGCAGGATTCGTTTACGGATCGGCCGCCGCGCCGCGATTTGGGATTCCGGCGCAAGCAAGACGACCGCAACTTTCTCGTCCGCTACAGTTTGGGTGTCAGTAGCGACGGTTTTCAATTGCCGAAGGGGCTCATCCAGGGTCAAAAGCTCGCGCAGATTTTGCGCGGCGCCACCTTGCCTGTGGCTGAAACCGACAACTTCGATCGCTTGCCGGTGAGTTTTCGCGCTGTCGCTACCGACCTTGAGACCGGTGCACCCGTGGTAATGAGCTCCGGCGATTTGGTAACCGCGATGCGCGCCAGCATGTCCGCGCCCGGCGTCTTTCTGCCCGCCGAGCGCGATGGGCGCATGCTTGTCGACGGCGGCTTGACGCATAACTTGCCCGTCGATGTCGCGCGGCAAATGGGCGTCGATATCGTGATTGCGATCGACGTGAGCTTCACGTTGTACGAGCGCGATGCGCTGACGTCGCCGATCGAAATCACCAATCAATCGATGGCCATCATGGTCCGGAGCCGCACGACCGAAGATCGCGCGAAGCTCACTTCGGACGACATATTGATCGATCCGCCGCTCGGCAGTTTCGGCTCAACCGATTTTGCGCATGTGACGCAAGCGCGCGATATCGGCGAGCAAGCCGGACGTGCCGCCGCCGCTCGTTTTGCGCATTTGTCGCTGACACAAGCCGAGTATCAAGCGTATTTAGCGGCGCGCAATCCGCGTGTTATCGAGCCCAAGCGTGTCGATTTCGTGCGGAGCGACCCGGAAAGCCATCGCTACGCGGCGCGCGTCGCCGATCTAATGCAAGAGCAAATCGGCAAGCCGCTGGACAAGGCTTGGATCGAGCGCCGGATTTCCGAATTGTACGCACTCGATCTTTTCGAAACGGTGGACTACACCATCGTCGAGCAAGACGGGCAAACCGGTCTGGAATTCCGCTTGCGCCGCAAAAGCTGGGGGCCGAACTACGTTCGCTTCGGTCTGAACCTCGTCGACGATTTCGAAGGCAACAGCGTTTACAACGTCGCCGCACGTTTTATCGTCACCGAGTTGAACGAGCTGGGCGGCGAATGGCTCAGCGACGTGCAGATCGGCGATAACCCGCGCTTCTACAGTGAATTTTATCAGCCGCTCAATTTCAATCATCGCTATTTCGTCTCGCCGCACGTACGCCTTGAATCGCGCAATCTTGAAGTGCGCGATGAAACCGATCGAATCACTTACTATCGCGTGCGCGAATCCGAAGGCGGCTTCGATGTCGGCCGCGAGTTGGGCGATTGGGGCGAATGGCGTTTAGGAATATCGCGCGGCCAAAGCAGCTCGCAAGTGCGGGTCGGCGACACATCGCTGCCGAACGAAAACGCCAACAACGGCGGTTACTTTGCGCGCTTCTCGTACGACGAACTCGACAGCCGCTTCTTTCCACGCAACGGCGAGCTGTTCGAAATGCAGTGGACCGGGCAGCGCGAGAATATCGGCGCCGACCGCCACTCGGATCGTGTCTCGGCCGGTATCCTCGTCGCACGATCGCGCGGCAGAAATACGCTGACCTTCTCCGCCAACGTGGGTTCGACATTGAACAGCGAAGCATTCCCGCAGGACTACTTTACGCTCGGCGGCTTTCTAAACCTTTCGGGCTTGCGCCCCAACGAGCTGTCGGGTCCGCATTTCGGCATCGGTCGATTGATTTACAACCGCAAGATCAGCCGTGGCGGGGAGGGTATATTCGGCGTGCCGTTGTATGCCGGTGTGTCGGTCGAAGCCGGCAATGTGTGGCAAGAGCGTAGCGATGCGACATTCGGCGATCTGCGCAAAGACGCCAGCGTATTCCTCGGCGCCGATACGATATTGGGCCCGGTCTATCTCGGCGCGGGTTATGACTCGAAAGGCGAGTCCGCGTTTTATCTGTTCTTGGGTAGAACGTTCTGAAGAGGGGTGCAGGCTACCGGCGGCAGGCTACGGGACGAGCGGTTCGCAGGCATGCAACTTCTTGCGGCCGACATTGATGGCAAAACGCAGCGGCATTCTTCGGCGCTTGAAAAAAGCGTTGCCCAGCAAGCGCACACGTGCGCGCTGGTTTAAACATTACAAACGAGCGTCGCCCTACACGCAGTTGTTTGTCGGATTCGCCGTGCTGTTCACAGCCTGGCTGCTCGTCAACGTAACGTATCAAATACTCCGCAAGCCCACCGAGCTGTTCTTCCCGGTCAGCGGCACGCTGTTCAAATCGCCCGCGGAAACCTGGGACGCCTACGCGCCAATTTTTCGCCGGCACTCGACTGACGTGATGACGCCGGAATTGCTGGCGGCGCTGGCGCAAGTCGAAGCGTCGGGCAACCCAGTCGCCCGTACGTACTGGCGTTGGTCGTTTACGCACAAGCCGTTGGAGATCTATAAACCTGCTTCCAGTGCGGTGGGAATGTATCAGATCACGGACGGTACTTTCGCAGAGACGCGCAAGCTCTGCATTCACGATCATGTTGTCGTCGACGATGGGCGGTGGGACGAGTGGCGCTCATGCTGGTTTAACTGGCTTTACTTTCGTGTGGTGCCCAGTCACTCGGTCGAGATGACGTCCGCGTACTTGGATCGTCAAGTGGCGAATACCGTCGCAATCCATAGATCGCCCGGCATTACGCTTAAACAAAAACAAACGCTGGCGACGTTGATTCACCTTTGCGGCGCGGGTGCCGGCAAAACTTACGCGCGACGCGGCTATCGCTTGTCGTCCGGGCAGCGCTGTGGAGATCACAGCGCGGCCGCCTATGTTGCGCGAGTCAGCTCAATGCAAGCGGTGTTTACGAAGCTAGCGGAATAGGGCGTGGGACTTAGGCGCTAGGTACTAGGCGCTAGGCACTAGGTCAGAACAAGAAACTCGAACAAGGTCTTGCTAGCGCCTAGCGCCTAGCGCCTATCTCACGCGTCCTTGTTCTTCTCGATCAACGCATACGCCGAGTGATTGTGAATCGACTCGAAATTCTCCGACTCGACGATGTACTGGCGAATGCGCTCGTCCGAATTGCAGCGTGTCGCGACGTCGCGGACGATGTCTTCGACAAATTTCGGATTATCGTAAGCCCGCTCGGTAACGTACTTTTCGTCCGGACGCTTCAAGATGCCGAACAATTCGCAAGAAGCTTCCTTCTCTGCGATATCGATTAATTCTTCCAGCCACATGTGCTTGCTGATGCGCGCCGTAATCGTGATGTGCGAGCGTTGATTGTGTGCGCCATAGTCGGAAATGCCTTTGGAGCAGGGGCACAAGCTGGTGGCGGCGACCACCACCTTGATCCATAACTCGGCGTTGCCGTTCTTGATGTCGCCGATCAACGAAGCCTTGTAGTCCATCAAACTCTTTACGCCCGACTTGGGCGCGGTCTTCATGACGAAGTAGGGGAAGTTCATTTCCAAGTGACCGGATTCGGCATCCAGGCGCTCGGTCATTTCCTTGAGAATGTCGCCGAACGATTCGACCGACATCTCCCGTTCGTTGCGATGCAGTACTTCTACAAAGCGCGACATATGCGTGCCTTTGAAGTTGTGCGGTAACGCGACGTACATATTGAAGTTGGCAACGGTGTGTTGCTCGCCGCCGGACCGGTCTTTGACGCGCACCGGATGAAAGATGTCCTTGATACCGACCTTATTGATCGGCAGCTGTCGCGTATCCGCGCGGCCTTGCACGTCTTCGATGGGGGTGAGCTTGGCGGGAAGAATGACGGTGTCGGACGACATGGTGACAATCCTTGCGGTAAAAAACCGCGTAGATAGATGAAGCGATTACTGACCGGCGGCGCGTGCGGGACGCTGCCACCAACGGTCGATGACGGTTTGCAGATTGGCCGCATCGAGGCCGGCCGCGACTAGGCAATCCTCGCGCGAGCCATGTTCGATGAAGCGATCGGGAATGCCGATGTGCAGCGTGGGAATCGCCACGCCGTGCGCGGCGAGTGCTTCGCTAACGGCGCTGCCCGCACCGCCTGCGACAACATTTTCTTCGACGGTGATCAGGGCTTGATGCCGACCAGCGATTTTCAGCAGCAGCTCTTCGTCCAACGGCTTGACGAAGCGCAAATTGATCAGCGTAGCGTCGAACCGTTCGGCCAGCTTTTCGCAAGTGGGCACCAACGCGCCAACGGCGACTATGACTAAACCGCTGCGGCCTT
>Ga0315910_10002212_pt1 | contig 17309 bp, 23 predicted proteins | sample EdamamesoilMG_FD_204470 | JGI IMG/M metagenome (GOLD analysis project Ga0315910, IMG submission 204470) | Garden soil microbial communities collected in Santa Monica, California, United States - Edamame soil | ecosystem: Environmental > Terrestrial > Soil > Garden | place: USA: California... | reverse complement strand
CTTTTCGGTAAGTTATACCCGCATTTTGGCAATCGTGAGGAAGCTTTAATCGTGGCCTTCGCGGTTTTGTGTCATCTGTTTGCTGCGTTAGCTTACTTTTGTAAGTCCGGTCGCAAGCTTGCGGCTTGGTCTTTGATTTCATTTTGGTTGTTGTTTGCCGCAGTGTTTGTTAGGGCGTATCTGGAATTAGGGAGATCAATGAGGAACAATGACTGATTGCCATGAGATTTTATCGGCCTAACCATACGCTGCAGCGATTCGGAGGGTTTGGGAAACCCGGAGAAGGATTTGCCGCAGGCAAGGGTTTCGCCCGTAGCGAAACCGAGCTTGCGGGAGCAAGCGAGCCCACTGTCCCGGCGGCGGGCGCTCTCAGTTCAGCGAGAGCCGCTGGATTGGCCAGCCGCTCAGTTCCGCAGTCGCTGAGCTTTTGTCGTTAGGCCACCACCCGCATGCGCTGCGAAGCACAGATTAACAGCATGAAAGCGTGCGTTGAGATGTTTGATTCGATTGGCTACGTTGGCATCGGTCGCCAAGGTTTGACACGCTGTATTAGCGAGTTTGAGGCAGAGGACAACGACACAGCTATTGCCGTGTTTCGTCAGACTATCGGAGAAGCACCAAATTTCGCATCAGCGATGACTGACCTCGACACCGACAAGTTTTCACCTGAAATGCACACACAGTATTTTAATCACGTGCTTGGAGTCATGGTCACCATGGCATTACTGATGGACGGTAATGCCAAATAGGTGGCCTAACAAATCGCTGCAGCCAACGCCGGTGGGCGCTGGCCGTTCCGCTCACGCGGGCCACGTCATTGACCCGGCGTGGCTGAGCTTTTGTCGTTAGCCTGCATTACACGTATGCGCGTTTTCATCCTTTCTCTTTTCATGTGTTGCGCTGCTTGCGCCGACACGCTCACCAACACCAGTCCGACGACTTTCGAGACCGCCACCGACATGCACAAGTGGGCGATGTCCACATGGGGTGGAGCTGGGATGACGGAGTTGACCTACAAGAAGCAGAAGTTGGTCGTTTACTTTCGTTCCTACACGTCCGGCATTGCTACGAGCGAGCCGTTTGTTTTTGTCGAGAGAGGCGGTCGGTGGGTTCGGGTGCTTACCGCGATGATGTGCCGGTGTGAGATGGAGGCCACGATTGAGGGCGACGCTTTGGTTCTCTGGCGTCTTGATTGGCCCAACAAGAAGAAAGAGAAGACGGAGTATTTGAGATTCAACCTGAAGACACTCGATGCAGGCTAACAAATCGCTGCAGCGATTCGGAGCGATTGGGAATCGCGGAGAAGTTCGCCCGTTGCGTTAGCAACCATCAACCTATGGGTAAACCATTAGCGAGAACGGGAGTTCCATTTGCCGACGGCAAAGGTATCGCCGGTGGCGATACCGAGACTGCGGGCGCAGGCGAGTCCACTGTCCCGGCGGCGGGCGCTGTCAGTTCACCGAGAACCGCTGGATTGTCCAGCTGCTCAGTTCCGCCGTCGCTGAGCTTGGGTCGTTAGACCACTTCGCATCGCATGAAATGTCTAGCCCATCCTGATTCTGAGGCAGTCGCAGTTTGCATCCATTGTGGGCGAGCTCTTTGTGCTAGTTGCATCATTCGCTCGACTGGCGAGAGACTTGTTTGTTCAGAAGTGTGCGCTGCCGCGAGTCAGCGCATGGACCAGTTTATCACCTCTAGCATTCAAAAGAACAGCCGAGGGTCTCGCGTCATTGCCTACTTTTGCTACTGTATCGGCGTGCTTTTTATCGTCATAGCGACCTTAGCTTACTTACACGATGAGTGGCCCATAACGGTGTTTGTTGGAGGTGCGGGCGTTGCCATCGCACTTGTAGGATTTGGTTTCCAGCGAGTTTACGCGAAACAAGATCAACCATGAAGACGTGGTCTAACCATGCGCTGCAGCGAACCCGGCCAGCGCGTCGCGGTTGCAATGGATTCGCTCGCGCTCGCTCGCTCAGCCCTGCGGGCCTTCTCCCTTCGGTCGAATTCCTTTCGCCTTTTCCCAAAAGGCTCAAGTGTGGTGTCCCACGGGCCGGGTTGTTAGCTGTGGTTGGAGACCCAAACGTGGCACAAAGCTGCCTTGCATTGGGCCTTTGCTTATGAAACGGTAAAGCCGGGCGTTCCCCGAAAGGGTTCGGAGAAGGCGACATAAAACCCAAGTCACACGAAAGGATCATCACCATGAGTCACAGTGCCTATTTGACGGTTCGCCGGTACGATGGCGTCACGGATTCCAAAGAGGCAGCGCGCCGGGTAAAGGAAGAGTTCATACCCCTGATCAGCAAGTTGCCGGGATTCATCTCTTACTACTGGGTGGACGAAGCCGATGGGGTGATGGTTTCGGTCAGCGTTTATGAGACCAGGGAAGCAGAGGAAGAATCTAATCGCATAGCCGCAGATTTCGTAAAAAAGCATATCGCTCCCCTGCTTCCGCACCCTCCGCAGATCACGGCCGGGCAAGTCGTGGCGAGGGCGGCAAAGAAATAGCAAGTTCACCTTTCCCAAATAATTGCTGATGGGAGCGCCAAACCTGTCGATGTCATGGGCGATGCCTGGGTTTCAGATGCCCGGGTGTCAGGGCAGCGACTTGGGCGGGTTGGGGAAACCGCGATGGGAATTCTGTGTGAGCAGAAACCGGCGGGCCGGGTGCGCCGCCTGGCACACGGGCCTACACAGCCATTACGCTCTGCTTGGAACCCATGCGTCCGGCGGGCCAGGCAGCTGAACTTCGGTCAGCAATCGCCGTTCTGCACTTCAATAACCAACACCTATGAAAGCTATGAAGACCAAAATCCGTATGGCCAGTGTTCTTCTCGGGGCATTTGTCGCGACCCTGGCGGCGTTGACCTCCAGCGCGCAGTCAACGCAGACCAACGAGTTGAAGGCGTTGGACGGCGAGTGGATCTTTGTCGAGGACCGGACCAAGGACCAGCCCCTTGAGCGGATGGGGCCCCCCATGAGCTCGACGTTTCTGCTGCGCATCGAGGAAGGCGCGGTCATCCTGAACAACCATGGCTCCGGGCATCGCAACGTGCGCGTCGCGCTCGACAGCTCAATCACCGAAGTCACCGAGACAAACAGGGTCGCGCGCTACCGCGGCGCGTGGAAGGACGGCACATTCGAGTACAAGGTCGAGTTCCTGCGCGGGCCGGACAAAGTGCCCGACGGGTCAATCCATTGGATCCGGAGGAGTTTCCGCATGACGCCCGACGGACTGATCGTGCGCGTGACGTACGAACCGTCCTCTGGGACGGAGGCGGTCGGTTTGTACCGCCATGCGCAGGACATCCCGCTGCCCACGCCGGCCAAGGCCACGATCGGCGACCTGAGCTGGCTGGCTGGCGCGTGGGTCGGAAAGAGGAGCTCGGGGTCGTCGATCGAGGAGCGATGGAGCCCGCCGCTCGGCGGTGCGATGCTCGCTGTGTCGCGCACAGTCAACACGCGCGGCAAGATGAACGCGTTCGAGTACCTGCGGATCGTCGAGCGCGACGGCGGGCTGATCTACATCGCGCAGCCCGGCGGCGCCAAGGCGACCGAGTTCGTGCTCACCGAGCTGACCAAAACGCGCGCCGTCTTCGACAACCCACGCCACGACTACCCGAAGCGCATCCGTTACGAGCTCTCGCCCGAGGGTGTCCTGAGCGCCACAGTCGGCTACGCCAAGGGCGGCACCCCTGGGCGTTTCGAGTTCAAACGCGAGGGCAAGTAGAGGAAACGGCCTTGCATATCCAATCCCGGAGTCGTCGCCGACAATGCTGGTTTCAGCACGCCGCGGCTCCAGATGCTGCGAAGTCGTGATCGCGGAGGGGCAATTTTTGGTCGATGCGGAGCGTGACGAACGCCTTCTGGCTTGGCAGCGCGTGGGTCGTTTGGCGTTTTCCTCGCATCCCTGTATGAACAGACAATTTGCAATCTCTTTACAAATTCCTGACAACTGACGCCACCAACTGCCTGACTCTCGACGTCATGAAATCACTCCGACAAATCGTCACCCTTGTTTGCGTCGTCGCTACTTTCATCGCTAACGCTGGCGAACAATCCACCGCCAAAGCCAAGGGCGCTGGCGATCAACCAGCCGCGGCAGGGCTGAAACCGCTCCAAGGAACATGGGAGGGAGTCGAAGTCGGCAATCAGTTGCGCCAAAAAATCACCGTCACAATCAAAGGCGATTCATTTCATTTCCACCGGGACACAAACTTTTGGTTTGAGACGACCATCACACTGACTGCGGGCGCAGACCCAAAGCAGTTACGTGCCACCATCAAGGGTTGTCCACCCTCACAGGCTGATAGCATCGGCAAAGTGGTCGGCGCCATCTTCAAGATTGAGGACGAGACCTTGACCTTGGCCACGGGAGGTGAGGGGGCTGATGCCGAAGGGACGCCGAAGCGCTTTGAAGCCACTGCCGATAAAGGGCAGACTCGCTACGAACTCCGGAAAGTCCGACCTCAAGAGCAGAATACCCAACCACCCAAAACCAAATGAACCGGCATGCTTGAGCCTGCGCTCTATTTTGGTGGCGTGATGCTGGCCACCTAGGTTGTCGCATTGCTCCTTTGCCGTTATTCATGAGCGATATCACGCCAGCCGAACTCGAAACCTTGAAGTCACGGTTTCGTGCCGCCGAATACAAGGTCACAGATCTCGATGGCACGAGCTTTGAGATAGTGGGCAGTGATTTTCCCGTTCGGACTCACGTATTCGTCACGCCGTATTATCTTCAGCTTGGCACATTCATCGTCGCGGCGCCGCAGGGGTTCATGCCGGGCAGGAAGAGCAAGGTTGACGCTTTTCTCGTCGCCATCAACCTCCGGGCCAAGCTCGTGAAGTTCACGGTGGATGCGGACAAACTTGATGCGGAGAGAGGTGGCTGGCCCATCTTCGCGAGTGTGAAGCTGATCACAGGAGTTCGCGGGGTGGATTATGACGCGGACGCGCTCAAGAACATGGCGATGCTGTGGTTTCAGGACATCGCCGAATTGATCGCGTCTCCCGGCAGGTTCGAACTGCACGCGATGATGCAGGAAGGGGATGCCAATGACACCTGACCATATGCTGCAGCGAGCTGCAGATGGAGCAACAGTGTGACAGGGCTTGGGTGTTAAGCTGGCGCTCGTGCCATGAAGAAGCGAAGAGCAAGGATTGTTTTGGCGTTTGTGCTTTTGGCATTGGGTGCGGGCTATTTTGCTTATCGTGCTTACAAGATGCGTCAAGCGGAGCGGTTTATCGCCGCAATATTGACCATGGATTCCAAACCATCGTGGCGTCAGGATCTGCCGGTCACCGCTACCGATGTCCACGAGTGGGCTTGGGCTGATGGCTTTCTGCCTGACTACTCTTACTTGCTCAAAGCCCGCGTTACAGGGGGGAGTTCAAGCAATTCGTCGACCGGCTTGGGCTTACTCCGCATACACCTGCACGGCAGTATTCAGAGAATTTCGCCTGGTTATCCTGGCGGGCCGCGCCGGGTTTTGGTGACGATTGGTGGGATCCATCCGATTCATTGGATTCGACATTTGTGCGAGAGGGACAGGATACTTGGTCGTATGCGAAGTATGAAAAGGGTTATCTATATTTTCAGTCGCTCAACCACTGAGCCGCCTGACCCATGGTTGCGCCGAACGACGGTGCCGGCCAGGGCTGTTGGATGATATGAAGGGGGCATTTCACTTGATGGTCGTTGGGTTATTGGCGCTGGGTGTGGCCGGGTTGGGAGCGCGACTATGGGTTGAGGGCAATCGGCGTTTCAGCGGGTTCAAAACTGAATTTGCGTTGCTCACAGCCGGGCCTGATTTTGGGATCTTCAAAGAGGACGGTTCCTCGGACATCAGATTCGACCCGTATATGTTTTACGATCCGCCCACGGGCAGTGACGTTTACTTTCTGGTACCGACCATCGGCTTTGGCCGATTCCTGATATTGGTTTCGGTCATCATATTTGGAACTGGCATTTGGTGGTTGCGCTGGCATCGAACGAAAGCGCGGTAGTACACAATCAGAAGACATAAATCCGCTGAGCGTACGATGAAAACCAGTACCAATTGTCCAGCCTGCACGGGTAAATTGGCGCTGTGGCACGGTATCTGGGCGGGAACGCCTTTTCGGATGACATGTCCTCACTGCCGCGCGCGATTGCGGATCGATCTGCCGTGGCTCGTTCCGGTGTTTTGGGCGCTGGTGGTTGGGTTTGCGGCTCTGGGAGTGGGCATCGGCTATCTCGCAGCCAGCGGACGTTTCGTTCCAGTCGTGTACATGGGCATCGGAATGGTGATCGCCTGGCTAGTACTCGAATTGGTGGGCGGCGTCATTCTTTACACGTATGCGAGTTTCACCATCTTGTACCCAAAAACACCCGGTGAGACAAAAGACACGTGATCTTGCCGGACCCGACTCGTTATGGGACTTGCACCGATGCGCATCATTTTCCTGATCCTGATCAGCCCGTTCCTGTTGCTGGGCTGGTTGTTGGGCTTCCGGCGACACGACATCGTATGCCTGCCTGAAGGGCATCCGGAGATGGCGAAGGCGATCGGCGAGGCTCGCGCCGCGTTGCCGGAATTCCGGCAGTTGCTGGCTTCGCCTCAGCCCGGCATGGCGGACTTCGGCATCAAGGCCCGCTTCCCGGTTCAGGGAGGCGGCAGCGAGCATTGCTGGGTCGGGGATCTGGAACTGCGCGGCACGGGGTTTTTCGGAAAGCTCACAAATCATCCGCAAGGGTTGCACGGACTGGTCTTGGGCAGCATGGTGGATGTGACGGAGGAAATGATCACTGATTGGGCGTACTCCAAGGGTGGCGTGTATCAGGGTCATTTCACGACCAAGGTATTGTTGCCGCGGATGTCCAGGCGGATGCGCCGGCAGGTGGAGGCGATCTACGGTTGGTCGAAACCAAAAAAGACTAAATGACTTAGCGTTGGTGTCATCCTCGATGGAACTCGGACCCAATTACTATTCCGAGGAGATTGGACTCGCCAAAACCACCTCGATAGGGGTTTCCTGAGTCAGGTTTTTCTGACTCACGAGCATTGCAGTCGTCGGTTGCGAGTCCGCCCCAGAGCTGGTAGCCACATCACTATGAATATCGAGGGGACTTACAAAGTAAACGTCGAGCAAACCGTCAGGCGGATTGGCGAGACCGAAGCGGCTTCGATCCAACGCATGTTGCGCCGTTACGTGGGCGCTGTGGCGGATAACATACCGCCGGACCCTAAACGCGAAGCCAAGATCCAGAAGATGATCGCTGAGTATCAGCAGGATGAACTGGCGACCACGATGCGACTGGAGATCACTGCGGAGCGCGCTTCCATCAAGAGCATGGACGGCGATGGCGATTACCCGATCAAGAGCCGCACGGTGACCGGTGATGGGAAAATCAGTCTGGTGGTGGAGATCCCAGACGCGGGCGAGGACATGCGATGGGACATCACAGTCGTCGCCGATCGTTTTCTGGTCTTTGGCGGCGAGGAGGAGAATGAAATGTCGGGCTTTGTCTGGGAGCGGGAATGATCACCGGGCTGGCGGTCACCGGATTTTTCTCCCTGACACAGGTAAGGGCCAGAAATGAAAACAACAAAGGAACACGAATGAAAACGCGTTTGTCATTGCCCGGGGTGGTTCTGCTGCTAGGGATCGTGTGTTTGCATTCCGGCTGCATGACAGCCGGCAGGGACTTCAAGTATCAGAATATCGCTGCCTTGGAATTGGGCCGCAATCGCAGCACGGAATACGAATCCACGTTTGGATTGCCGAAAGCCGTCAATGTGAAGGAGACGGCTGACGGGAAGTTTGAATCGGTAAGCTATCGCTACCTTCGGGTGGATTCATTCGGAGACCCGTTTCTACGCGCGCTGGACCTTGAATACCGTAATGGGGTGTTGAATGCGTACAAATATTTCAGCAATTTTGAAGCCGACAAGACGACGGTCGAGATCGAGCAACTCAAGCAGATCCAGCGAGGCGCTTCGAGCAAGAGCGATGTGCTCCGGGTCCTGGGAAAGCCCCACGGGATGGCGCGTTGTCCCAGTCATTCAGGTTACTTCGAGGATAGGTGCAAAAGCGGAGCGGAGGTCTGGAACTGGACGGCGTTGGTAAAGCGGTCGATAACGCAGATGCAGGGAGCGCAGGAAGTCAAATCGAAGGCAAGGGATATGAACAACATCTTCATCGTTTTTGACCAGGCTGGCGTGGTAAAGGATCTGGAATGGTCGCAAGACAAGAATCTTTATTAGGAGGGATGTAAACGGCGATCAGCCGCCCACCCGCGTTGGCTTTTGCCTCCCGCTGGCATTCTGCGGAAGCTGTGTTACGGTGGCCTTTGTGTTCGCCCGATGACTCCGGCTTGAGCGCCGATTTGCTTGGAATTCCAGGCATAAATTGAGCGTCAGCGGCAACCTCCGTGCGGACTGAACCCAGACATCGTATCGAGAGTATGGCGCAGCGCACGGAAGCATTCCGCCCAGATTCACGTCGGCCGCAGACGGAGCAAGAGCAACAGGTGTGGAGTCACGTGGCGCGCGTATTCGGACGGCCACCCAGCTCAATCCATTGCATCGCTTCGACCGGCGGTCATCCGGATGCCTGTGTGGTAAAAGTAAGCTGGGGCTGGCGGGTGGAGTGCTGGTCGGTATTTCCAAGGGTTCCGGAAAATGAAAGCCACCTTCCCTTTATTAGTGGACGGAAGGCTAATCAAGCGGAAGGAATCATCCGTCAGACTCCGAATAGACGATCGCCGGCATCACCCAGCCCAGGTAGGATGAAGCCACGGTCATTCAGGCCCTTGTCCACTGCGGCGGTGAATATCGGCAGCTTCGGGTAACTTTTGCGCACGCGGCGGATTCCTTCCGGCGAAGCCACGAGATTGACCAGCCGGACGCTATGGGCATGGTGCTGCATCAAGAGGTCCGTGGCGGCCACGGTACTGCCGCCGGTCGCCAGCATGGGGTCGATCAGGATGACTTCGAAGCGGCTCAGATTCTTGGGCAAGCTCTTGTGATAAAACTGTGCGCGCAAGGTTGATTCTTCCCGCTTCAATCCGATGAAACCAACGGTGGCGTTTGGAATGAGCTGCAGGATAGAGTCCAACATCCCCAAGCCGGCTCGTAGGACAGGGACCAGCAGCACATCACGCTGAAGTTGAAAGCCAGACGCCGGCGCGAGCGGAGTCCGCACGCGGATGGCGCGGACCGCGAATGGGCGCGTGGCTTCGTAAATCATCAGGGCTGCGACCTCGCTGAGCGCGCGGCGGAATTCCTGCGGCTCAGTGCGCTGATCGCGCAGCCGCGTCAGGTTGTGTTGCACCAGCGGGTGCTGGATGACGGTGACGCCACGCATCAGGGCAGATAGAGGAAGTAGGCCCGGCCAGCCTCCAGCTTCGGAAATTCCACGCCCAGGTCCAGTTTGACTTTGCGCGATTCGGCGCTCCCGAAAATCCCAAGGATATCCGACAGATCGTGGCGGGTCCGATACTCGATGAGGTTGGCATGTTTGACTTTTGCCAGTTCCTTTGTTTTTTTGATCGCATCATCAAAATTACCGAGGCCATCAACGAAACCAAGCTTGAGGGCTTCACGTCCGGTGAAGATCCGCCCATCGCAGAATTCTTCCCAATTCTCAACGAGCTTCTTGCCTTTGTCGTCGTTCTGTTCGGCTGCGGCCTTGCGCCCCTCGCTGACGATGCCCTTGAACTTCACGTACGTTTCATTGATCCAGCCATCAATCAGCGCACGTTCGTCTTCGGGGATTTCGGTCTTGTTGCGTTCGCCGCTGAGCATGTCCTTGAACTTGCCGCTCTTGAACGTGTAAGGGCTCAAGCCGACCTTGTCCATCAGCCCGCGGTAATTCCAGGTGGAGATGATGACCCCGATGCTCCCGGTGATGGTCATTTCGTGCGCCATGATGTACCGACATGGCGCGGAGACGTAATACCCGCCGGAGGCGGCGACACGATTCATCGCGGCGAGCACAGGCTTGCCGGAATCTTCCTGAAACTCGGTGAGCGCCCGATGAATCTCATCCGATGCCAATACTTCGCCGCCGGGAGAATCCACTTTCAAGATCACGGCTTTGACGCGACGGTCATCCTGCGCGCGCTTCAATTGCTCCTTGATCACGTCTACCATCGTATGGCCTTGGGCGGTGATGGGTGCGCTGCTGATCACGCCCTCGACGGGCACCACGGCGATCTTATCCCGGGCGTCGTCATCCTTGACCACCACTTCATCCAGCTTTATGCCGGGGCCGCGAGACGGACCGCCTTCGAGCGCGGCCAGACCGTCAAAGAGATGGCTGACGTTGAGCAACACGCTGAAGCCGAGCAGCACGAAGGCGATGATGGCGACTATCATCCATCCGCGTGACTTGCGTGGCCGTGAAGGCGGTGGGGGTGTGAGCGGGGGCGGCAAAGCCGGCGGAGGCGGTGTGGTTTCCATGGAGTCAAGCTAGCTAGCGAATGGGCGGCGAGCAAGCGGTTTGCTGGGCCTGACGCGGACAAATTATTTCTTTTCAGCTTCACCAGTATCATGACAATGTCGCCCGCAATGAAACTTTTTGATCTTTCGGGAGAAGTGGCGGTCGTGATCGGGGCGACGGGTGCGTTGGGCGGGGCGATTGCCGAGGGGCTGGCCAGCGCCGGGGCCAAGGTCGCTGTGCTCGGGCGTAATGCAGAGCGGGGCAATGCCCGGGCAGACGCCATCAAAGGGCAGGGCGGTCAGGCACAATTCTTCAACGCTGATGCCGTGGCGCGATGCAGTCTCACAGAAGCGCATGAGCAGATCGAGGCGGCGCTGGGTGCGCCGACGATTCTGGTCAACGCCGCGGGAGGCAATGATCCGAAAGTCACCGTGACGCCGGACAATCCGTTCGAGAAGATCCCGCTCGAAGCGTGGCACGCGAATTTCGACCTGAACCTGGTGGGTGGTGTTTTCCTGCCGTGTCAGGAATTTGGTCCGGCCATGTGCAAGCGCGGCAAGGGCAGCATCATCAACATCGCCAGCGTCTCGGCGCATCTGCCGCTTTCGCGTGTAGTGACTTACTCCTCGGCCAAAGCGGCGGTGCTGAATCTCTCGCTGTTCCTCGCGCGCGAATGGGCAACCAAGGGCGTGCGCGTGAACACCATCACGCCGGGCTTCTTTCCGGCGGAACAGAATCGCAAGCTTCTCTTCAACGACGACGGCACGCCGACGGCGCGCACCAAGGCGATCTGGGGTCACACGCCGATGAATCGGTTTGGTGAAGCGAAGGAGCTGATCGGTGCGGCGGTGTTCCTGGCGAGTCCCGCAGCGAGTTCATTTGTCACCGGCACGGACATCCGTGTGGATGGTGGTTATCTGAGCCAGACGATATGACGGTGACGGTGGTGAGAATCGTCGAAGCTTACACGAAGCCAACGCGCTTCCGGAAGGCGCGAGTCAACTACAAGAACGAATTTTCCATCTACATTCTACCCGGAGCCGATGATGACTTTAGCAGGTCAACCGGTGAGGACTACGAAGAATTTGTTTGGCGGCGGGGTATCCTTATCGCAGAGCGCCTTGATGCTGAACAAGCGAAACAAAAGGTTGACGAGATCCGATCCAAGTTTGGGCGGAGTGGGTTTAATGTCAACGAGGCGGAGTTTGTAAACGACTGATTAACTAGCAACATCAGGCGCTCCTCACCGTTCTCTTCATTCCTTCTCTATTGCAAACTTCGACGCCTGTATTTTGGGGAAGGCTCTGTTAGCCTTTCAACATGAACGTGATTTCAAAGTCGGCATTCCCCGGCAAGCTTGGGGACGCGCAGGTTTCTGAACTCGTGGCGCAAGCCTTGCCAGGCAATGACTATCGGGGACAGAAAGTCCTGCTCATCATCCCTGACGGCACCCGCACGGCGCCAGTGGGGTTGATGTTCAAATCCATCTTTGCTCAGATCGGTGAGACGACCAAGGGTCTGGATATCTTGGTCGCGCTTGGTACGCATCCGCCGATGAGCGAGGAGGCAATTTGCGGTCGGTTGGAGATCACGCTGGAGGAACGTCGCGCCCGCTACTCCAAGGTGCGTTTTTTCAATCATGAGTGGGACAATCCAGCCGCGTTGCGCGAAGTGGGTACGATCCCTTCCGCTGACATCAGTGCATTGACTGACGGTCTGTTCGCGATGGATGTGCCGGTCGAAATCAACAAGCGCGTGTTCGACTACGACCAGATCATGATCGTCGGACCGGTGTTTCCGCACGAGGTCGTGGGTTTTTCCGGCGGCAACAAGTATTTGTTCCCGGGGGTGGGCGGGCCAAAGATCCTCAATTTCTTCCACTGGCTTGGTGCGGTGTGCACGAACCCGATGATCATCGGCAGCAAGTGGACACCGGTGCGCAAGGTGGTGGATCGCGCGGGCGCATTGGTGGGCGTGGAGAAACGCTGTTTCGCGATGGTGGTAGCGCCGGATAAATCACTGGCGGGACTTTTCTTCGGCACCCCGGAATCCGCGTGGGATGCCGCCAGCGAACTCTCAAAGCAGGTTCACATCACGCAGGTGGAAAAACCGTTCAAGACCGTGCTGTCCTGCGCGCCGCCGATGTATGACGAACTGTGGGTGGCCGGCAAGTGCATGTACAAGCTCGAACCCGTCGTGGCCGATGGCGGCGAATTGATCATTTTCGCGCCGCACGTGCATGAGATCTCGGTGACGCACGGCAAGTTAATTGAAGAAGTCGGCTACCATTGCCGCGATTACTTCCTCAAGCAGTGGGACAAGTTCAAACATTATCCGTGGGGTGTGCTGGCGCATTCAACGCACGTGCGCGGTATTGGCACGATGAACAACGGCACGGAGCAATGCCGCGTGCAGGTGACGCTGGCGACAGGAATCCCGGAAGCGACCTGTCGGAAGATCAATCTGGGTTACCGCGATCCAAAAACAATCCGCCCGGAGGATTTCGCCAACCGGGAGAGTGAAGGGGTGTTGCTCGTGCCGAAAGCGGGCGAGATGCTCTATCGTTTGAAGAATCCACCAGCGTGGTCGGCGCGCTAGGTTTCTTAACCCTTCTTGATGTGTACCGTGTTGCCGGTGGGCTGGGGCACAGGGAAGACTTCGTCAAATTCGGGCTCAACGAACTTGATCGCGAGTTGGACGCCGTTGAGACCGTGTTCCCGTGCGAAGTCAAAGGCGCGCTGGGAATGTTGAAAGTCGTGGGCTTCGAGGTGATTGGCGGTCCAATTCCCCAAGCTCCGCAGATAAAGCTGCGTTCGCACGTGCTGCAGCAGGATTTTCATGGCTGCTCTAGTTGAGTCGGTTGCTCCCTTCGACCGTCAGCTCCGGGTTTGGCGGATCGAATTGTGCCCAGCGTAGCGGCGACGGTCAGTGTCGCAAAGTCATTTTCAAAACGGATTATCCCGACCAGAGCGCGAACGCCTACGGTTTCCAGTCGGTAGAAGCCCGGACGATGCTTCAGTGCTTATGGCAAAACTGAGAAACTGGCGCGTCCGGCAGGACTCGAACCTGCAACCTTCTGATCCGAAGTCAGAAGCTCTATCCAATTGAGCTACGGACGCAATGTCATCAGAGCCTAGCCAAGCCCGGCCAGGCGAACAACCCTCGAAATGCGTCATAGGCGCGACTCGACAATACCGGTGAGTTTGACTACCCTGTTGGGGCTGGTTTGCGACCCGAAATGACGTACCGGGTCATCTGATGAAACTTCCACCGTTGATTCTTGCGTCTGCCTCGCCGCGTCGCGCCGAGCTGCTCCGCGAATGTGGCCTGGAATTCTGTGTGTTGAGCAGTTCCGTCGAGGAACTGGCGCCGGAGCATCTATCGCCCCAGGAGTTGTGCCAGCTTAACGCTCATCGCAAAGCGCGAGCCGTGGCCAAGAAATGTCCGGATGCACTGGTTCTGGCGGCGGACACACTCGTGTTTCTCGACAAGGAGGTTCTCGGAAAACCTGCCTCCAAGGACAAAGCCATGGAAATGCTGTTGCGATTGCAAGGCCGCACGCATCAGGTCGTGACGGGCGTGACGCTAATGCGGTTGCGCGCTCATCGGGAAAGCATGTTTGCGGTGAGCACCGATGTGAGGTTTCGTCCCTTGGACAAAAAGCAGATCCAGTCCTATCTCGCGAAGATCAATCCGATGGACAAAGCGGGCGCGTATGCCATCCAGGAGCACGGCGAAATGATCGTGGAGGAAATCTCCGGTTCGTACACCAACGTGGTCGGCCTGCCGTTGGAACGTTTGCAGGCCGAACTGCAGGATTGGCGTGCGGCTGCTTGAGTCGCCGTCAGTTTCAAGAACTTGCGCTGGTGTAACGCCGCAAGGAGAGCCGCCAGACCCATTCGGATATGAGCGCGCACAGTCCGGCCATACCGACCAGGACGAGCAACGCCAGCCACGACTCAAGTTTGTCCGTCAACAATCGCACGGGCACATTCGTGACCAGCAGCATCGGCAGGGCAAAGGTGAAGAATATCTTGAACAACCCGCGAAAGGCTTCGTCCGGCATGCGGGCGATTTGAAACAGGTTGTAGTAGCCATAGACGATCCCTTGGGCGCGTACCGTCCAGAAGCTGATGGACGCCAGCATGAACATGAGCGAGTAATGGATGAGAATTCCCACCAGGCAGAGCAGCAGGAAACCAATAAGGTGTGTGACACTCGGCGTAAGCGGAATCTGGCGGGCGGCGTAGATCATCACCGCGGCGGCGCTGCCAGCGTTGATGAACCCGCCGAGATCCACCTGACGTAACGAGACCACGAACCGCGTGTTCACGGGCAGCAGAAGCAGGAAATCCAGCTTGCCGTTGCGGATGAGTTCCGAGAGATTCGCACAGTTGATGAGGAAGAACGCCTGGAAAAGCTGCTGGATAAAATGGCTTGCCCCGACCAGCAGCATCACCTGCCATTTGGTCCACGTGCCGATGGCATCGGTGTGCAGATAGATCACGCTGATGAAACTGAGTTGCAATCCGAACCACAGCAACTCAACGAAAATCCAGAGCAGGAAGTTGCCCTTGAACATCGTTTCGCGCATCACTGAGTTTTTCCAGAGCGCGGCATAGATGCTCGCGTAACGCGCAATGGTGGATTTTGGACTTTGGACTTCGGGCTCTGGATTCACTTCATCCTCCCACGGCAGAGTATTTTTTGATCCCTCGCTGCCACGCAAATCGTGCAAGCGCGTACGCCGCCACCACCCAGCCGGCTTGAATCAACAGACCGCGGGCAAGTTCGCTGCCAGTGATCTTGCCCATGTAGATGCCGACCGGGAAAAAGAGCTGATACGGGAACGGGGTGAAGAACAGCACGCGCTCGACTACTGGGGGCAGGATGTCGAGCGGGAACATATGTCCGCTGGCGATGTATTCAAAAGCAAAGAGGATGAAAATGAAGGTCGAGACCTCCAGCACCCAGAACGCGAGCATGGCCATCGAATAGGAAATGAAGAATTGGAGCAACGCCGTGAGTGTGACGGAAAAAAGGAACCAGCCCAGTGTGGCAAAATTTGGTGGCAGAACAAAATGCTCGCGTTGCCATAGGATGAACAACGTCAGCGGCACGAACGCCACCATCAGATACGTCGCCCGGCCGGCAAGGAAAAGGCACAGGCGAAACCACAGGTAGTCCACGGGCTTGAGCAGGAACTGGCTGATGTTGCCGTCCTTGATGTCCGCGGCGATCTGCCAGTCATCTTCGTTCACAGCGGTCAGCGCATCCACGACGGCCACCACCAGGTAGTAGGAAATCATCTGGCTGAGTGTGTAAGTCGCAACTGTCGCTGCACCCGGCGGCTTGCCGGCGTAGATGCTCTCCCAAAGAAACAGCATCGCCGAGAGCGGAATGAATCCAAACAACGTTCGCGTCAGGAAATTGAAGCGATAGGTCAGGTTGTTTTGAAACCCGATGCCGATCGCATGGAAGTATTTTTGCACAACGGTCGTTTCGCGACAGCCTAGCGGTGAGCAAACAGCTTGTGAACCCGCAAATTTCGTTGCCCGGCACGTTTCGGGCTAATACCGTTCCAACGTTTGTTGGAATGAACCCGTTGCTTGAACCTGGACTCTGAACATGGCTACCAAACCGCTCTCGAACACAGAACTCACTGATATCATCGCCCGGTTGCACAAACTTTCTCGCAACCTCTGGTGGACCTGGGATCAGGAGGCGCAGGAACTTTTCCAGGAACTCTCTCCCCGCGGCTGGCAGAATCTTTACCACAATGCCGTCGCCATCCTGCATGAAGTCTCTGAGCAGGAACTTCGCGCCCGGTTGCAGAGCCCGAGCTTCGCTGATTTTGTCCGCCTCGTACTCGCAGAGTTCGATTCCTATCTGAACGATAAGAACACCTGGGCGGCGAAGAATGCGCCGGCGCTCGCCAGGAATCCCGTCGCCTATTTCTCCGCGGAGTTTGGTTTCCATGAGACTTTGCCGATCGCCGCGGGCGGCCTTGGCATTCTGGCCGGCGATCACGCGAAGTCGGCGAGCGACCTCGGCATCGGTTTTGTCGGTATCAGTCTGTTCTATCGTGAGGGTTACTTCCAGCAGGCGATTGATGCCAACAACTGGCAGACGGAATACTATACGCAGTTAAAGCCGCAGAACCTGCCGCTGGAACCCGCGCTCGATGCGCAGGGCAATCCCATCGTCATTTCCGTTCGGATCGGCCACAGCGACGTGAAAGCCCGTGCCTGGCGGGTGAACGTCGGGCGCGCCCCGGTTTATCTGCTCGATGCGAACCTGCCTGAGAACGAGCAGCATCACCGCGACCTCACGCTGCGCGTTTACGGCGGCGATAGCACCACGCGCATCATGCAGGAAATATTGCTGGGCGTCGGCGGCGTCCGCTTGCTCCGCGCGCTGGGCGTGCAACCGTCCACGTTTCACATGAACGAAGGCCACGCAGCGTTTCTCACGCTGGAGTTGATTGGCGAAAAACTGGCCGCAGGCAAATCCTTCGAGGATGCGTTTGCTGCGACCAAACAGGAATGTCTCTTCACTACGCACACGCCGGTGGAAGCCGGGCATGATCGTTTTAGCAGCGATCTGATGGGTTATGCTGCACACAAATTCTGCAGTCAGCTCAAGCTCGATCACGAAAAGCTGATGGGTCTCGGTCGCGTGAAACCTGACGATCGCAACGAGCCGTTCTGCATGACCGTGCTGGCGCTCAAGTGTTCGCGCGCGGCAAACGGTGTCAGCGAGCTGCACGGCGAAGTCAGCCGCCAGATGTGGCACTCGCTCTTTCCGCACGTTCCCTTGCCGCAAGTGCCCATCGGTCACATCACCAACGGCATTCATGCGCTCGGCTGGATGAAGGGCAC
>Ga0315910_10002211_pt1 | contig 17312 bp, 14 predicted proteins | sample EdamamesoilMG_FD_204470 | JGI IMG/M metagenome (GOLD analysis project Ga0315910, IMG submission 204470) | Garden soil microbial communities collected in Santa Monica, California, United States - Edamame soil | ecosystem: Environmental > Terrestrial > Soil > Garden | place: USA: California... | reverse complement strand
TCGTCAGGCATTGGGTTAAAAAAACATACTCCGGGCATGCGTATTCTGGTGGTTGAAGACGAAAAAAAAACCGCTTCATTTATTCGCAAGGCACTCCAAGCGGAAAACTTCGTGGTTGATGTTTGTCACAACGGCGAGGATGCCCTGGCGGCCGTCAGCGCGACATCATTTGACGCCATCCTCCTCGACATTATGCTGCCGGGCCGCGATGGCCTCAGCGTATTGCGACTGCTCCGAGAGCGACGCAACACCACACCGGTACTGTTGTTGTCTGCCCGGGGCGAAGTTAGTGAGCGCGTGGATGGGCTCAATGCCGGGGCTGACGACTATCTGCCTAAACCTTTCATCATTGCAGAACTGGTGGCTCGCGTTCGCGCATTAGGCCGCCGGAATAGTGAGACAAATTTCACCGTGCTGCGCCTCGCCAACCTCACCTTGGATACCGTCAAACACGAAGCCCATCGCAACGACGTAAAAATTGAACTTACCACTCGCGAGTATCTGCTCTTGGAATACTTGTTCCGTTCCACTGGCCGCGTTTGCGGGCGCATGGCCATCTTTGAAAAAGTTTGGAACTATGATTTCGACCCCGGTTCAAATCTGGTGGACGTCTATGTCAGCCGGTTGCGAGAAAAAATTGATGACGGCTTTGAACCCAAGCTGCTCCACACCGTGCGCGGCCTTGGCTATGTTCTGAAAGAAGCACCATGACCATCCGCACGCGACTCACTCTTTGGTATGCGGGCATCATGTGCCTTTCGATGTTGGGAATGGGGGCGCTAGCATATCACGAATTTATTGTCGAACCACGCAACCGCGCGTCAACCACCCGGCTTACTGAGAAGGAGGTGTGGGAGGAAGAAGGCGACTTCAGCGAAATCGTCCGGATCGTTTTATGGTGCGGCATACCCTCTGCGGTACTCGCATTGAGCGGTGGCTGGTGGCTCACCCGGCAAGCCCTCGCGCCCGTCGCGGCTCTTACGCAAGAAGTAGAGCGAATGCACGATTACAGTCTGCACAAGCAACTTCCACGTTCTGGCAATGGTGACGAACTCGACCGCTTGACCGAAGTCTTCAATAGCATGACGGCGCGGTTGGACGGCTCGTTTCAGCGGATTCGCGAATTTACTCTGCACGCCTCGCACGAACTCAAGACGCCGCTCACGGTTTTGCATGGTGAACTGGAATTGGCTTTGGCAGAAGACCCGCTCACCCCAGCGCAGCGCGAACGTGTCATCAGTGAACTGGATGAGTTGCAACGTCTCGTTAAAATTGTGGACTCGCTGAGCTTGCTCACCAAGGCCGACGCAGGCCAGCTTCGATTAAAGCGTGAACCGCTCCAGCTGGATGACATCGTGCGTGACATCTTTGCTGACGCTCAAATTCTAGCCAAGCCCGCTGCCATTCAAGTCCAACTCACCGCTTGCGAACCGATCACGATTATTGGCGACACGCATCGCTTGCGGCAACTCCTATTGAACCTCGTTGACAACGCTATCAAATACAATGTGCCGCGTGGAAGCGTAACCATTGCTCTGAGTCGCAGGGATGCAAAAGCTGAGTTAGTTGTCACCAATACCGGGACTGGAATTCCTCCCGAGTCATTGCCGCGAGTTTTTGACCGATTTTTCCGCTCCGACCATGCCCACAGCGACACCGTGGAAGGCTGCGGACTCGGCCTGAGCATCGCGCAATGGATTGTCTCGGCTCACAACGGTATGATTCAGATCCAGTCACAACCTGCTCACGAAACAACTGTGAGCGTATATTTCCCGTTGGCTATGGCTGCAACAAAATCTCCGCTGCTCAACTGAGCCGTTTCATTCATTGCCACCCGGTCGAGAAGCCAAAAACTATCGTGCAAGCAAACCCGGACCATTCTGATCCAAAACGAATTTCCGCCGTAACGATCCGCCCGTTCGCCAGCAGCGATGCCTCTCCACTGCTGGAGGCAGTACGCGAGTCAATCAAAACTCTGTGCGCTTCGATGACGTGGTGCAAACCCGATTACGACATCACCCACGCGCGAAATTTCATTTCACATAGTATCGCCGATTGGAATACCGGGAAGGAATACAGCTTTGCGATTCTTGATTCAGGAAATAAATCCTTGCTTGGAAGCGTGGGGCTTAACCTAATCAACCGGGCGCACAATTTTGCCAGCGTTGGCTATTGGATTCGCACTGGTCGCACCCGAAGCGGGGCCGGATCAGCAGCAGTCCGTTTGGCTGCCGCTTATGGAATTGAAAAGCTCTATTTCAACCGGCTGGAACTCATCATCTCCATGGAGAATGTGGCTAGCCGCCGGGTCGCAGAAAAAGCGGGTGCACACTTTGTTGGTGTTCTGCGAAATCGCCTCATCTTGGGTGGAAAAGTTCACGACGCAGCCCTGTATTCTTTTGCCAGTCAGGATTTCGACCGACCAGTTCACATCCCGACCGTCAAACAGTGATGCAAACCTGTTCAACGACTGGCCTGTCTGGTTAAGCCGATCAACATTATATGCGAATTTGGCTCATTATCGCTGCCAGCGTGATCGTCATTACCGGCTGTGCTCGGTTTAAGCCGCAACCCATCTCACCGGCGCAAACTGCCGCGCGCTTTGAGCAACGCTCGCTCGCTGACGAAGCATTGCGTCAATACACCGAAACCAATCTCCACCGCGCCTTTCAAACGTGGCCGCCCGCTGCGTGGGATTTGGAAACCCTCACGCTCGCCGCTTTCTACTTCAATCCCGACCTGGCCGTTACTCGCGCAAACTACAACTCCGTTGCCGCTGGGAAAATCACAGCGGCTCAACGTCCGAATCCAACCGTCAGCGTCAGTCCGGTCTATAACACTACGACCGCTGTGCCTTCGCCGTGGCTGGTCACTGCCAGCCTCGACGTGCCGATTGAAACGGCAGGCAAGCGCGGCTATCGCCGCGCGCAGGCGCAACATTTGTCCGATGCGGCGCGTTTTGGGCTGGCTACTGCCGCGTGGGACGTTCGTGCGCGCTTGCGACGCGCGATGCTCGTACTTTGGACGGCGCAGGAAGGTGAAACACTCTTTCGGACGCAACTGGCCGCGCAGGAATCCATCGTCCGCCTTCTTGAAACGGAACAGGTGGCGGGCGGCATCAGCCCGGCGGAAGTCACGCGGGAACGCATCGCTCTGGAACAAACCCGGCTGGCGGCGTTGGACGCCGAGAGCCGTCGCGCGCAAGCTCGCGTGCAACTGGCGGGCGTCATCGGACTGCCACCGCGCGCACTCGACAACGTGACGATTTCCTTTGAAGCGTTCACCCAACCGCCGCCGGAATTGCCCGCCGCCGATGCCCGTCGTCGCGCACTGTTCAACCGAACCGATATTCTCGGTGCGCTGGCTGACTATGCGGCGAGCGAGTCCGCGCTCCAGCTTGAGATTGCCAAACAATATCCCGACGTTCATCTCAATCCTGGCTACGAATTCGATCAAGGCAACGACAAGTGGGGCGTCGGGTTGAGCATGGAGTTGCCGATTCTGAATCACAATCGCGGGCCAATCGCCGAGGCCGATGCGCGTCGTCAGGAATCCGCCGCCAAGTTCAACGCGCTGCAAGCTCGCGTGTTTGGGGAAATCGAAATCGCCCTCGCGGGCAGCGACAACGCGCGGCAAAAGTTTGCCGCTGCGGCCGGTTTGGTGGAGCAGTCACAAAAACAGGAGCGTGCCACGATGGAAATGTTCAAGGCGGGCGAAGTTTCGAGCCAGTCTGTGGCAGCAGCAAAGCTCGAAAGCGCAACGGCGGCACTCGCGCAACTCGATGCCCGGATGAAAGCGCAGCAAGCGGTCACAGCCTTGGAAGCCGCGTTGCAAAGCCCGCTCGAACTACCGACATCGTTGCTTGCGCCGCCAACCAGTCAATCTCATCGCCCATGAAAAAAATCATCCTCGGAATACTCCTCGGTTTTGTCGGCGGCGCAGCGACGATCTGGTTCATCATGCGAGACCCCGACGAAACGGCGCATGAAAAGCAACCTGCCGCAACGGAACAGCACGAGGCCGGGTTGCAACTGACCAAGGAACAACAGGCCAGCGCTGGTTTAGTGGTCGCCAAAGCCGAGCCGATGGAACTGAAGCCGGAGACCAAGGCGTTTGGCCGCGTTCTGGATGCCGCGCCGCTGGCGACCTTGTTGGCGGAAATTCAAACCGCGCAGTCCAGCCTCAACGCCACGGCGAAAGAATTTGAGCGCTTGAAATCGCTTGGTGAAAACGCAGCCCCTCGGGCGCTGGAAACCGCCGAGGCCGCAATGAAGCGCGACCAAGCTACACTGGAGTCCGCACAAGCGCGTCTGCTCGCAGGCTGGGGCAAGCCCTTCACATCCCGCGCTGATCTCGCCACGCTGACGCGCTCCTTGCTCGCGCAGGAAGCGGCGTTGGTGCGCGTGGATTTACCGGCAGGCGAGACCTTGCCCTCCGAGCCGCGCGCCGTTCGTGTTGCGTCGTTGACCGGCGATGCCTCGGCACGCGAAGCGGAGTTGCTCGGCCCTGCGCCAACTACCGATCCGCAAGCACAGGGTCAGGCGTTCCTCGCATTGATTCGTGACCATGCACCGCCGCCGGGAACAGCACTCGCGGCGTGGTTGGTGACCGACGGTGTGGCGCAACACGGGTTTCGCCTGCCGCGCACGGCAGTCGTGCAATACGAGAGCGGTCTGTTTGTTTTTGTTCAAACGGGCGACTCGGTGTTTGAGCGCAAGCGCGTCCAAGTTGCCAAATCGCAGCGCGACGGGGTGTTCGTCATAAGCGGCGTCGGGGTGGACGACCGTGTTGTCACGACCGGCGCACAACAGTTGTTGTCAGAAGAACTCAAAGGCGCGGGCGGCGGCGAATAGCACTGCGTTGCCAATCTCATGCTTCAAGCTCTCGTCAAATTCTCACTCCGGTTTCGCGGCATTGTCATTTCACTGGCGGGCCTCGTGTTGGTTTACGGCATCTACGTCGCCGCCCACGCCAAGCTCGACGTGTTTCCCAATTTTGTCCCGCCGCAGGTAACGATTCAAACCGAAGCGCCCGGCCTCGCGCCGGAACAGGTGGAGTCGCTCGTCACGCGCCCGGTCGAAACCGCCATCAATGGACTCGGCAATCTGGAATCACTCCGCTCGGAATCCATTCAGGGACTTTCCGTCATCACGGTGATTTTTAAGGATGGAACGGAGATTCTGCCCGCCCGTCAACTCGTCGCCGAGAAACTCGCGGAACTGGCTGGCACGCTGCCCGCCGGGGTGAAAGCGCCGAAGATGTCGGCGCTCGTCTCGGCCACGATGGACTTGCTCAAGATCGGTCTCGTGAGCGACAAGCTTTCCCCGATGGAACTGCGGACGTTCGCGGACTGGACGCTCAAACCGCGCCTGCTGGCCGTGCCGGGCGTAGCCAAATGCAGCTCGTTCGGCGGTGAAGTCCGCCAATGGCAGGTGCAGGTGCATCCTGATTTGCTGGTGGCGCATGATCTCGCGATTTCCGACGTGCTCAATGCGGCGCGGCTCGCGAGCGGCGTGCGCGGCGCAGGATTCATAGAAAACGAAGTGCAGCGCGTCGTCATGCAGACAGAAGGCCAGTCACTCACGGCGGCACAACTGGCGAACGTCATTGTCGCCACGAGCAGCAACGGCGTGCCGGTGCGGTTGAAAGAGGTTGCTACCGTGCGACGGGGTGCAGAGCCGAAGTTCGGCGACGCACTCGTCATGGGGCGTCCGGGCGTCTTGCTCACGATGGCGAGTCAATACGGGGCGAACACGATGGAAGTAACGAAGGCGCTCGAAGCGGCGCTGGACGGATTGAAGCCGGTGTTCGAGCGTGAAGGCATCAAGGTGTATCCGCGCCTGCATCGCCCGGCGACCTTCATCGAAACCTCGCTCGCGAACATCAGTCATTCGCTGCTGCTGGGCGCGGCCCTGGTGGCGGTGGTGTTGTTCCTGTTCCTCGGCCACTTTCGGACGGCACTGATTTCGTTGACGGCCATTCCGCTTTCGTTGCTCGCGGCGATCCTGACGCTCGACCGGCTGGGTGTTTCGCTCAACACCATTACGCTGGGCGGACTCGCCATCGCCATCGGCGAAGTGGTGGACGATGCGATCATTGACGTGGAAAACATCCTGCGCCGCCTGCGGGAAAATCAAACGCTCGCGCAGCCGCGCCCGGTATTGAATGTGATTCTTGACGCCTCGCTCGAAGTCCGCAGCGCGGTGGTTTATGCGACCTTCATCGTGGTGCTGGTGTTTGTGCCGGTGCTGACCCTCACCGGCTTGCAGGGAAGTTTCTTCGCGCCGTTGGCGATGAGTTACATCCTCGCGATTCTCGCCTCGTTGCTGGTCGCCCTCACGGTCACGCCTGCCATGACCTATTTCTTTTTCCGCAATGGCGCGGGCAAGGAAACTCCGCCCCGAGTGCAGGGCTGGTTGCGCCGCCGCTATGAGCGTTTGCTCAACTTAGTTTCGCAACGTCCCCGTCTGGTCATCGGCGCAGTGGCCGTGCTGTGCGTGTTGACGTTGTCGCGACTGCCGTTTCTCGGCGGTGAGTTCCTGCCGGAGTTTCGCGAAGGGCATTTCGTGTTGCAGGTATCTGCCGCTCCCGGAACGTCGCTGCCGGAAATGCTTCGGATCGGCAAACAAATCTCCACGGCGTTGCTCCAAAACCCGCACATTGAAACCGTCGAGCAACAGGCCGGTCGCGCCGAGCAGGGCGAAGACCCTTGGGGAACGCATCGTTGCGAATTCCACGTCGAGCTAAAAACACTTCCGGCTGGCGAGGAGAAAAAGGTGCCGGGCGAAATCCGCGCCGTGCTGGAAAACATTCCGGGCATCCAATTCGAGGTGATGACATTTCTTGGCGACCGCATCGGCGAGAGCATCAGTGGAGAAACCGCGCCGGTGGTGGTGGACATCTTTGGCGACAATCTCGACACGCTCGATGCGACGGCACGGCAGGTGGCGAATGTGTTGACCGGAATTCCAGGCGCTGCCGACGTGCAATTGAAGTCACCGCCCGGAGCGCCGCAACTATCGCTGCGACTGGACAACGATCGGATGATGGAGTTTGGATTTCGTCCGGTGGAAGTGCTGGATGCCATCCAGACTGCTTACCAAGGCAGTGTCGTGGCGCAGGTCTATGAAAGCAGCCAGGTCGCGGACGTGGCGGTTATATTGGACGAAGAACATCGGCGCGACACGGCAGCCGTCGGCGGGCTGTTGCTGCGAAACGCCTCCGGCCTGCGCGTGCCGCTGCGCGAACTCGCGGACATCGAACGCGCCAACGGACGGTTTTCGATTCTGCACGACGGCGCAAGACGGCGGCAGACCGTAACGTGCCATCCAGTCGGGCGTGACGTGTCTTCGTTTGTTGCCGATGCCAAACGAGTCTTCGCAAACAAGGTGAATCTTCCGCGCGGCGTGTATCTCGAATTTGGCGGCGCGGCCGAGGCCGAGCGCGCGGCGTCGCGACAATTGTTCCTGCACTCCGCCATCGCAAGCGTTGGCATATTGATGCTCCTCTACATCGTCATCGGCAACTGGCGGAATGTAACCCTTGTGCTGGCCAACTTGCCGTTCGCGCTTGTTGGCGGGGTGCTGGCGGTTTATTTCACGCGTTTATTCGGCGCAGGCGGACTGACGATGGGATCGCTCGTGGGATTCGTGACGTTGTTTGGCATCACGACTCGAAACGGTATCATGTTGCTTTCTCACTACGAACATCTCGTGCATGACGAAGGTCAGCCGTGGAACGCCGCCACTGCGGTGCGCGGTGCTGGAGAACGTCTCATTCCAATTCTGATGACGGCATTGGTCACAGCGCTCGGTCTATTGCCACTGGCCATTGGCAGCGGCGAAGCGGGCCGCGAAATCGAAGGGCCGATGGCAATCGTGATTCTTGGTGGGCTACTCACTTCGACGGTGTTGAATTTGATCGTGCTGCCGACGCTCGCACTGCGGTTTGGAAACTTTGAGAGAGTCCAAGGTGAGCCAAATCGTTTAACCTGATATGAGCGGCGGGCCGCAATCCAATCAAAAGACCAAGCGGGCGCGCTGGCTGAACCGCACTGTTCTGGGCATTGGTTTGGCCTCGTTGTTCAGTGATTGGTCGCATGAAATCGCCACGACGGTCATGCCAGCATTCCTCGCGACGATGGGCGTGGCCGCATTTTGGGTTGGCCTGATCGAAGGCGTTTCCGATGGGTTGTCGAGCTTCGCCAAGATGGCGAGCGGTTATTACACAGACAAATTGCGCCGACGCAAACCAGTCGCGGTCATCGGCTATCTGGTCACGGCGCTGGGCACGGCGTCCTTCGGGTTGGCGACGGCAGCGTGGCATGTTCTGGCGGCGCGGGCGTTCGCCTGGCTCGGTCGCGGAGTTCGCACACCGGTGCGCAAGGCACTGCTGGCCGGCGCAGTTACGAAGGAGAATTACGGGCGCGCGTTTGGTTTCGAGCGGATGATGGATACGTTGGGCGCAATCGTCGGCCCGGCGAGCGCGTTTTTCATGCTGCAAGCCGTGAACCATCACTACCCGACGCTGTTTGCGTTCACTCTAATTCCGGGACTGTTGGCGGCGGGTTTGATCGCATTCGCCGTGAAGGAAAAGGAGCGCAAGCCCGTGCCCCACGTTTCATTCGGCGAGCGTTTGCGGCTGCTGCCGACTTCGTTTCGGAAATTCCTCGTGGCCGTCGGCCTGTTCGGCGCGGGCGACTTCGCTCACACGCTGCTGATTTTGCTGGCGACGCAGAAACTCACGCCGGAATTGGGCGCGGCCAAGGCCGCGAGCATCGCCGTGGGACTCTATGTGCTGCACAATGTGTTCTACGCGGGCTTTGCGTTCATCGCGGGCTGGCTGGCGGATCGGTTTCCGAAACACCGGGTGCTGGCGTCCGGCTACGCGCTCGCGGCAGTGATGACTCTGGCGATCATTTTTCTCCCGCTCACGATCTGGACGCTCGGCGCAATCTTCATCCTGGGAGGCGTCTATGTGGCGATTGAGGAGACGCTGGAAGATTCCTTCTGCGCCGAACTCGTGGGCGAGGAACATCACGGCATAGCGTTCGGGACGCTGGCGACAGTGAACGGCGTGGGTGATTTTCTTTCGAGTATCATCGTGGGTGCATTGTGGACCATGTTTGGGACAAGTGCGGCGTTCGGTTACAGTGCGGTGCTGTTTGCGGCGGGAGCACTGCTGGTCCTGCGATTGCGGAGCGGGCCTTGCCCGCGTTGAGATTTGCTCCAATAGGTAGCGTCGGAATGTGTTTGTGATACACAACGAATGTCGTACAACCGAGTAAAGTCCGGTGCGTGGTCACGGCAAAGACGTAGGGTCTTTCCTAGCGAAGCGGGTTTGAGCCTGAAAAATGGCTCGGAATGGTAATGCGAAACAAGTATCTGCGCGTGCGGTTGCATTGCGAGAGTTTGAAGCGTTCACGGCCACGCACATTCGAGTCAATGGGGCGTGGAGCGACTGTTCAGTAGATGGTCATGCGAGGGCAGCACTCGCGTTGTTCGCTTATGCGGGGCCAGTCCTTCAGGCTCGTTCAACCTTCAACGGGGCATCAATCTTCAACAACCGGGCTAGAACCTGCACAATGAAGGCTGCGATGAGCATAGTGACGATGGTATGACTCAGAAAATGCGCTCCCTTAAACATTTGATATAGCCCCATGCTCCAGCCACAGGTCAACCCGATCATCAGGCCCAGCCATCGGCTGCGGGGGCGATCAAACAAGTAATAAAGGCTGAGCAGCGCGAAACCGCCGCTGGCGTGACCAGCGGGAAAACATCTGCCGCAATCGGGCGCAAGGTCAGGGGGTAGCGGATCCAAAAAATGTAGGTAGGGGGCTTCACCGCCATAGCGTGTGATGGCCCAAGGGCAATAGATGTCGGACCGGGACTTCATGGCCCCGATCACAGCTGGCACTACAGCCAGACATAACAGGACAAACCAGAGCCGACGATTAGGCCAAGGAATTTTGAATTGTTGCGGATGCCAGCGCTGGGGTAGTAACAGCCACAGAATCAGCACGACGGCAGCCGTGATGAAGATTGCTTTAGGGCCGGTGTAGAACAGCAATCGAGGCAACGCCGCCTGTTTGTCCACGAGCCACCGGTGTTGCTCGAAGTTGTAGAGTCGATCTTGCAACCAGATGTCGGCGTCCGTGAATTCGAAAAAGGCCAAACAACCGGTCAGCAGAGCTAGGGTGACGAGGATTCGCGACAAGTAATTTGGCATTGGGAATGAAATTTAGTCCGTCGTAGAATAGATAACCTGTCAGTTAAACACGAGGAATGTTTCGTACACACAGCAAACACACGAACCCCGCCCCCGGCATGGGGACGGAATTCATTCCGAGTCTGGATGAAGGCGCCGTGGCCATGCACGCACTGCGCATTCCCGGCACAAGCCTGGCCCTCGCGACCGGCACGGGCGCGGAGGTGCAACGTCCGCTCGCCACCGTCGTCATCGGCGGCATCCTGTCATCCACGGCGCTGACGCTATTGGTGTTGCCCGGTCTTTATCGCTTGTTCCACCGGAAAGAAGACGGAGAAGTTGCCGCGTCTTCAACCTCACCCATTGGCCCTGCTGCCGTGCGTTCGCCGAATGGAGCGAATTAAAACCCGCAGGCAAGATGCGACAGTTGAACCACATTCGGACACAGTGAAATGAATCGCACAGAACATTGGGATCACGTCTATCAGACCAAACCGCCGGACGACGTGAGTTGGTTTCAAAGCCGCCCCACGACTTCGTTGGGACTCATCGAGGCGTGTAGCGTTGGCAAGACTGACGGAATCATCGACGTGGGCGCGTGCCTTGCCTGGGCCGTTGACAATAATCTCACGCGCAAAGTCTCGACGGGCGACCCGGTGCAAATCGCCATGCTCAAAGGACTCGTGGCCGGAGGCGTGAACACGGTTCTGGCTTTCGCTCTCGGCGCAAAACTGCCTGCCCTTCCTGCGCTGGCAGCGACGGGCTTGGTTGGATTAGTCGGCTACGGCGTGAGTCTGACGCTGTTCGTTCTCGCGCTCCGGCATATTGGGACAGCCCGAACGGGTGCATACTTTTCCATCGCCCCATTCGTCGGCGCAGTCATCGCGTTTCTGTTTTTGGACGACAAACTCACGATCGGCTTCGGCCTCGCCGCCGTGCTCATGGCGCTGGGCGTGTGGCTACACCTGACCGAGCGCCACGAACACCAGCACCAGCACCAGCCAATGGAGCACGACCATTTGCATTCCCACGACGAGCATCACCAGCACGCCCACAGTGCTACCGAACCTCCTGACAAGCCTCACAGCCACCCGCACCGGCACGAGCCATTGATTCATTCGCACCCGCACTACCCCGACATCCACCATCGGCACGGGCATTGAATCAGCTGATGAAGCCGGATGGACTATTCGGTGCGACTTCATTCTGACCCAAGACAAACCCGTGACCGATTCTTTGTCCGTCTTTGCCAGAAACGAACGCTGGCAAGAATGGACGCGCACAGTGACGCCGCGACCAACGCGCGGTTTGCTTCGCTGCACGGGCTGCCCGTCGCCCCGTCCCCCTCTCGACGACGCCCGCTCCGCTTCGCAAACCGCGCGCTCGTCACGAGCTTGCATGGTGCAGGGCCGCAGAAGCGGCGGGCTTCCGTCTGCGGCTCGGCGGCGGGGCGTTGCGCTCCGGCTGCGTTGCGCTAGGCGCTCCTCTCCGCCCTCCGCTCCACTTTCCCCGCTGGCCGACCACAGACCGAAGCCGGCAACAATCAACGACAGGCGGCGCGGCTTTGCTCAATTCCGCAGGGAAACATGAACCATTGGTGCAGATAATGTGTAGGCGGAGTATTTACCGAATTGTCCCACGCTCTCCTTGACGGGAATCGCTTTCACCATTTGGTCGGGTGACACCGGTCGTCCTTCTCCTGAAAAACAGGGGCTAAGACATGACAGCGACCAGCCATTGGCGCGATGGAGGAGATAGTCAAGAGCAGCACCCACATGGAACGCCTTGATTCCTTTTGTCATGAACTTTACCAACGCAGGTTGCGTAGCAGCATGATGTCGGGCATGGAGACTGACACGATATTTGCGCTCGAAGCAGACAGATATGAATTCCAAAAGTTCGGAGGTTGCCAGGTAATCATGGTTTCCAATTTTCCCCGGACTGAGCGAACTCTCCGCAAAAAGAAACGCATAAGGCCCTTCGTTCGACATCCAAGCTTTGATAACATCCGGCGAATGCCCTCCAAAATTATCTCTTTCAGTCTCGCGGCGGAAATCGCGCCATTCTTCCAGTGAAACGCAATCTGCGACCAACGGATAAAGTGATGCCCACGTTTCGTTCAATTGGCGTGGTAGGGAGCGAATGCCCTCGCGGAACGAATTCAAATCTTTCGCACGGGTCGCGTGAAACCAATGCGTCTGGCCGTGATCGTCGTCTTCGACCTTTCGCCCGGCGACCTCATTGAGCATCGGCCGCCACCGATCACTCACGAGGTCTGTGCTAACTTCAAAGTCTCCCTCTGCTATTTTGCTGAGTCGGTTTTGAAGCTGTGACCTGTCAATCCGCAGAATCTCTGTCAGCGACTGCTCGGCTAATCCGGGTGTTTCACAATCAAGGTTCATCGTGGGTTTGATGAATCAACGATGCCGAGGCGATTGGCGACGCGCTTCGGCCTGACGCACGAAAGCTTCGCGGGCGCGATTGACTTCATGCGCCAGTTCCGATTCTGCCGGGAGTGCAGTGAGATATTCGCGCACCAACAACTTGTTGTGCAATCCGTCCAAGGCGTAACGCGCCAATGCTTCATCCTTTTGTGTGCAGAGAATCAATCCCACGGGTGGATGCTCGTCCGGTTGCGTCCAGTGGGCGCGGGCGTAGTTGCAGTAAAGATTCATCTGCCCGATGTCGCCGTGAACGAGCGCCCCGATTTTGAGGTCAATGATAACAAGGCAGCGTAGCCGCCGATGGAACAGCAGCAAGTCCACGCGAAACCATTCGTAGCCGATCCGCAGACGCCTTTGCCGCCCGACGAAGGCGAAGTCATTTCCCAACTCTAATAGGAATTTTTCCAGATGGAGAATGAGGGCTTCTTCCAAGTCGCTCTCGGAGTATTCGTCTTTCAAGCCGAGAAATTCCAACAGGAATGGATTCCGAATTTCTTCATCGGCGGACACTTTGTCTTCGGGCAGACGGCGCTGGCCTTTGACCAGCATTCCGGCTTTGTTCCGCGACAACGCGGTGCGCTCGTAGAACTGCGAGTTCATCTGCCGTTCCAGTTGCTTCACGGTCCAGCCGCCGCGCACGGCTTCGGCGTGATAAAACTCGACCGCAAAGGCTGACCGCAGCCGTAGCAGCCGAGTGTAATGCGACCACGGCAAAGGAAATCGGGCCGCGATGTCGCGCAGCCATTCGATCATTTCGCCGCTCTGAGATTTCCGCAACGCCGTTGCGGAAATTGGCGTGAGGCCGGCGGGGGCAGAAATCCGCAACGCCGTTGCGGATTTCTTGGCGGAGGTAAAAGTGAGAAAAAATTTCCGCGCGCGTTCCAGATTGTCCACGCTGAATCCTCGCCCGAACCGCTTCGTGAGGTCTGCCGAAAGCAGAATGAGAAGTTCTGCGCCGTAGGCGGCGCGTTCTTTGCCCGCCTGCTCATGCTCCACAATTCGCCGACCAATTTCCCAATACGTCGCCGTCATCAGTGAGTTGACGACTCGCGCTGACGCGCGGCGCGCTGTGTCCAAAAGTTCGACCACCCCGGACAACACTTTGTCGTAGTCGGCGGGCTTGTGCTGAATCGTTTTGCCGGTCTTTGGTTTGTGGCTCGGTTTGCTCATAGGATTTTCGGCGCTCGCTGATTTTTACCGGATTGCAATTCGCTTGGCGAGCCATTCGGCCTGTCGCCTGGACAGCGATGAAAACCACCGGTGATTGTAAGGCGGCGGCGGAAACTTCAAGGATACTACGGGTCGTGGCTTCCGTTCCTCCTTGAGCTTTCCGCCGCCGCCGGGAGTTTGCCTCTAGGTTTTCATCGCGGGGAATTGTCGCTGGGCGACGGGAGGTTTGGCGACCTCCGCGAGAGGGTTGCAGCCGCCGCTGAAACTTGTTACAAATGCCCTCTGCAATCGAATTTGCAGCAATGTATGACATAACGACAAAACCATAACTTTCGCGTCGCAACGGCCTAGTCCCACGAGAAAACTGCGAATTTTTACAGGACGAGAGAGCCGCCGAAGCACGCGCCCAATCGGGCGCGGCTTGGCGTGCTTCTCTCAAAGGCGCTTCGCAGTGCCTCTCGTGGGGGTGCGTTGAGTTCGCGCCCCTTCTGTTTGTGGCCAACGGTGAACAACTCTTGGTTGGCTTTTCAGATCGGCGGGTGTTGAATGACGGCGGAAGGTGGGGAGTCCAGTAGCAACGGATGTGCAAGTCGTGAGTGCCACCATCCAAAAAACATTTTATCGAAACGGTCAGCTTCGAGAGCGAGTGCCCGTGCGCAATGGCCGCAGGCATGGGGTTGTCCGGGTCTGGCATAAGAACGGCAAACGCGCTTCGGAAGAACCTTTCCAAAACGGATTGCTTCACGGTGTCTGCCGCCATTGGAACGAAGCGGGACGGCGACTCGGTGAATACCTGATTGTCCACGGCACAGGTGTCCAACGGGAGTGGCACGGCAACGGCAAACGCCAAATGGAAGTCTGGACTGTTCGCGGCGACTTCTGCGGGCGAAATCGAATCTGGCTGCGCGACGGCACTCTCCTTGCGGAACGATTCTATCTCCACGGTCTGGCGGTCAGCGCCGAGGCGTATCGCGCAGCGGCGGCGAAAGACAAAACCCTGCCGAAGTTTCGCGGCAAGCCTGCAAAGTGGACGGGCAAACATCGCGTGAAGCCCCTTCACATTCACCGCGTCTTCGTGGATTCGCTCTTGGAGAAACGCAACCAGCGGGAAGCCCGGAAATGGCTGGCGAAGCAAACCGGCGACAAGACCGCCCGGTCTCTCGGACGGTTCAAGCGTGAGACTCAGGCCGCGAAATTCGTGGAAGAACTTTACCAAGCAGGCGCGGTCGGAGTGATCGCCCCTGACATCTACCGTAACAAAGCCCGCGACCAGTTCGCGGATTGCCTGCTCGTTCAAGTTCCCAAGAGCGTGGCGAATCGAAAAGCTGTTCGCAAAGTTTGCGCGCAACTGCGGACACGCAAACTCGGCGCGGTGCAACCTGACTCGGATATTGGCGAGAGCCATTTGTTTCTCTCCCTCGTTTGATTCACAGGACGGTGAGACAATCACGCGCCTCATCCACGGCGAGAGCGCCACACGCAGGCCGCGCGTCCAGCAAACATTCGCTGACGGCATCACCCACCAGTTTTTCAACAGCATCACGCATGGGCCGTGCGCCGAGTTTGGGATGAAAGCCTTTTCGCACGAGAAACGGTAGAACGGTCTTGTCGAGTTCGAGCGCGTGACCGCGTGCCTTGAGGAATTGGATCTCCCGCGCCAGAAACTTCTCCGCAATCTCCAACTGGTGTTCATAGCTCAAGCGGTGGAATACAAGCTTCTCATTCACGCGCGCGAAGATTTCCGGGCGTAGAGTTTGTTGGGCGCGCGTGAGGACGTGGCGTTCGAGCGTGGCGTCGTTGGAATGTTGCAGGCTCATCAGTTCCGCCGAGCCAATGTTTGACGTGAGCCAGATATAGAAGCCGCTGAAATCCAGTGTCTGCCCCGTGGCGACGGTGATCCGCGCGGCGTCGAGCAGTTGCAGCAGAATGTCCAAGACGCGCGGATGCGCTTTCTCCGCTTCGTCAAATAGCAGCGAGCCTTCCGCCGCACGCTCGCGCACACCACCGAGATAGCCAACTTCACCAAGCCGCGCGCCAAGCAGCAGGCCGAGGGCTTCCTGATTCTGAAACTCCGACATATCGAAGCGGAACAATTGTCCCGCGCCGAAGATTTGATTCGTCAGCACCACGACCGTTTCCGTTTTTCCAACGCCCGTTGGACCGAGCAAAAGAAAACTTCCACGCGGGCGACCGGGCTTGGTGAGTCCGAGTTCGCCGCGCCGCACGGCGGAGGTGATTCGCGGTAGCGCATGGGACTGGCCGCGGATTTCACGCGGTAGCAGGGAGGCTAATTCGTGGAGTTTGGTGAGCTTCGTTGAGTCTGTTGTTTTGTCCATCCCTTACCCATAGCAGGGACTTAATTGCATTTTGTGTATCACATACATCTTCGCTCCCGGCGCTTGTGAGATTGTGACCGCGTGATTGGCGGAAAGTCCGCTGACGGAAAGAAAATAAAAACAACAAACGCTATGAAGCTCACAAAACAAATCGCAACGAAAGTTCACTCGCGGCTGCCATCGCTCCTGATGGTTGCCGTCCTCCTCGCCCTCAACACCCTGTCCGCTTTCGGGCAGGCGTTCAACTCCACCGAACTGAAGACCGGTATCAGCAACAGCCTCGCCGTGATTATGATGTTCGGTTTCGTCCTCGGCATTGCCTGTGTCATCTACGGCGGCTTTGCCATCCGGCGCGGAGACGTTGACCAGGGCAAGATGTCCATCATTGGCGGCGCAATCATCGCTGCTGCCCCGGCGGTCATCTTTGCGTTCTACAAAATCTTCGGCATTGACGCGAACAGCAGCGTTGGCGTCGGCAACTTCTGATCTCGCCGGCAAGAACAAGCCACCCATCCCGCCACCCACCGCCCTGAGTTGCCATGAAAACAGACCTCCGCCTCACTGACACCAATGCCGCCTCCGACTCCAAAGGCCGGACGTGGGGTTTGGAGGGTGGTTTGTTCTGGTGGCTCGTGGGCGGTGTCGGCGCGGGCATCACGGTGTTCTTCGTCTTTCTCGTCATGCTCAATTCATCGCTGCTCACTTCGTTTGGCGTCGCGCTCGTGCCGGTGGCGCTGTGTCTCGCCTACATCTTTGGGTTGCGACAGGGGAAGCCACCCGGCTACGACCGCGACATCTTCGAGCATTGGACCTCCGGCAGCGGTTTTGCCCCAGAGGTTCAGACCACACGCAGTTTCCGCCATCCGCTATCGGAGGATCAACAATGAGTGCCAACGAACACAATGCCATCGAAAGTCAGTTGCAAGGCTTGCTAGGCCAATTGAAGGCCGCCGAATCCGCCCTCCGCGCCGGGATGCACACCCACGGTTTCGGCTGCACCGCCCGCGCCCACATGGAGCGGGCACTGGCACACATCGCCGAATCTTACATCGCTCTCACCGAACCCAAAAACACCCGGTCAGTTCATCAGCTAGTGGATGACCTGAACCGCATCGCGGATGTGACAGACGATTGCAAACGGCGGCAACACAATGTT